>OQVL01000953.1_pt1 | contig 16644 bp, 19 predicted proteins | sample 1691501 | NCBI WGS metagenome assembly OQVL01 (sample SAMN03418253, study PRJEB22391) | human gut metagenome | biome: human-gut; feature: organic feature; material: feces | host: Homo sapiens | place: Tanzania | collected 2013-01 | reverse complement strand
GCAATTAATTATCCTTTTTTCTGCTTTTTGCGGTCTGGACTTTTTTTACAGCCCCGTTGCAATGCACATAACAGATGCTTCAAATTTGTGCAAAAAGCCGATAATTGTAAATATCGGAAGAATATGGTTACAAAATGTAATTAATGTGCTATACTCTATATGTTGTAACATCAGCTTTTTAAAAAAACAATATTTTGGGGTGTAAGTGTGAAAACGCTTCTTATATATTATTCCGAAGACGACTTAGTCTCGGCGCTTTGCAGAAAAAGCGCTTCAAAAGATATTTCTGTTTGCGAGCTGCGCGAGCTTTCGGGTCTTTCTTTTATAAAACGCTTTTTCAATTCGCTTAAAGGCATCCGCGCTCCCGTTTCTTCGTGCTCATACGATTTAAACGGCTTTGAGTCGGTCATTCTTGCGTCCGACGGGCGCTTCGGCGGGCTTTCGCCCGAAATGAAAAGCTTTATTAAAGACATAAAGCTTCAAAACAAAAAAGTGTATTGCGTAATTTTCGGCGACGGCAAAACGGCAAAACGTGCCGAGGACGATTTCCGCACGGGCGTTTCGCTTTCGGGCGCGACCGTTCAAAAGGTCGTTACGGTTTCGTCGCGCGCTTTTAAGCGCGATGAAGAGGACGTCCTTTACTATATGCGCCACAAAGTAAAAATCAGTTAAATAAAGAGGTAAACAGATGAAACCTGTCCGCACATTTTTACAGCAAACAGCAATTAAAGCTCTTATCGCCGCAGAAAAACCGATTTATGATATAACGTCTGGCGTGTTTGCAAAAAACCGTTTTCTTTCTTCTATCGATATTCCGTTTGTCGGCACCGACGTTAAAATTTTAAAAGAAACCGAAAATTCCGTTTTTCTTGCAAAATACAATGCCGACGGCACAATAAACGGCGGCGACTTTAAAATTCTTTGCACAACGGATTTGCACCTTGACGAAAATCCCGACATAAACGACCTTACGCTTTCAATGCTTGTAAACCACATAGCAAAAGAAAAGCCCGACCTTGTAATTTTTACGGGCGACGTAATTCTTTCAAAATATCAGCAGATAGACGCCGTTCAGTTCGGCGAAATGATGGAAAGAATGGGCATATATTGGGCGTATATTTTCGGCAACCACGAAGCGCGCGAGGAGCGCGGATATTTTAAATATCTCATTTTAAAAAGCCTTACCGATTTTAAACACTGCGTTTCAAAATTCGGCAAAAAGGAGCTTTACGGCTACGGTAACTTTGTTATCAACATTATGAAAAGCGAAACCGAGATAAGAGAGAGCCTTTTCTGCCTTGATTCGGGCAGAAGCCTTCGCGAGCCGCACATAACAAACAACAACATTCCGCGCAATCTTTCGGGATACGATTACATAAAGCCCTCGCAGATGCGCTTTTATCGTGACACACTGCGCGAATTAAAAAGAGAATACGGCGGCGATGTAAAATCAATGCTCTTTTTCCACATTCCCCTGCCCGAATATGAAAACATTTCGCATTTAAACGGCGACGGCACATATTCTTTTAACGACGGCGCCGAGGTTTTATACGGCGAACAGCACGAATCCGTCGGGTGCTCGCCCTATAACAGCGGATTTTTTAAGATTATTAAAGAAAACGGCGGTGAAGCTGTTTTCTGCGGGCACGACCACGACAACGATTTTGCCGCTGTTTATGACGGGGTTTATCTTGTCTATAACCAATGCGGCGGATTTGTAACGTATAACAGCAACGACCCCAATTTAAAGCTCGATAAAAAGGATTGGCGGCGCGGCGCAAACCTTATCACTTTAAAAAGCGACGGCACTTTCTCTTTGGAACAGCGCTTTAATAAAGATTTTTTATAATACTAAATCAACAAAAAACGCAGGGCTGTAAGAACGCAGGTTTTTACAGCCTTTTTTTATTGACAAAAATACGGTGATAATTATAATTATTACATATTTTTTAAAAAAGGCGATTTTATGGAGAAAAACCTGACCGAAGGAAGCGTATTTAAAAATATCGTTTCTTTTTCGCTTCCTTATTTATTTTCATACTTTTTGCAAACCCTTTACGGAATGGCTGACCTTTTTATAATCGGCATTTACGGCGGCGTTTCGGAAACCACCGCCGTTTCGATAGGCTCGCAGGTTATGCATATGCTGACGGTTATGATTGTCGGTCTTTCAATGGGCACAACGGTTAACCTTGCAAACGCCGTCGGTGCGGGCGACAAAAAGCGCGCAAGGCTTTGTGTCGGAAACACCGTAACGCTTTTTGCCGCTGTTTCGGTTGTTCTGACAGCCGTTTTGCTTTTGCTCGTAAACCCAATAACGGCGGCAATGTCAACCCCGAAAGAAGCTGTTGAAGGCACGGTTAAATATCTTACCGTGTGCTTTATCGGAATACCGTTTATTACGGCGTACAACATAATAAGCTCTGTTTTTCGCGGAATGGGCGACTCAAAAAGCCCGATGTATTTTATCGCGGTTGCGTGCGGCTTCAACATTGCGCTCGACTTTCTTTTTATGGGCGTTTTTTCAATGGGCCCCGAGGGCGCGGCGCTCGGCACAACGCTTTCTCAGGCGATAAGCGTTATTTTGTCGCTTATTTATATGCTCAAATCAAAGGACGGCATAAGGTTAAAAAGAGAGGACCTGAAACCGCAAAGCGACGTTTGCGGCAAAATTTTAAAGACGGGCGTGCCGATTGCTTTTCAGGACGGGCTTATTCAGATAGCCTTTATAGTAATTACGGTAATAGCCAACAACCGCGGGCTGACAGACGCGGCGGCTGTCGGCATTGTAGAAAAAATTATCGGATTTTTATTCCTTGTTCCCTCGACGATGCTTTCAACCGTTTCGGCGCTCGGCGCGCAGAACATCGGCGCAAACAAGCCGAAAAGAGCTGTCGGCACACTGCGGTACGCCGTGCTGATAGCAACGGTTTTCGGCATTATTGTAACGGTGATTATGCAGTTTGAAGCCGAAAGCGCGGTAGCCCTTTTCACAAAAGATGCCGCCGTGGCGGCTGCGGGCGGCGAATATCTGCGCGGATATGTGCTTGACTGCATTTTTGCGGGCATACATTTCAGCTTCAGCGGATATTTCTGCGCCGCGGGTAAATCCGAAATCTCGTTTTTGCACAACATTTCTGCAATTGTTTTAATGCGCGTGCCGGGCGTATATCTTATGTCAAAAGCGTTCCCCGACACACTTCTTCCCATGGGGCTTGCAACATCCGCCGGCTCTCTCGTTTCGGTAATAATCTGCATCGCGGCATTTTTTATAATCGAAAAAAGAGAAAAGCGCTTAATGAAACGGTAAAATAATAAATAATCAAAAATCACAAAACGGGCTGTAAAACACTGTTTACAACCCGTTTTGCTTTGCTTCAAAAAGTTTATTCCTAAAAGATTTATTCTATCATAAGAATTACCGTGGATTTAAAGGTGTTCGTTTTTTCGTCAAACGAAAAAGCCGCCTTGCCGCCGTATTTTGACGCAATCCTGTTAATTATTTTAAGCCCAAACCCGTGGTTGTCTTTGTCGGGCTTTGTTGTGACAAGTCCGTTTTCATCGTATTTCGGCTTAATATTGCAGGAATTTTCAACTATAAACCGCACAAGCACATCGTTTTTTCGGTCTATCATCAAAGAAACCGACTTTTTTTCCGACTGCGCCGCCGCTTCAAAAGCATTTTTCAAAAGATTATCCAAAAGACTCGTAAGGTCGCTTTCGTCAATTTTTTCAAACGGCACGCTTCTTATATCGGCAAAAAAATCTGTTCCGTTCTTTGAAAACAACTCGCAATACCTGTTCACAATCACATCGACAAGCTTATTTTTGCTGAACTCGCGGTGATATTGCAAATTGCTTGCGCCTATAACGGAATCGACGTATTTTTCGACTTCTTCTGCTCCCTCGCTTTTTGCAAGAGCCTTTACCGTGTTAAGGTGATTTTTTATGTCGTGCAGTAAAATATCCGTATTCTCTTTGCGCCTTTCAAGCTCGGCGTAATGCTCGGACTGAAGCTCAAGTCTGTTGGCTGTTACAAGATATTCGCTGTTTTCCACAAGTATTTTCACAACTCTTTCATAAACGGCAAAAAGAAGAATGTTGCACGAAAGAAGCAAAAGCGACGTAACCACAAGAAGCGTTGTAAGTCCGCTTTGCGAAGCCGAGCGAAAAACGGTGATTATAAACATAATCATCATAACAAGCGACAGCGCCGGGAATATAAGAAGCATTGCCGAAAGCCTGTTTATTTTTTCGCCCCTGTTCCCGATTTTTTGCAGCTTTAAAAGAATTATCACCAAAGCAAAAAACAGTATTTCGGCGGCTATTTCGCGAATAAGCGAAACGGGAATATCAAGCGAAAGCTGCCTAAACGGCCTTAAAAGCACAAGCGACACAATGCCCGACACAATAAGCTCGGAGGAAATTTTAAGCACGCAAAGAAGCGAAGCTTCAAACAAAAGCCCGTAAAGCGAAATGTCATAGCAAACAAAAAGTATGAGTATGTTTGAAACAAGAAACGCGACAGCCGAAAAAACGTTTATTCCGAAAAGCGAAACGTTTAAAAATCCCGCCGCAAACTGCACTGCGAACGCCGAAAAAAACATTGCAAAAAGCTGCCGTAAGGGGCGTTTTGTTTTATATTTTCCGTCATAATAAAAAAATGAAATGAACTGTGCGAACACGCATATTAAAAGCTCTGCCGCAATACTCATAACGCACCCCCCGCATACTCTAAAAACGCCTGTTTGAACGCCTTGTAGCGGCGCTGTGAAATATAAGGTATTCCGATAACTCTGCCGTCGCCGCATTTAAAGCGTATTTCTTCTTTTGAAAAGCCGACGACGTTTTCAAGATTAACCGTTATTCCGAGGTGCGACACAACAAATGCTTCGGGATTTTTAATATGGCTTAAAACCTCCGCAGGTTTTTCGGAAGTCTTGATTTTATCGGTTTTGGTGAAAACTATTGAGCCGTGCTTCATATTTTCTATGTACAAAATGTCGCTTGTGAAAATGCGCACAATATTGCCGCCGCTTTTAACAGCAAAGCTGTCGCTTAAAGCGCCGTATTCGGCAAACGCGTCGTCAAGACAGCGCCAAAGTCTCTTTTCATCAAGCGGTTTTGAAAGATACCTGAAAACCCTGATGCGCATAGCGTCGTCAAGGTACTTTTGAAAAGATGTTATGACGGTAATAAGAATTTTGCCGTTGCGTTTATAAAGCGATTTTGAAAGCTCTATTCCGTCAACCCCGGGCATTTCAACGTCTACAAACGCCAAATCGTACTTTTTATCTTCGGCAATCACTTTTTCGGGGGTACTGTGCACATATAAAGCAAGTTTTACTTTGCGTTCGCCGCTCCACTTTTCTATATACCGCCCCAACTCTTCCGCAAATTCTTTGCTGTCGTCGCAGACAAGCACATTTATCATGGTTTCCCTCTTTTCCCTAAAAGCCGGGGCTGTAAAAAGTCTTTTTACGGCCCCATATAATCAAAAGACTGTTTCTTCGCTGAAATCAAAATTTGAAAGTCCGATTGAAAGATACATTTCACGGTTTGTGTTTTTGTATATTTCACAAATATATTCGCGGTTTACGCCGATATAATCGGAATTTTCCGCCTTGTAGGCGCTGTAGCTTTTTTTGCCGCACAAAACGCTTTGCGAAGTGCCGAAGGCCGGCGAATTTTCATAAAGTCTCGGGTCGTATTCAAGGAAAAACGTTACTCTTTCGCCGTTTGAAGACTCGGCCTTTTTGACGTTTTTCACTTCAACGAAATAATCCGAAAACAAAACGTATTTTCCGTTTTCGCCTTCTTTAAGCTTAATAAACTTCTCTTCGGTATTAAAATCGCCGCGCGCCGTAAATCTGACTGAAGAAATTTCGTCAAAAGAAGCTCCGTTCAATTCATAAAAAGCCGTATTTGAGCCTCTAAAGAAAAGCGAAGATGTGCAAACATCGCTGTGAGGAGTTGTCTTTTCATTGAGGCTTTCGCCTTTTTCGTTGAAAAATTCCGCACTATACGGCCCCGAAACGGATTTAAGACCCTCCCCATTTAAGAAAAGCGACAGATAAAAGCCCTCTTTGCCGTGAAACTCGCCTTTTGTTTTTAAAAGCCTTACGCCGTTTTTGCACTCGTAAACATCGCCAAGCTCCTTTATATCCGAAACGCCGCCGTGCGGCTTCAAAGTAAAGGTCAGCTCTGTTTTGTCTGTAACGGCTTTAAACGTTTTGTCGTCGTCGTCAAGCGAAAACACGCCCGAAAAAACAAGCCTGTCACAGTTTTCGCCCTTTCTTGTGCTGTCGTCCGTCACGGTATTTGCGATTATTGCCGAAAGCTTTTTTCCGCTCATACTCTCGACTGTTACTTTGTCCTCGGCGCTCTTCCCGTTTACCCCGTACTCTTTAAAAAAGCCGTCCGGGTCTTTGCCGCAATAATCCACTTCGTAAATTATTTCAAGCTGCCTTTTATTTTCGTCAAGATAGGCAAAGAAGCTGCCGCACTCAAAGTCCTTTGAATTAAAACTGTCGCATTCTTCGGCATAATAAAAATTTTCCGTTCCGCCGTCTTTTGAAACAACGCCTTTTGCGGGAATAAATGCATAAAAACTACCGTTGCCGTTCGCGGCAAATGCCGCTGTGTAGCAAACAATTCCGATAATAAATACGGTTAAAGCAAAAACCACTGTCATAATCTTCGCTTTGCCTGTTAATACGGCAGTCCCTGTTTTTTTCATTCTCATCACACTTCCCTCCGTCATATTTCTGTCTATTTAAAATTGCCGAAAGCGGTATATTCAAGAGAAACAGTTGCGCCGATAAAGCCGCTCGGCTTTTTCCCGTCTGAAACGGGAATCATATACTCTTTCTTTCCGCTTTCCTTTGAATAAAGCTCGGCATTGCCGCCCGAAATACGCCAAAATTCATCTTTGGCATTATAATAGACCTCACTGCGATTGCCTTTTTCATCTGCATAATACAAAACGGGGTTTTTAAAACCGAGATCCTGACCCGCTTCGCCGGAATAAAACGCACTGAATTTTATACATTCTTTACCGACAAATCCGTCGTATTCAACCCTTACATTTTCAATGCCGACACAAAGCCCGCCCAAAACAGTGTACATTCCGTCCGATTTATCCTGCGACAGCTTTATAAATTTTTCGGGCGTGTAAAAAGCGCCCTCTACCCTTGCTTCTACAGCACAAATATCATCAAAAGAAGCGCCGCTCAGGGCTTTGTAAAACCTCGGAGATCCGTTGCCCGCGTTTAGCCAGAAATCGCCGTCCGAGCCGTTGCAGGCGTTATTTCCGTCAAAATTTTCGGTAATATCGTTTTTGTTGCTGTCAAAAAATTTCAACTCGCAGGGCGACGGCCCTGTAAGACTTCCATTTGAAAAAACGCTTTCGTCAGTCACCGTTGCAAAATAGCAGCCCTCTTCGCCGAGAAATTCGCCCTTTGCTTTTATAATCGAAATGCCGTTTCCGATGTCTGCCGTTTCGCCGAGCATTTTTACATCAAAAACTCCGGGTTTCGGTTGCAAAGTGAAACAAAACGACGTGTTCTTTGTGCTTATTTTTACCGTTTTATCGTCGCCGTCAAACTTGAATTTACCGATAAATTCTATTTCGTCAAATTCCTGAGAAGGGTGCGCGTCCGTCTTTTTTCTTGTCTCCCAGGTATTTATTAAAGCAGATGCCGAAATCACCTTTCCGCTCAATGTCTCGGCACGTATTTTGTCAATATCCGCAAATCCGCCGCTCTCGCCGTATTCGCTTATAAGCCCGTCATCGTTTTTTGTATATTCAAGGCAAAAAGCCGTCTCAAGAAGTCCGTCGGATTCGTTGTAATATGCATAAAAACACTTCATTTTGTAACCGTCGCCGTTAAATCTTTCGGCATTATCGGTAAAATAGAAGTTTTCGCCGCCGCAATTTTTTGAAACAACACCGTACTTAGGCAAAAGAGCGTATACGGTTGCCTTATTATTTGCGGCAAAAGCCACCGTATAGCACACAACCCCTAAAAGAAGTACAGCCGAAACAAACACTGCCGTCACCGCATATTTTTTCTTTAAAGATACCGCTTTTTCTGTACTCAAAAAATCCTCTCCTTTAAAATAATACCGAACGCAAGGAAACCCCTGCCGCAAAAGCGTTGTTCGATTATCGGTTAAACCGATGCCGTATAATTTTCACATTAATGATTTTACCATAAATCAAACCCCGTTTCAAATTCATTGTGTCACAAAAACGGAAACGGCGCACCGGTACACATAAAATTTGCGCGTCGAATTACCAAAGTCTTTAAAAGCCGCAAAGACCTGCCGCATAATACCGAAGGCTTTTATAATCGTGCCGTTCGGTCGGTATTTACGCCGTTCCGTTTTCGGGCGGTTCCCCTCCTGCAATAAAAGCATATTCTTTTTTCCTTTAAAGGTCAACACAGTCGGCAAAGGCGCGGCGCTTTGCGGCAGAAATGATATAAAAATAGCTAACGGCTAACGGCTCCGGCGGCGCGCCGCCGTTGGGAACGCTTACGCGTTCCGCTTTTAAGTAATAGTGAAGATGTAAGAAGTAATAAGTAAAAATCCCGTTCACCGAAGTGAACGGGATTTTTGGTGGAGACAACTGGAATTGAACCAGTGACCCCTTGCATGTCAAGCAAGTACTCTAACCAGCTGAGCTATGCCTCCGTAATTTGTGGGTGTATTGTAACACACAAAAAGGAATAATGCAAGGGGTTTTTAAAAATTAATGACACTCTTATGGGCTTTCTTACACCTAATTTCCGCGTCATTCGGCGGGGTTGTAAACAATGCCTATAAACAGCGGAACATCGGCGTTTTGCGCATATATCGCATAAATAAACGGTCTGTTTAAAAAGAAGTTTATTTCGTCTTGGGGGGCTGTCGCGCCGTTGAGGTCTATTCGCGTATATGCCGCCGCTTCAACGCCTTTTTCGTCAACGGCAATGTGCGTTTCCTGAATGACTCTGTTTATATAAAGCTTTTCTTTGCCGCCGTACATCGCCGAAAAGTCGGCTTCGGTTTCGCTGAAAGCCTTGTTTATGCCGAGCTTTTTCAAAACTTCCGAGATGTTCTCATAAGACGAGCCGAACGAAAACTTCGGAAGCTGCCAATGCGTTATTACGCCGCCTTTTTCGGTGCCGCCCGTGAGCGCCTCTTTTAAAGACGCAGGGTCAGAAATAAGCTCTTCAATATTTACGCCCTCATTTGGTAGGACAAATTCCATTCTGCCGCCGTTTTTAAAGCTTCGGTCGGCGCGGACAAAGTTGTCGCCGAAATATACCGCCTTTGAGTCCGTGGTGCACATATATTCGGCTTTTACCGTTTTGCCGTTTGCAAAGAAGTCGCCCTTTGTGTTTTCGGATTTTTCAAAGCGCCCGCTCCACTCGTCATAGAAATACACGGTGTTAACAATGTTCATAAGCGTTTCGCTGTCAAAAGATATCTCGGGCGACAGCGTACCGTTTGTGTTATCCGAAATCCATTTTGACATCTGCTTTCCCGTTTTTTCGTCTGAAAAATCGCAGTCAAATGCTTCGCAGAAAAAGCTTTTTGCAGCGGTGTTTAAAAACTCGTCTTTAAACTCAGAGCCGTTTTGAAGCCAAAGAGAATTGTTGAGCTTTAGCTTGCCTATTTTGTTATCGGTATAAATAAGGTTATAAAGCTTTTCGCACTGCAAAGAAAAATCTTCCGAATTTTTTATGCCGAGAAGCGCCGAAAGTTCCTCTTTTGTCGCCCCGTTTGCGCCGCTTGCACAAACGCTTAAAGCATAATAAAGCGACAGCGGCGAATAGTTGCTGTTGTCTGCGCCGTTTTTTAATACTTCCGAAGCCGTTTTATACGAAAAATCCTTAAGCGTATTTAAAAAGTCGGCGCTTACGTTATATTTTTCACGGTTTTCGCGCTTTGCGGCGTAGTCGTCAAAACCCGCGGCGTTAGGATAAACCACGGCTTTAATGGGTTTTGCCGCCTTTGTAAAGCTGACGTTCACCTGCGGTTTCGTTTATAAATTTTTCGGTTTCTTTCTTGATTCCGTCATCGTCCATATTGGGGCAGATGGCCTTTGCCATTTGTACGCAGTTTTTATACACTTCGTATTTGTTTTCGATAATTCTTGCCTTGCCGAAAACGATAACGGATTTGTACTTGTTTGTGTACTTTTCCTCAACAACCTCGTCGGAATCTATGACCGAAAGTGATACCTTTTCATTTGATCTTACGGCATCGATTTTGTGACCTGATTTTGCACAGTGAAAATAGATTTTGCCGTCAATATAAGCATAGCTTATCGGTAGGGAGTAAGGGTAGCCGTCATCACCTGATAATGCAAGAGTGCATGTGTTGTGGCTTTTGAGTATTTTTTCTGTTTCATCAATAGGAAGTTGTTGCTTTTTTCTTCTCATTTCTCTGAACATATTGTCGCCACCTTTTGTACAATCCCAAATGCTTCAAATCCTTCTGCAACCAAGTTAACATTTCACAATTAACATTTAACATTTAACATTGATACAACATAGTAGTAATCTATGATTTGCCTCATTCCAATCCCTTCATCAAAGAAATGGTGATATAGATGCGTCAGCTGATAAATCACATTGAATGCCGCCGTTGGTATAGCAATATCCCCTGCCCCATCGGGCAACCTCACAATATGCGAACATTGCAGATCCGCATTCCTTCGAAACCATTTCTGCAATCTTGCATGATAGATAGGATTATTCATAGAGCAAGGAAAGAAATGCAGCTCCACCGGAACACCATCCAAGGAAGTCTCCAGATGCTGCAGTCTGATATCATCCCCCAGTTCAAACTTCTTTTGAGCATACTTCAAAATCCTCTCCCTACTAGCATCAATCCAAACATCAACATCTCCAGGAGTGCGGGAATAAGGATTTGGATACATCAATGCATTCCCCTGCCCTTTCAGAACACAGCATCTCAGCCCATCCTTCTTCAACATCGAGAAGAGTTTACCCGCCACAGCATTCACCTTCCTATTCTGTCGGCGAATTTGTTGTGCCGCTCCCATCCAAGTCATCAGCAAGTCCTTTCCAATCGGATTCTGTTTTAACTCATTAGGATATTCATTCCCCAGTCTCTCTATGCCATCAAAACATATTCCTAAAATTGCTTGCTTAGAAGCGAAAGTATATAGTTGTCGCCAATCCATATTGGCGACAACCATACTCATGTCAGCCTTGTCTCCAAGGCTGTATCTTAAAAACGAAAGATTAGCTGATTCTTGTGTCATATCTCAATTACAAGTTATCACTTCTTGTACATATTCTCATAATACTTCTGATACTCCCCAGAAGTAACATGATCCATCCATTCCTGGTTATCAAGATACCACTTTACGGTTTCCTCGATACCCTCCTCAAACTGGAGAGATGGCTCCCAGCCGAGTTCCTTCTGAAGCTTGCGAGAGTCGATGGCATAACGCATAGTCACATGGCAGGAACGAGGCATCAACCTCCTCGCCACAAAGAATGCAAGTAAGGATATCCCCAATGTACTCACCAAAGTTCACTTTGTTCAATTTGCAACTTTCCAACAACCCGAACATAAATGCCAAATTCTGGGCAGAGAAGTGACTTCCTGTCTGAAGCCAATTGCGTCTTCCCATAGCGATATGTCTAAAACATCTCTCTATCACCTTATCCAAAAGTTGTGATAACTTGTATGAAAGCATCTTGCGATGGTTCCTGGTGTTTCTCCTGTAAAGGATAGTTCTTCTTGTACTGGATGAGCCAGTCATAATCCACTGCTTCATCTTTGCAATACTTACGCAGGCTACGTCCCTTTCGGTTCTGGTTGTGGTCCTGCATGACCTTTTCAAAATATTCTTTGCTTTCCATTTTATGTGAATTTAAAACGGTTGCAAAGATAATATATTTCATTCAACCCACCTTACGCTGTATTGGTGGTTTACACTATAACCTGTATTCCCCATACGGTCCCATCCCGCACAACATGGCGAGGACTTTGATGCCCCGCTAACCTTATAGCGTAGCGGTTCCGAGCACCGGAGGGCGGTTACATCCCTTGCCCTTTTGGAAAGGGCGAGGGCTTGGGAGTGGGTTAAGGACCCTCCCGCAGGGGTTTCTGTCCCCTACAAGGGGAACCGAAGGGGTCGTAAAGACTATTGAAGACAGGTGGGGCATAAAATGCTTACGTAATGAAGCTTTTTATTTAATTCCTTGGTGTTTACGGCAGAAAGTAGTATCTTTGCAGCATTCTTTAATATAGGAGGTTATACAATGATAGAAATAAAAGAAACATTAGTTATTAAAAGCGATTCCCCAAAGGTAGCAGAGTGGGTGAAACGTATGAAGGCATATAAGGCAGCTCAGCTGCAAGATATGGCTAAACGAGGTTGCGAGGTTTGTGAAATAGCTATGTAATGGATGCATTTGAATATAGATTTACAAGCAAGACGTGCTTGATGGTTTTAGCAAATAGAGCATTGCTCTTTTGTTCCATTTTGGAACATATGGCCAATGGCGGTCATAAGATTTCCGCCATAACCCTGATGGGAACCTCCCCAGAGGTAATCCTGTCAAAAATAGAATAAAAAACATTCCTCATTCGAGTGACGACAAGTGCAGAGCGATACTGCAATGAGGAACAAAAATATAAAATCATGAAATCTTATTTCTCGATAAAGCCAGGAGCAACCTTCTTTTTAGGTAGCTCCCGCACCCCATTATGGAGAGAAAAAACATTGTAAAATCATAAATTATGGCTTCAGAAAAAATGAAATACATTCTTCGTAGAGCAGAGCAATCAGCTTTACGAACCGATATAGAGTTATTCTCTTGAATGAGAATAGTACTTGTTCCATTATGGAATATATGGGTAATGATGGCAAGGTAACTGCATTTAATATCTAGGTTACGCAGTATATGTGCTGTCCTTATGATCTCATCGATGATATTCTATTAATATTCTAATATAAAAGATATGGCACAGAAAGACAAAATTGAACTCCGTAGAACAACATGGTTTGTTGTTAACATTAAGGCTAGAAAAAATCAAAAGCCTAGCCATTATGTTGAAGCATTCAGAGCAATAAATGAGAAAGATCCTCTGATTGAGGTCTTTGGAAAAAAATGCATTAGCATTCGTTCAATGATAGAAAGTGAGTATGTTGAAAATGACGACATGCCTAAGTGGATACAACTTAATATAACTCACTATACAATAGTTGACCCAACTGCATTTTATAATATTCGTGAACATAAGGATGTTGATATGGAATGGAATACAGATATTGTAGCCAATAAGCATGAGGCAGAATTATATTTCATTCCTTCCGTACACATGTTGGCTGTGAAACGCAATTCAAAGATTTCTCTGAATAATGTTTTAAAATATTTGCAAGGAGCATTGGAAGATGTAGAACCTGAAGGTTTTGATGTTTCTGTTGTTTTAGATCATGACTTAATAACACGTATATTAAGTGCGCATGCTATTTATAGTTATGAGGCACAAATTTCATATTCGAATCCAGGTCATTCAAAAGGTTTTGCAAAAATGTTTGAAGACAATATGCATACGTTGAATCCTAACAGATTTTCTTTGGCAGCAGTTGGTACAGAGGAGAATCCTTTGATAATAAATGATGATGGTATCATAGAAGCTGCAACTCGATTGGCCGAAGAAAATGGATCGGTTAAAGCTACAATAGTCGAAAGTGAAGGTGGCAAAAGAGAACGGGTTGATAGTAAAGATCATCCTAGAATTTTGATAATCCCTCAAATAGTCAATGGTATTTGCTCTACCGTATACCACGCTATTATTGATGCTTTTAAACATCATGAAAACTAAACGCAAATCCTTATTTGGATGGTCTAATGTTTTTTACAATTATCGCTTACAGGATTTTGTGGAAGACGCATGGATGCCTTTCTTGATAGCACTCGTTCTGCTTGCTGTAGCAACGCTAAATCATACAGACATGTATGTACAGGTAGAAAAAATATTAGATTTAGGTATCTCGATTATTCCAAGTATGGTTGCATTAATAGTAGCTGCATATACCATCATGCTTTCTTTTATTTTAAGTGACAAAGTTATTACGATAAAGAACAAAGAAGGTGGGGCTGATTTTATTCAAAGTATAAATTCTGGTTTTGCATTTTGTTTATTGATATCGATACTAACAATAATCATGATGGTATTAGCCAAAGGTATTTGTAACATGGAAGTTGAGGTAGAGCCAACTCTTGCAGTTATAATAAATAATGTAGTCTACTTTTTGTTTTGTTTCTTGTTACTCTATTCTGTGTTTATATTAATAGGCATCGTAATAGATATATACAATAGTGGGCAGACAGCTTTATTATGAGGTGTTTGAATATTATACAGAACAGCTGTAGATATTCGCAGAAAGTCTCTATGAAAGTAGATTTATTAACCCCGAAGATAATAATTAAGTTATGATAGTTTTACCAGATACAAAAACATTTGATTCTAGCATACGTTTGGTACAACTCGTAGGAGGTGTCACCAAAGTAAATATGCTAAAGGTGTGCGATGAAGCGGATTATGTGAGAGTAAAAATCGTTGACTATATACATCATATAATATGAATATAACAATGAGTCATAAAAATGCTTTTTTGATATACACCTGTCCTGTTTTAATTATAATGTTTGCTATTTGTTTAGTTCTTTATGAAAATCTTAAGATGGTTCGAAATGAGCTAAACACAGAAATTAAAGTCTTAAGGATGGAAATTGATAGTCTTCATAAAGTAAATGAAGAGTTGAAACTAACAAACCTGAAATATCAGGCAGACAAGGAACGCCATATAAAATTGGACGTAACAGGCGTGTCTCATCGTGGCGGTGGTGTGGTAGTGAATAACAATACTTTAGCAAGATGATATAATGCAACCTTTTGAATTTTCCAATAATGCCATTAGTCTTCTATTATCAGTTTTTTCGGTAATAGTTGGTATGACTTATCCTCTGTTATTGCAAGCTATTCAGAGAATAGATGAACAATATAGAAGCTCAAGAATAACTAAGATGCTTAAAGAGGAAAAAGTATTCCGTCTTTTTCAGTGGTTGGTAACTATATCTATAGCATTTGCATTTATTTCTATATTTATATTGCAATTACTGGACGATTGTCCTACGTTGACTATTGTATGGGTAACAATACATACTTTATTGACATGGCTTTTGCTGGTGACAACAATTTTGTTGGTATATACAATTATGACATATTATAACCCTGATGAGTTGTTGGATCGTATCAATAACTTAAGAAGTCATAGGAGAAGCTGAGATGGAAAAAGATAATTCATATTTGTTGGAGATATTTGATATAGCCAAATATGCCGTAAGCATCGAAGATGAAAAGGTATATCGACGTGCCAAAGATATGTTGTTGGAGGAATTGTATGCTTATATTCAAGAGCAATTGAATTGTAAGTATTCGGTGAATGCCGTATTGTGTGCCTAGATAAAGTTTCGTACCTTTGCACCGTGATTTTAAATTATTTCAAATTCTGCTACGGCGAAAATTCAAAATGGCTTCAAAACTTCGTCGAGATTGAAGGAAGATTTGCTTTAATAACAAAAAATATAATAGATTTCAAAAATTATATTAGAGAATTAAGTCCCGAAATAGACGGATATATGTATAGAGTAAAATTAATGAATTTAGCAAAATCTTTAATTTGGATTTCGGCTGAACAATACAGAGCAAAATACGAATTGCAAGACAGACTTCCCGATGACATGAAAATGGCTTTGAATATGTCGGGAGCTTTAAGAAGAATATACATATATTTAAATGAAACTGAAGAAGCGGAAGAACAGAAAAAGATTTACGACCTTTGGAAAAAGAAATTAGACGCCGATTTGAAAGAGATGAAAAAATAATTTCTAATAAATTCTCTTTGACAAATATTTTTTCATTAAGTATAATACTATAATGAAAAATAAATTAATATTTCTTTTAGAATATTCGTTTAATATATTTTCTATAGTATGCATAATATTTCCAAAAATATATTATCTATTTGTATTTGCATTATTTGTATAATTTTTGCTTCCTATCGGCTTTACTTCCATATCTTCATTATATTCAAAATTTTTATTAATATTCTGATTTTGAGGATTTTCCGCAAAGCCTAATAAAGTTTTTACTCTTAATATAGAACCTGCCACATCTTTATAATTTTTATCCAATTTATAAACATCTTCGTAAATCTGAAGAGCGGAATTATAATTTTTATCTCTCTCATAAGTTGCGGCAAGATTAACCATATATACGATATTATTCGGATTATAAATATTTGCCTTCAAAAAAGAAGCTTCCGCCAATTTATAATTTTCTGTGTATAAATATAAAAGCCCTAAATAATTATTAACATAAGCGTCATTTGGATTTAAATCGACAGAATACCTTATTGATTCTATAGCTTCGTTTGTCTTTGCTAATTTATATAAAGCGTATCCTTTTTGAAAATATAATTTCGGCGAAAATCTATTTATAATTATTCCGTTTCTTGCGACTCTCAACATATTATTATAATCTTCCCGATACATATAAATATTTGCAAGAATTTCAAAATACTCTATTTTTAAAATAGGAGAA
>OQVL01000946.1_pt1 | contig 16709 bp, 13 predicted proteins | sample 1691501 | NCBI WGS metagenome assembly OQVL01 (sample SAMN03418253, study PRJEB22391) | human gut metagenome | biome: human-gut; feature: organic feature; material: feces | host: Homo sapiens | place: Tanzania | collected 2013-01 | reverse complement strand
GAGGAAAGTGTGAAAAATATTTTTCACACATCCTTATGCCTGTGGCTTAAAGCTTGCAGACTTATGGAAAGGTATGGTGAATTTTATGGAGAAGATCAAGACAAAAAGCATGATCGAAAGAGAACAAAAGACGAGCTATCGGAACTTTAACGTGGCGGTATACTGTCCGGTGATGAATATCAATAACATTACCGATTTTGAGGATTTTGACCGGAAATTTAAGCTTCTGTACGGGAATGTTAAGATCGGCAGGGCTTATTTGGAATGCTACCGGGGACTGATATGGTGTGATAAGGAGCAGCTTCTTAAGGTAAAGAGCTATTTTGAAAGAAAGGGAATTGCAACCTCAGGTGGGATCACCACCTGCGGAGCAGGGGATAATGAGGGCTTTGTGTCTCTTTGCTATTCTAATCCCGAGGGTGTGGAGATCCTGAAAAAAGCCGTAGCCCTGAATGCAGAGGTTTTTGACGAATTTATTTTTGATGATTTTTATTTCCTGAACTGCCGCTGCAAACGCTGCGTGGAAGCAAAGGGAAACAGAACCTGGTCGCAGTTCCGTCTGGATCAGAAGAAATGGATCACGGAAGAGATCGTGATGAAAACGGCCAAGGAGATCAATCCGGATATTAACGTGATCGTAAAATTCCCTCAGTGGTATGAAGCATTTAACGAGACAGGCTATGATCTGAAAATGGAGCCGGAGCTGTTTGACTGCATTTATACCGGAACAGAGACCAGAAATCCTGTTTATGCACAGCAGCATCTGCCCAAATACTTAAGCTATTTTGTCATGCGTTATCTGGAAAGCGCAGCTCCCTTCAGAAATCTGGGCGGCTGGTTCGATCCTTATGAATGCACCTATAATATCACCTCTTACCTGGAGCAGGGATATCTTACCTTGTTTGCAAAAGCCAGGGAGGTGACGCTGTTCTGCCTGGGTAGCCTGATAAGCGATCCTACATACCAGACCTTTGTGCCGGCTCTTGGCCAGATGTTTGAAGAGATAGACGGCTATATGGGAGAATTAGGAAACCCTGTGGGGGCGGCAGCCTACAGGCCTCATAATGGAAGAGGAGAGGATAACATCCACAATTATCTGGGAATGTGCGGAATTCCTTTTGAAGCCTGTGTGGAATATCCGAAGGAGGCTAAGGTGGTATTCCTGGCAGAAAGCGCAGCAGATGACAGGGAGATCATAGACAAAATGAAGCAGAGTCTTTTTGCAGGGGCGGATGTGATCGTAACAAGCGGCTTTGTGAGAAAGCTGGGAAGCGCTTTTGAAGAATTTGCCAACATCAGATATACAGAAAGAAAGGCGATTGTCAGCGAGTATGCGGACACCAAGGATAACGGACTGACCGTAAGCGGCAAATACACCGGAAGCGGTAAGGTTCTGATCCCACAGCTTGATTATTATACCAATGATGTCTGGGAACTAGCAGCAGCTTATGGCTATCACAATAATTTCCCCATTGTGATCCGTTTCCGGTATGGACAGGGACATGTGGGTATCATAACCATCCCGGATGATATGAGCCAGGTTTACCAGTATCCAAACCAGGTACTGCGGGTGATGAGAGAGCTGCTTTCCAAAGAAATGCCTGTGGTAATAGACGGCCCTGCCATGGTGCAGGTATTTGCCTATGACAATGATGTGGTGATCCTCAGGTCAGACCTGCCCTATGATGAGAGCATCAGCTTAAAGCTGGCAGAGAGCTATACGGGCGTGAAGGATCTGATCAGTAATGGGGAGATAAAAGCTGTGGGAGGAAGCGTTCCCCTTCGGATGACGCCGGGAGTAAACTATATTTTAAAGCTTCAAAAATAAGATCCGTGCATTTCTTGTATAATGCCTTCCGGCTATGGTATGATAAAAACAGCCGGGAGGCATTCTGTTTTTATCCGGCAAAAGGAAGAGTTTGGGAAGAAAGCTATGAAGAAAAAGAAAAAAATGCAGAAAAAAACAAAAAAGTGGATTACGATCTTGGTGGCGATCCTTTTACTCCTTGGCGGCTATGTCTTTTATGTTTTTCAAAGCTATTACCGCCTGCCGGATAATATTCCTCTGGAGATCATGCGCAACGGGGAAAACTCCAGCTTTGAAGAAAGCTATGTGGTGGAACCTGGAAAAGCATACATGATCATGACCTATAATATCGGTTTTGGCGCATACAGGCCCGAATTCAGCTTTTTTATGGATGGAGGGAAATCCTCCTGGGCCAAGGATAAAGAAACGGTTATGGCAGGGATAGCAGGAATGGGGCAGATCATCAATGATGTAAACCCGGATTTTGCTCTTTTGCAGGAGGTAGACCTTGATGGAACCAGATCCTACCATGTAGACGAGCTTTCCCTGCTCAATCAGTTTATGAAGGGATATTATTATACTTATGCCCAGGATTATGACTCTCCGTTCTTATTTTTCCCACCCTGGCAGCCTCATGGAGCAAACAAGAGCTGTATTGTGACATATACAAGGGAAGAGATCACGGATTCCGTGCGAAGGAGCCTTCCTATTTCGGAAGGAGTTGACAAGCTGGTGGATCTGGACAGATGCTATTCCATCACCAGAGTGCCGGTATCCAATGACAAAAGGCTTTGCATTTATAATGTGCATCTATCGGCCTACGGCGGCAGTGAGGAGACCAGGACCGCACAGCTTACCATGCTTTATCAGGATATGGAGGCTGATTACAAAAAGGGAAACTATGTGATCTGCGGAGGAGACTTTAACCATAATATGAAAGGGGACAGCGGTGACAATACGCCTCTCTGGGCGGCAAATTTTCCGGTGCAGACCCTGCCGGAGGGCTTTCGGCTTGCCCTGGACAGTGCATTGCCGGAAAAGATAGCCCACGATTCCTGCAGGGATGCCAAGACCCCTTATGAAGAAGGCTGCTATACTGTGACATTGGACGGATTTCTGATTTCTGAAAATGTGATGATGAATTATTATCAAAATATGGACTGGGGCTATGCCTTTTCAGATCATGACCCGGTCATCATGCAGTTTATTTTGAAGCCCTAAAGGAAAGTATCATATTTTTGCTCCAAAAGCGCATACTGTCTTTGAACAGGGCAGAGTGCAGCTAAAGGAGATCAGAAAATGGCAGATACTAAAATATATTTGAAAGCAGAGCAGAATGCGGAGGTAATGGAGCCACAGGTTTGTGTGAAGGACATTGCCTCCGTTTATTGTGCAGATCAGGCAGTTCTTGCAAAGGCAAAGTCCCTGCGGGTATATCAGTTCCATGAAAAGGAGCAGAAAAGGCAGGTGGTCAGTATCCTCTATGTGATTGAACTGCTGGAAAAGGAATGCGGACGGGAAGTGGTGAGCCTGGGGGAAAATGCGGTGCTGATCGAACTGGTAAAGACGGATCGGCATAAAGGCCCGCTGCAGAGGATCAAAATGGTGTTTGTGGCCGGGATCAGCTTTTTTGGAACCGGTTTTACCATTATGGCCTTTCACAATGACATCAGCATCGGGAAAATTTTCGGACAGGTTTATGAGCTGGTCATGGGAAAAGAGGCGGACGGCTTTACCATTCTGGAGGTTGCCTATTCCCTGGGACTGGCTGTAGGGATCATCCTGTTTTTCAACCATGTGGGAGGACGGCGGATCACCAAGGATCCTACGCCCATCGAGGTGGAAATGCGTGTGTATGAAACGGATGTGAATAAGGCGCTGATCGAGACAGCAGACAGGGAGGGAAAGAGTATCGATGTTTCTTAAGCAGCTTTTTCTTCTTGTGTGCGGACTCAGCTTTGGCTTTCTTGCGTCCGCAGGGGTATTTACGGTTTTGGTTTCTGTGGGGCTGATCCCTCGTTTTGCAGGTAAAATGCATGTGGCCAGAAAAATATTTGCGCTGGAGGAGGCGGTAGTGTTTGGCACAGTGATAGGCGGGCTTGCCAGTATCTTTCCCCGGGGAGCGGAAAAGGTGAGGCTTTTTCTTTCGGGACTTCTTCCGGGAGGGGAACAGGGAATGGCTTTTCGGATCATAGGGACGGCCTTCTTGATCCTCTTTGGCCTGTTTGCAGGAATGTTTGTGGGGTGCCTGGCCTTTGCCATTGCAGAAATGCTCAATTCCATTCCGATCTTTGCAAGACGGATCGGCTTCCGGCATGGACTTGGGGTTGCCATCTGTTTTGCAGCCCTGGGAAAGCTTACAGGAAGCCTTCTTTATTTTGCATACGGCATTTTTCAGACCGGAATGTAACGCTTTTGCACCGGAATGTAAAAGAATGGATTGAAAAATTGAAAAAGGCAGATTACAATAGAGAAACGGAGGAATGGATATGCGTCAAATGGAGTTTAAAATGGAACGTCCCGGCCTTTTGCAGGAAGGGGACGAGATTACAGTAACGGAAGGACTTTTGCCATCGCTCTGGTGGCCGGATTCCTTGCAGGAAAGGGAGTAAGGGTTGAAGAGAGCGTTTTCGAATGTATCGCAGCCAACGGACAGAAGAGCACAGTGGCACTTCCGGACGGAACGAAAGTTATGCTCAATTCGGGCAGTTCACTCAGATATTCATCATCTTATAATCTCCACAACCGCGACATCGAGCTCAACGGCGAGGCCTATTTCGAAGTGGCACACAACGAAAACATACCTTTTATCGTTTCTGCAAAACAGATGACGGTCGAAGCCCTGGGGACAAAATTCAATGTCAGGGCATATAATTCCGAACCCGAAATTGTAGCAACCCTGGTCGAAGGATGCGTCAGAGCAAGTGCCGGCGGAAAGGAAATGATCATGCATCCTGCCGAAGAAATCAGTTTCGACAAGAAAAGCGGCGAAATGAAAAAATATGCCGCCCCTAACAAGAGCCATCTCATTCCTTGGCGCGACAATGAGTTGTATTTCAACGGAAAGACTCTCCGGGAAATAGGAGTCATACTCGAAAGAATGTACAATGTGAACGTTTGTTTCGAAGATGACAGCATCATGGAGTATTCCTACACGGGTCTGGTGAGGAACAGCTCACTCAACAATGTTCTCGACCTCATCACAGCTACCTCTCCGGTGGAGGTCCAGATGTACTCCAACACCATAAAGTTCAGCAAACGGCGGACAAAGTGACAGATTGAAATTGCGGGAACAAAAGCCCGCACACAAACCTGTCCCCGGACAAGAACGGGAAATTGACCACAGACAACAAACAATAACGCAGCCAACAAACAATAACACTATAATGAAAGCAAGACTTATAGCCATTACCCTGTTCTTCAGCGCACTGTTTTGTGCGGCTCCTCTGTATGGCCAGATAAGTGTCAGCCTCAAGGACGTTCCTCTCACGGAAGCCCTTTCGACATTGGAGAACAAAAGTGAGTACAGTTTCTTCTACAGCAATATGCTTCCGGGCAAAGACGCCCGCGTGAGCATCGAAGCAAAAGACAAGAGCATTGAATTCATTCTTGACAACATTTTCAAAGCTCTCCCGATTTCCTATGAAATCAGCGGCCACCAGATTGTGCTGAGCGAAGAGAAAAAGGAAAGCAAGAGCACTCCGGTCAAGGTTTCCGGAGTAGTACTCGACAGTGCCGGAGAGCCTGTCATAGGAGCAGGTATCCTCATCGACGGTTCTGACGGCGGCACGGTCACCGACGCCGACGGTAAATGGGAACTGACAGTTCCGTCAGCAGAGACAAAACTCCACATCAGCAGCCTCGGCTACAAAGAAAGAATTGTTGCGGCAGGTTCCGCAGCAGCAAAAAACATCACGCTCATTGAAGACAGCCAGATGATTGAAGAGACTGTGGTTGTCGGATACGGCGTGCAGAAGAAAGTCAACCTTACCGGCGCTGTGGCGATGATAAGTTCGGAAGATATGGCTTCAAGACCTATTTCAAACCTCAATTCCGGCATTCAGGGAATGCTCCCCGGCGTGACTGTCGTAAGTCCGAGCGGACAGCCGGGAGAATCAATGACCACAATTCGCGTCCGTGGTATCGGAACAATCGGTAATGCCGCGCCTCTCATTCTCGTCGATGGCGTGGAAGGCGACCTTTCCACCCTCAATCCCGAGGACATCGAATCAATGTCGATTCTCAAAGATGCCGCATCCTCTGCAATCTACGGAGCACGTGCCGCGAACGGTGTGCTTCTCGTCACGACCAAATCTCTGTCCAAGCTTTCGGCAGAACCGACAATCAACTTCGGGGCATATTACGGCATACAGGCGCCTACAAGGCTCCCGGAGATGTGTGATGCTATTGAATTTATGACCCTCGACAACGAGTCCCGCGTCAATGTCGGCACTCCTCCAATTTGGTCTGAAGCAGATTTTGAAAAAGTAAGAAGCGGCTCATCGCCAAACTACTTCGCCAACACCAATTGGGTTCGCGAGGTTATGAAAAAGACGGCACCTCAATACAACGTCACACTCGGTATCAATGGCAGAGCCGGCAAACTCGCTTATATGGCATCCTACAGATACTTCGACCAGAAGGGACTCACGGCCGGCAGCACCACAGGAGAAAACCGTCATAATTTCAGAATAAAACTCAACACCACCATTCTCGACCGCGTACATTTCACCACTAACGTCAGCTATGTCAACAGCAAGGTGACTGCTCCGATAAATTCGCTTTCCAGCGGTGGCGGTGCGATTTATACTGCAATGCGTATCGCTCCGAACGCTCCGGTGCGCTATACCGACGGAACTTGGGCTTATGGCGGAGGAAACACCAATCCGCTTGCGACTCTCACCGACGGCGGACATTCAAATATGAAAAACGAGACTGTCAATCTTCACAACACAATCAAGGTGGACATTCTCAAAGGCTGGGATGCCACCGTCACATATAATGTATCTTCAAGAAATGGTTTTGCGGACATACTCAAGAAAACTATAACTTTCAAAAATCCCGAAGATGGTTCAACCCACACCACACAAAGTCCTAATTCTCTGACAAACAAAGATATCCGCCACCTTCAGCAATCCCTCATCCTGCAAAGCAACTTTGATTTCAGTTTCGGAAGGCACAATATCGGAGGAGTTGTCGGAATGTCACAGGAATGGAGCGAATTCAACCGTTTCGAAGCAAGCCGAAACAACTTGCTCACAGAATATAATCCGACCCTCAACTTGGGAGACGCTTCGACAATGAGTAACAACGCATATTTTGCAAGTTGGGCAATCCGTTCGGGATTTCTGATAACCTATAATTTTGCCGAACGCTATCTTCTTGAGGTGAATCTGCGTTACGACCTGTCTTCGCGTTTCCACAAAGACCATCGTGGAGGTCTTTTCCCATCGGTTTCCGGGGCTTGGAGAATTTCAGAAGAAAAATGGATGGAAGCGGCGAAAAAATATGTTGACAATCTCAAAATCAGAGCTTCCTGGGGTATGCTCGGAAACCAGTATGTAGGTTCATCCAACTACCCATACCTTTCCGTGCTTGAAGCATTGAAGAGCCACGATGACCACGTTTCTCTTATAGGAAAGAATCCGACTACCGCTTATGTGCAGTCCAGCCTTTCCAACCCTAAGCTTTCTTGGGAAACAATCAAGATGCTCGACCTCGGATTCGACCTCCTTATGTTCAACAACAGATTGGGATTCACTTTCGACTGGTACACAAAGAATACAGAAGGCATACTTCTTATGCTCAACTACCCTGCACAGATTGGTGCAAAACCTTCCGAGCAGAACGCAGGAAAAGTCAACAACACCGGTTGGGAAATGAATATCGACTGGAAAGACCAGATTGGCGACTTCTTCTACTCCGTATCTGCAAACTTGTCGGATGTCAGAAACAAAATCATTGATCTCGGTGGAAACCAGCCCGATTTGAGCGGAGACCAAATCCGTCAGGTAGGCTACCCTATTGACGCTTTCTACGGCTACATCGCCGAAGGTCTGATGACTCCGGAAGACTTCAAAATCAGCAACCCGGAGACTCACACCTACAATATCCCTAAAATTCCTGTAGTCTTGGGCAACCAATACCAGCCAGGTGACATCAAATATAAAGATCTCGGTGGTCCGAATGGTGAACCGGACGGGAGAATCTCTCCAGAATATGACAAAACAGTCATCGGAAGCAACATTCCGCGTTACACCTACAGTTTCCGTGGAGAATTGGGATGGAAAGGTATTGACTTCAGCTTTATGCTCCAGGGAGTGGGCAAATGCGACGGATACCTTACGGGAACAGCACGCCACGCCTTGCAGGATATGGCCGCTTATCCGCAAAAAGTCCATCTGGACAGATATAATGTGGAGACAAATCCCAATCCTAACGCGACGTATCCGCGCCTGACCTACTGCACCGACTTCAACCAGAAGGCATTATCGACATTCTGGCTTGAAGATGCTTCTTATCTGCGTCTGAAGAATGTCCAGCTGGGATACACTCTCCCGAAGAAAATATCCTCAAAGGCGAGAATGGAAAAGCTGAGAGTATATGTTTCTGCTGACAACCTTTTGACATTCACCAAGTTCTTCAAGTCTTACGACCCGGAGACACCGGTTTCCAAAGGTGGATACTACCCTCAAATCAAAACTGTAGTATTCGGTATTGACATTAATTTCAAGTAACAGACGATGAAAAAATATATAGCAACAATAGCGGCTCTGGTCGCACTGATATCCTGCAACGACAGTTTTCTGGACAGGATGCCACAGGACACGCTCACGGACGCCAATTTCTGGCAGACAGAGGCACACGTCAGGAGCGTAGCCTATTCATTCACAAGTTCGATGATGGGAAAGGACTGGCTGAACAGAACCGAGATTCAGGCTGACTGTGTGCCATGGGCAGTCACAACGGCTTGGAGAACGATAGGCGGAGGCAATCTGACAACCGACATTTCACAGCTGAACAGCGCATGGAGAAACGCCTACTACTGCATAGGCCGAACAAATTACTACCTCAACAACTACAAACGCGCTACCGCCGTCAGCCCCGCCATATTGGAGAGATTCGCGGCAGAAGCCTATTTCTACCGTGCATTCAACTACTGGCTTCTGACAGAGTTTTGGGGAGATGTCCCTTACATCACAGAAGAGCTGAACATCAATTCTCCCGACGTTTACCGCAGCAGAGACCCGAAGGCGGAAATCATCAAAAGTATCACCAAAGACCTTGAAGAGCATCTTCCTGCTCTCCCTGAACACATTGAGGCTGCATCTGCCGAATTCGGACACGTTTCACAAGCGGCAGCTTGGGCACTGCTCTCCCGCATTTATCTCTGCAATGAAATGTGGGACAAATGTATAAAGGCATCAGAAAAAGTGATGTCCGACAGTTATCACCATCTGTATTCCACCGGCAAGCCGGATGTTGACTATCTGAACCTCTTCAACTACACGGGAAGGGCGTCAAGAAATGCCGACAACCACGAGACGCTGCTTGCGCAGGTCTTCAACTACGACCTCGGCAAAGCCGCGTTCTCTTCACACAACCTTACGGGCGAAGTCTGGGTGGACAATGACTATGCAAGATGGCTTCCGACAAAAACTATGATTGAGTCCTATCTCACATCAGACGGTAAAATCTGGGATCCGAAAACCTGCAATTCATACGAAGAGATATTCCAGAATCGCGACCCTCGAATGGTTCAGTCCATTATGGCACCTGGAAGCGAATGGAGAGCCGGCGCAAGCGGAGATTTGCTCAACACAGACCCGACTATCTTCACTTATCCGAAATTCGACAACTCCAAAGACGGATGTATGACATATACCGGCTACTACACACGAAAGTACGCTGAAATCTCCACAACTCCGTGGGTCGGGCACGATGACAACGACATCGTAATGCTCCGCGTCGGTGAAGTTCTCCTCAACTATGCAGAAGCTGTTTTTATGAAGAAAGGAGCAATCACACAGGACGAACTCGACAAGAGCATCAACCTGCTCCGCGACCGCGTCGGAATGGTTCATCTGACACTCTCCACAATTCCGGCAGGTTCAGATATGCTCAGCGAAATCAGAAGGGAGAGGAAGGTAGAGCTTTTCTTCGAGGGAATGCGTCCGTTCGACCTCAGGAGATGGAAGATGGGAGAAATTTTCGGGCAGGATTTGCTCGGCGTAAACAAACGTTGGATAGACCAATCCAGAATCAGTGTCAAACTCAGCGACCTTACTTGGAAAACTGTTGGCGGCGAAGAGTATCTTCTTCTTGAAACCGGCAGAAAGTTTAATCCGGAAAAGAATTATCTGTTCCCGATTCCGTTCGCACAAATGCAGCTGAATCCGAATCTTGCCCCAAACAACCCGGGGTGGAACTGATCAAACCCACAAGAACGAAATGATTAAGACACGAAATATCACAATTGCATTGATGCTCACAATCACGGCTATTTGCGCCTCTTTTCGGCAGGCTTCTGCCGGAGAGAGGCTTAGCCTCAGAGTGATGTCGATGAACATCAAGGAAGGAGCGGAATATGCCTCGCACAAAGTCGAACCCTATGCCGCGTTAATCAACGAATATACTCCGGACGTAGTCTGCCTGCAAGAAGTTGATTATATGACAAAGCGCAACGGAAACAAGGACTTTCTCAACGAATTGGCCGCAGCTACTGGGATGTTCCCATTCTGGAGCCAGTCGTTCATCTATCAGGGCGGCGGTTTCGGAGTGGCGATTTTGAGCAAATATCCCTTTATGAAGGCGGAGAAAATCATAACCGACCTCAGAAATGAGGGAGCGCGGGAGCCCCGAAGCACAGCTTGGATTTACATCAATCTGCCTGAGGGTGCAACGGTGAGGGTTGCGACCACGCATCTCGCACTTGAAACTCCCGAACTCACTATCCGCAACATCGCTGACGTGAACAAAAAAATGTTCGTTCAAGACAAACGGACTCCGAGCCTGCTAATAGGGGATTTCAACGCAAGGGAAGACAGTGACCAGATTAAGTATGCCAAGAACACCTGGCAGGAAATCGGAGAAGGGACAGGCTTCACCATACCTTCCGACAAACCGAACAGGAAGCTCGACTATGTGATGGGTTATCCGAAGAAATGGAAATCCACAAAATATGAAATCATCGCAAGACCGGACCTGTCCGACCATTGCTTTGTGATGGCTGATGTAATTTATGAGGAGAACTGAGATGAAAAGGTTTTTATTCATAGCAGCACTTGCCGCATCGCTTCTGTGCGCCTGTGACAAAAATCCGAATCCGGAAAATCCCGTCATTCCGCCTTCACCGTCCGTGCCCGAACCGCCGGCTGAGATGAATGCCAATAATACGTTCGCAGTGGATTATTTCACCGACCTCAAAGATGAAGACAGTTATTTCGTCCGAAGGGACATCGGCATCGCAAAGAACCATGTTCTCGGAGAGAATGGAAAAAAGGCAGTGATGTTCTTCTTTGACAGAATGGATTTCACCGCCGGAGAGCCATCGCCTCTTCTCAAAATTTGTTCAGGCAACAATGTCTGGCCACTTTTCGCCCAGCAGGAGCCGAGCGGAAAGCAGGTGACGAAAGGCTGCGGAATCATCACCAAGACAATGGTTTCGGATTTCGACGGCATATATGATTCAGATGTTTTTCTCAGTGGAGCGAATATACACATCCAAACTGGCATCCCCGGCAGGACGACCATCTACACGGGCAGAATCGACAAGATTTCCCAGTTGGATGAAATTTTCAGCAAAAAAGGAGTGAAACTTTCAGAAGATGCTGTCATAATAGGACGGGTGAAGAACGGACTTGAAAAAGAGCTTGAACAAAAGGTTAAAGCACAATGTTGCCGTTCATTCATTTCTGAAGGAACCGAGGGTTGGAGTCTCTATGTCATCTGTCCGCCGGAATACGTCTGCCGCTTTGCTGAAAGCAAAAAAACGGTGAATCTCGGATATTACAGAATTACAATTGAGAAAATAAAATTATGAGCAAAAAATTCAGATTTATAGCATTTGCAGCAGCCATTCTCATTTGCAGCGCAGGCTTCGCCGGAAACGGAAAACTGCGCCTGATGAGTTACAACCTCCGATTCGGAGAACTCGCCTCTATGGAGGAAATAGGCTCCTACATCAAGTCTTTAGATGCTGACATTGTCGCACTTCAGGAATGTGACTGGGCGACCTACAGAGAGAGGGCTCCGAAACAGAACGGGGTCAAATTCATCAACGAACTCGCACGGGAAACGGGTATGTTCGGAATCTATGCCAAAACCATTGACTACAGGGGCGGATACTATGGCATCGGGCTCTTGAGCCGCTACCCAATAGTCCGCAGCGAAAGGATACTTCTCCCTCACAGCAAGGGCACGGAGCAGAGGGCAATGCTCCTTGCAGACATTGAACTCCCTGATGGACAGATTGTAAGCTATGTCTGCACCCACCTCGAAGTTTCTTCTTCGGAGCTGAGACTCGAACAGGTGAAATTCATCCGGAAAAAGCTGAAGAAAATCTCAAATCCTGTTTTCCTCGCAGGGGATATGAACGCGGAACCGGACAGTCCCGAGATGGAATTCCTCAGAAAAGGATGGGATGAACTCACTAATCGGGAACTGACCTTCAGCACAATGTCGCCTTCCATCAAAATCGACTACATCTATGCAAAGAAAGGCGCCGGAGTGAAACTCATCGAAACCGCAGTGGATCGCCGGAGGCTTCTTTCCGACCACTTCCCCATCTATGCAGACGTCGAAATCGAATAAGTGACATTATTAAAAATGACACTATTGTAAAGTGAACAACAAACATATTATTAACCACTTATTAAACAACAAAAACAATGAAGAAATCATTACTTTTTGCAGCAGCGCTGACCATATTGTTCGCGGGCTGCCAGAAAAACGATGAAAAGGACGACAAGGTAAAGGAACTCGAAGTTGAGTTTACTCTTGAGAAAATCGAGGCGCTTCCATACGGAGAGCCGGTCAATCTCAGCGGCTCGTTCACAGGTACCACAGCCGTTTCAAAGGCTGTTTTCAGCGGTGCAAAGAAAGCAGAGGACGGAACATTCACTGTTGTGGGTGAAGGCCAGGAAGGAACTATTGATGGAACAGTTGCGTCCGTAGAATTCTTCGCAGACTCACAGGAGATTGACGCTATCGAAGTCGTGCTCTCGTCTGCCGACGCGTCCAAGAAGTTCTACTTTGACGCTCCGAAGGTTACAGGAGAGCCAAAGGGAGATGTCTGGTTCAACGAAGCTGCAGCTCTCTATCCTGACAACATTGTCAAGAATAACAAAAACTGTCCGGAAGAGTTCCCAAATCCAAATACAGGAGCAGGTTCTGACACCAAATCTTTCTTCTCAATGCATGGTGTAAAGGTCAATGGTAAAGTAGAACACATCCTCAGTCTTAACGAACTCCTGGCTGTTAACGGAAAAAACGCAAGTTTCTGTTTCCTCAACTGCCTGGAGAACACAGCAAAACAGCCAAATGCTATCGCATACATCGGCAGCCAAAGAGGCTACATGTTCAGCGGAATGAAGAGATCATCTCTTGGCGGTGGTACTACAGGACGCCAGTGCGACATTTATCAGTATGGAAATAATCAAATTAAGGACGAAAATGTCGATATAAATTTCAAGATGAAGTACGTAAGAGGATCATGGGCAGGAACAAAATACCATCCAGAACTTTTCGAGGCTGTTGAGAAGATCTTCCTAAGCGTAAAGAAAGCTGAAACCAATCTTGAAAGAATCAAAGCATTCTATGCTCTCGGAGAAATCCAGAGAAAACTCGACAACTCAACTCTCGGTGTGACAGATGAACCAACCAGCATCGGCGGTACAACATATGTCCGCAAATGGGTGGGCGCAGGTAATGGTAAAGGACTTGAGGAAGTACTGCGTGCAGGAGACTACATCGTCATCCGTTCCGAAAGACAGGTTGAAGGAGAAGAAAATCCTCGTTACTATTATGGAATCATGCAGGTGGTAATGTTCGAATATGATGACAGCCAATGTTTTGTAGAAAAAGATGGAGTTAAATTCATTGACAAAGATTTGGCTTATAATCTCTTCATGAAACCAGTCTACCTCGACATCAAGACCCAGTGCGAAATCGCAGAATAATCTGCAGGCACAATTAAGGTGGGGAGGACTGACCTTCTCCCCATCTTCCAAGTAATACTAAAATCTAAATAATCCGGTTCAGCAATGAAAAAAATCATTGGAATTATAGCTTCATTTGCAATTCTGCCGTTTGCCCTTTCCTGCAGCAGCGGGAAGGATGCAGGGGACAACATTGTCAAAGCATCTGAAGGCGTGTTCGAAAGAACGATGGGAAAACTCGAAAATGTTTCAATTCAGACAAGTCCGAAGACCGCAGAGGGACTGGACATGTATGAAATCGAAGCGACAGGCGGCCACCTCACGCTCAAGGGCAGCAGCCCGAGCGCAATCTGCTACGCGATGGACAAATACCTTCGCGACGCCTGCGGGTCAATGATTTGCTGGAGCGGAAGCAAACTGGACATTCCCAATGCTTGGCCGGATTGGAAAGAAGAAGCAGTTTCCCCTTACGGACTGCGTTATTTCCTGAATGTCTGCACATTCGGGTACACAGCACCATACTGGAACTGGGACAGGTGGTCTCAGGAAATCGACTGGATGGCCCTCCACGGAGTTAACATGCCGCTGGCAAGCGTGGCAGCAGAAGCCATCGCAAAACGGGTATGGCTGCAGCTCGGTCTGGAGTCTGACGAAATCGACAAGTTCTTCACGGGAGCAGCACACCTCCCATGGCACAGGATGGGCAACCTGAACAGCTTCGACGGCCCGCTCAATGACAACTGGCACAAATCGCAGGTCAAGCTCCAGCACAAGATACTCGACAGGATGAGAGAACTCGGAATGGAACCTGTAGCCCCGGCATTCGCCGGATTCATCCCGCCCGCATTGATGAAAAAGCATCCTGAAATCCAGGCAAGACAGCTCACCTGGGGAGGATTCCCGATTGAGGACAATGCCTGCGTGCTCTCCCCTGACTCGCCGTGGTTCACCAAAATCGGAAAACTTTTCGTACAGGAGTGGGAAAAAGAATTCGGCAAGGCAAGATATTGGCTTTCAGATAGTTTCAATGAAATGAGACTCCCTGTAGAAGAAGGTGATACCGCAGGAAAGCACAAACTGCTCGCAGAATACGGCAAGTCCATCTACAGTTCGATCACCGCCGGCGACCCTGATGCCATCTGGGTTACACAAGGCTGGACATTCGGCTACCAGCACGATTTCTGGGATCCGGAAAGCCTCAAGGCAATGCTCTCAGAAGTGCCTGACGACAAGATGATCATCATTGACCTCGGCAATGACTATCCTAAATGGGTATGGCACACCGAGCAGACATGGAAAGTCCAGCAGGGCTTCCACGGAAAGAAATGGATATACAGCTATGTGCCGAATTTCGGAGGCAAAGTCCTCCCGACCGGTGACCTGGACATGTACGCCACAGCATCGGCAGAAGCGCTTGCCTCAGAATATGCGGACAATCTTGTCGGCTTCGGCAGCGCCCCGGAAGGCCTTGAGAACAATGAAGTAGTCTATGAACTGCTTGCAGACATGGGCTGGACGAAAGACAGCATTGACATTGACCGCTGGCTGGAAGGCTACTATCGCGCACGCTATGGATTCAGCGACGAAAGAATGAGGGAAGCTTGGAAACTATTGCACAAATCCGTATATAGTTCACTATATTCATACCCGCGTTTCACCTGGCAGACGGTAGTGCCTGACCAGAGGAGAAAGAGCCGCCACGACATCAATGATGACTTCGGAAAGGCAGTGGAAATATTCCTGAGCCTTTCAGACAAATGCAAGGACTCCCCTCTCTATTTCAATGATGCCATAGAATTCGCATCTTTGTGGCTAGGCGAACTCGCTGACAGACATTATGAAAAGGCATTGAAACTCGGAAAGACGGACAAAGGCAGGGAAGAATTGAGAAAGACTGTAGCACTCCTTACTGATGTGGACAGACTGCTCGCATCCCATCCTCTCCACAGGCTCGACAGATGGATTGCTGACGCAAGAAATGAAGGCAGCAGCATCGAAAAGGATCATAGGGAGGCCAATGCCAAGAGGCTCATCACCACATGGGGAGGATGGCAGGAGGACTATGCCGCAAGATTCTGGTCTGGACTCATAAAGGATTACTACATCCCGAGACTGGAAATCCATTTCTCCGAAAAAGCGGATATGATGGAAAAATGGAAAGAAGAATGGATCAACACCCCTTATCACAGCAACACCAAACCATTTGACTCTCCTCTGGAGGTCGCAAAAGAACTCATAGCAAATGAAAAGTAACATCCCACGCATCAATGTCTTCATCATTGCACTGGTAATCAGCATCTTCTCGTTTACCGGCTGCAAGAATGACAATGCAACACAGACAGTCTTCTCCGAAAAGGAACAGATCAAGGCCGTGAAGGGACTCATTGACCGAGTCACATCCGGAAGGTCCGGCGAATTCGAAGTCCGTCTTCTCCAGGAGCGTCCGGACAGCATGGATTTCTTCGAATACAGTGCAGAGAACGGCAAGATCGTACTTGGCGGAAACAATGGCGTCAGCATCGCAAGTGCATTGGGGCAGTATCTGCGCGACTTCTGCGGATTCCACCTGAGCTGGTGCGGAAGCAATACCGTTCTCCCCGAAAGCCTGCCTCTGCCGGAGGAAAAGGTGACGAAGACTTCACCGTACAAATGGCGTTACTACCTGAACTACTGCACATTCAACTACAGCATGAGCTGGTGGGACTTCGACAGATGGCAGAAGGAAATCGACTGGATGGCATTGA
>OQVL01000945.1_pt1 | contig 16714 bp, 12 predicted proteins | sample 1691501 | NCBI WGS metagenome assembly OQVL01 (sample SAMN03418253, study PRJEB22391) | human gut metagenome | biome: human-gut; feature: organic feature; material: feces | host: Homo sapiens | place: Tanzania | collected 2013-01 | reverse complement strand
AAGCCCGCCGATGATGTTATGCTCTTCCGCGGTGACAACTGCGCCGGTCTCCTTTGCCGCGTCCAACACCAGCGCGCGGTCAATCGGCTTGATGGTGTGCATGTTGATCACGCGCGCCGAAATCCCCTCGTTTGCCAACTGCTCCGCCGCAGTCAGCGCCATATCCACCATGATACCGGTGGCGATGATGGTCACATCCGTGCCCTCATACTTCTTTACCATCTGGGAAATCAGCTGGTCCGCATTGGGCACGGTGAAGCACAGCTCCACGGTGGTCACGCCACCGGCCACGCAAGCGTCTGTAATCTTGGCAGCCTGCTCCACAGACTCCGCACGGATCACAGCCACAATCCCAACATCTTTAATTTTGTTCAAAACTGCTTCTTTAGACATACAATACCTCCAAAGCCCGCTGCGGGGCTTATTTTTTCACTTTTATATGCTAACCCTTTCAGCGGCATCCCTCAAAGCGCGCTGCACGCCGGGGGTTATCTTTGCTTATCTCTGCACTCTGGCGCCTGCACCATGCACTTTAGCCTCTACCTCTTTGAGGGATGCCATGCTGGTATCCCCGGGGGTAGTCATAGCCAATGCGCCGTGAACCACGCCATAGTTCACCGCCTGCTGGGCGTCGCCAAAGGTCATCAAACCGTAGATCAAGCCGGAGGCAAAGCTATCGCCGCCGCCAACACGATCCAGAATTTCCAATCCCGGGAACTCCATGGACTTGTAGATCTGGCCGTCTGCCCAGCAAATGGCTTTCCAATCATTGACGGTGGCGGTCTTTACAGTACGCAGAGTGGTGGCGATCACCTTAAAGTTGGGGTACGCCTTTGTAGCGGCCTCGATCATCTTGTAATAGCCGTCCATATTCAGGCTCTTCAGGTCCTTGTCGTTGCCCTCAACCTCCAAACCAAGGCAAGCGGTAAAGTCCTCTTCATTGCCGATCATTACATCAATATACTTGGCAATCTCCTTGTTCACTTCCTGGGCCTTTTCCTGGCCGCCGATGCCCTTCCACAGAGAGGCACGGTAATTCAAGTCGTAAGACACCACGGTGCCGTACTTCTTGGCAGCCTTTACTTCCTCAATCTGAGCCTCCACGCACTCGTCGTATGTAGGAGCCTCCACGTCGCGGATTACACCGAGAGCCACTGGGAAACCGTCGCCATTGCCCATGAGAGCGAGCTTGAGCTGGAGGGTGTTGTCCTCACAGTGAGCGTCATGCACAAGGATATCCTTCTCCGTGATGCCGTTCTCGCCAATCTTGACAATCTTGAGTCCGAAGCCTTCCTGCATGAGACCGAACTCTCTGTCCTTACCGAAGATCAGCGGTTTGCCATGCTCTACGTAGATGGCATTCTCAGCACGACCGGCACTGTTATATACAGAAGCGTGTGTACCGTCATTGAAGATGACACAGTTCTGGAGCACCTCAGTCACTGATGCGCCCTTGTGGGCGTTTGCAGCCTTCAACACCTCGATGGTATGCTTGCCGTCAGTAGCTACGGTACGTGCGAAGAAATGACCGCGTGCACCGAAGCAAAGCTCTGCCGGACGGAACGGATCCTCTACAGTGCCGTAAGGGCTTGACTTGGAGACGAAGCCACGAGGAGATGTAGGAGAATACTGACCCTTGGTAAGACCGTAGATACGGTTGTTGAGAAGAATCATGTTGAGGTTGATGTTACGGCGGTTAGCGTGGATGAAATGGTTACCACCGATAGCGAGACCGTCACCATCACCGGACACCTGCCATACGGTAAGGTTTGGATTAGCGATCTTTGCACCGGTAGCGATAGCGGCAGCACGACCGTGGATGGTGTTCATGCCGTAGGTAGCCATATAGTGCGGGAGACGGCTTGAGCAACCGATACCTGATATGACTGCAGTATTATATGGAGCAACGCCAATCTCAGCGAGCGCCTTGTGGAGGGATGCGAGGAAGAAGTGGTCACCACATCCAGGACACCATCTTGGCTGTCCTTTCTTGAAATCATTTGCTGTATATGAAGCCATAATAAATGTCCTTTCTGTTTTACTTGATAAGTGAATTGAAATACTCTACGAGTTCATTGACCTTGAACGGCTGTCCTTTAACCTCATTGAACTGGGCTGGAACGAATCCGTCAACCTTCATGCGGAGATAGCCGGCGAGCTGACCCATGTTCTGCTCTGCAACGACCACCTTCGGATACTTCTTGAGCACCTCGGCAGTGTTCTTTGGCAGTGGGTTGATATAACGGAACTGCGTCATAGCCACCTTCTTGCCAGCAGCGCGCATCTCTTCCATAGCGGCACGGAGGTGTCCGTAAGTAGAGCCGAAGCCGACAATGAGGAGTTCTGCGTCATCCACGTCACCGATAACCTCAAGGTTTGGCACCTCGATGTTGTCGATCTTCTGCTGACGCTTGTGTGTCATGAGGTTGTGGTTCTCAGGGTTTGTAGAGATAGCACCTGTCTTGTCGTCCTTCTCCAATCCACCGAGGATATGCTCGAAGCCTTCACGTCCAGGAACAGCCCAGTAGCGTGTACCGTTCTCAGCGCGCATATATGGAGTCCACTTGCCCTTCAGTTCTTCAGGAACGTAAGGAGGATTGATGGCATCCATCTTTGCAAGTTCTGGGAGCTTGAATGCGCCTGATCCGTTGGCGATGTAAGCATCGGTAAGCAATACTACAGGAGTCATGTGCTCAAGAGCGATTCTTGAAGCGTCATAAGCAGCATAGAAGCAGTCTGTAGGGCTGGTAGCTGCGATTACAGGCAGTGGTGACTCACCGTTACGGCCGAAGAGCACCTGGAGGAGGTCAGTCTGCTCAGACTTGGTAGGGAGACCTGTAGCAGGACCGCCACGCTGCACGTCGAGCACCACGAGAGGCAACTCCATGATGACAGCGAGGTTCATGGCCTCTGACTTGAGGCAGATACCAGGACCTGAAGTACTTGTCACAGCGAGAGCACCAGCGAAGGAAGCACCTACAGAAGAAGCGCAACCAGCGATTTCGTCCTCACACTGCACTGTGGTAACGCCGAGAGACTTATGCTTGGACAGCTCGTGGAGCACGTCAGTGGCAGGAGTGATAGGATAAGAACCGAGATAAAGCTTCAAGCCAGCCTTCTCAGCGGCAGCGATAAAGCCGTAAGCGGTAGCCTTATTACCAGTGATGTCCATGTAGCGGCCAGGAGTCTTCTCCTTTGACTCGATACGACGGACGTTTGTAGCTGAAGAGTGGGTGTTGTGACCATAGTCATATCCAGCCTGGATTACCTTGATGTTAGCCTCAGCGATGGCAGGCTTCTTGGCGAACTTCTCGCGGAGGAAGTTGGCTACAAGGTCGAGGTCACGGTCGAAGAGCCAGCATACGAGTCCGAGAGCGAACATGTTGCGGCACTTGAGCATAGCCTTGTTGTCCATGCCTGTGTCAGCGAGAGTCTCCTTTACGATAGTGGTAACAGGGCACTGGATGACGCGGTCAGGGTCGATGTTCATTTCCCCGAGGTAGTCCTGGGTCTTGAATTCCGCCTTGTCGAGGTCACTCTGTTTGAAAGAATCAGTATCGATGATGATGGTAGCACCTGGCTTTGCATAGCGATACTGTGTCTTGAGGGCAGCAGCGTTCATAGCTACGAGCACGTCACACTCATCACCAGGGGTGAAGACCTGGCCGGCACCGATGTGTACCTGGAAACCTGACACACCGGTGAGAGAGCCTTGTGGGGCGCGGATGTCAGCCGGATAGTCCGGAAAAGTAGAGATACTGTTGCCCACGGTAGCAGATACCGTAGAGAAGATGTTACCGGCAAGCTGCATACCATCACCGGAGTCACCTGAGAAGCGGACTACAACCTGGTCCAGCTCCTTTACTTCTAAATTTTCTGCCATAGTTGATATTTTTCGTTTTAATTCAGATATATACCCTTACAATCTAATTGCAAAGTTATATAATTCTGTTGAAATGCGAAAGTAAAATAATGTTTTTTCTTACGTTTAGTTATTATTTTCGGTTATTTTATGGTTATTTTGTCGTTTTGTCACCTTATTTTCACGCTCAATGGTGATTTCTCTTGCACGGAAAACTGCTTGAGATATTGAGCCCAAAGGTCGAGATTACGGAATGAAGTGACAGGATTCCTGTCCCATCCGGATCCGAAATAGTAGGTGAAACGGCCGTCTTCTGGCAGTGATATGCTGGAGATGACGTGGCCTTTGGCACCCGATATCTTCTTGTCGGCAAGCATTTCCATCTGCACATCCCTCGCAGGAATGTAGGTTCCGACGAATATCCTGCCCATTTCCTTTGCCTGTCTTTCACGGAATCCGTCCCAAGCCACGTTGACATCGCCGAGGTCTTCGTATGCCATTGTGCCGCTTTCACGGTCCAGTATGTAGGCTTCCGGATTCTCATCATGCACCACTATGCCGCATATAGCCTTGACATCAGAGGGCAATCGTGTGCCTTCCGCTGTGGTATAGCTCACCTCTGACTTTACCATATTGCTGCCAGCATCTATGGTAAGTGTGCGTCGCTCAGTCACTTTGATGCCGTCTATGAGGCGGGTGCCGTAGTCGAGACGCACCGTAAGGCGAAGCGGACCGCGGTCGAGGAGCTCCAGATTCCTGTAGCACCAAGGGTAAGAGATGCCAGAAGGCATGGCGAGAGCGTTGGTACCAGCGCCCAATGTCGGTCCTACCTTATAGCAATCCATGCCTTTTCCGTGGTCGATATGATAGCAGAAAGCCATATAGAGAGCGGTAGCCTCACGCTTCATGTTCTTCTCATTCAGGCGATTGAACGTGCTCCACATGCTCTTGCTGGTCTGGTCGGCATAGAGTTCATCGAGTATGAGGTCGGTGGTACGCTTGTTGAAGAGGTCATAACCGTAAAGCTTCTCACCCTTCTTCTGCGTTTCCGGACCGTATAGACGGTATGCTATTCTGTCATTCTCGAAAGAGAAATCATCCTGACGCTCAGGATAACGGCGTCCGAAGACGCGTGGAGCGTAATCTGAAGACTGTGCTTTTCTGGCATGAAAGATGCGTTTTTCCTTGGCTTTCAGTTCAGGAGACAGGAATATCCTCTTCCCGTCGTATGTCTTCTGTGATGGCATTTCTTTTCCTTCAGCATCCGTTATGATGATGTCTGCGGCATCGTCATTGATGTTGAGCCTGCGTCTTATTTCCTTTTCGCTCAGCTCCACCATCTCGGGCATACGGCTGGTGGCGAGATTGTTGGCGATGATGATGGCAATATCATCCTTCTTTGCGGCGTTGACGCAAAGTGCCTGACATATAGACAATATGAAAAAAACTATGTATTTCATCGTATATAAACAGGTTTTAGGTCAGGTCCACCCTTTCTACATCCACGTCTTCATTGAGGAAAATGGTGGCGCACTCCTTGAAGCGCTCCGGACTTTCCGTGGTGAAATAGCGCGTAGTGCCGTGCTTTGAGCATCTGGCATCCATATCGGCATGACGTCGCAGGTAATCCTCAAGGCTTGCAGCGACATATTCTCCCTGCGGCACGATGGTGACGCCTTGCGGCACTGCCTTTCTCAAGGCATTCATCAAGAGGGGATAATGCGTGCATCCGAGGATGATGGTATCAATCTTGTTGTCTTTTTCGAGCAACTGACCTATGCGCTTTCGCACGAAATAGTCAGCTCCTTCAGTCTCGGCTTCGCCAGCTTCGACTATGGCAGCCCACAGTGGGCACGCCTGTCCTGTGACCTTGATGTCGGGAAAGAACTTCTGTATCTCAAGGTTGTAGCTGTTGCTTCTCACTGTTCCTTCCGTGGCGAGAATACCTACATGGCGCGACTTGGTGAGGTCACCTATTATCTCCACGGTCGGTCTTATCACGCCGAGGACGCGTCTGTCCGGCGCTATCACCGGCAGGTCATTCATCTGAATGGTGCGCAGAGCCTTGGCGGAGGCGGTGTTGCAGCCTAATATCACGAGGTGGCAACCCATCTCAAAGAGCTTTACCACCGCCTGACGGGTAAACTCATAGACCACATCAAAGGAGCGCGGGCCGTAAGGAGCTCGTGCATTGTCGCCGAGGTAAAAGAAATCATACTGTGGCAATCGCTTGCGCAGCTGCTGTAGTATGGTGAGCCCTCCATATCCTGAGTCGAACACTCCGATAGGTCCCATTGCGTTGTTGTTGTCCATTAGGCGGTAGAAAATATATGTTTTGTCCTGCGATTTACTTCAACACGTCATTCAGCAGCGTAGTGATATTCTCCGCCATTGATGGATTGAGGTAAGGACAGGCATCGCTGTCAGTATTGACTATGAGGATGTAAGCGCGCTCATTGCCTATGAAATAGAGAGCTTTGGCTATCTTGTCGTGGAGTGGCTTCATGGCTTTCTCCTCCGCATCAGCGAGCAGCCTCCTGGCTTCTTCCTTGAAGGCGACGTTTCGCTCCATCATGCTCTGGAGCTCGCTCTGGCGCTTTTCGCGTATAGCCTTTGCCATAGACTGCTGGGTATCGAGAAACAGTTCGTACTTTTCATTGAACTCTTTCTCGGCATTCTTCATCTCATTCTCGTATTGAGAGCGGAGTTCGCTGAGAGTCTTCTGCACTTTTGCATACTCAGGCATGGCACGCAGCACCTCGTTATAGCTGAAATAGCCTATTTTCATCTGGGTGGCTGTGTGCTGTGTCTGATAGTTTGTCTCTATGATGTCCTGCGCCTTGGCGTGCTTCAATGCAGGAACAAGAGCCAGGAGAAGTAAAAACAGAATCTTGCGCATGTTCAAATAAGAATGAAGAAATGGTGTAAGCAAAAAGAGAAAGAACAACGACCGGACATCAATACCGAAGCGGACATGAAAAAATGAAAAGCGAAAAATGAAAAATACGCATTAGGATATCAGCCTATTCCCCATGTGAGGAAAGGATCACCAGTATTTTTCTTCTTTCACTTTTCATTTCCATATCTGGCTTTTTACGCCTTAATGATTATTTAAGTTTGTTGAGTTCAGCCTTAACTTCAGCAGTAACATCCTTAGAACCGGTACCGATATAGAGAGCGGCACCCTGCTCGAAGATATAAGTATATTGGCCAGCCTTACCTACATTCTGGATAGCTGTCTGCACCTTCTGGTAGATAGGAGCCATCATTTCCTGCTGCTTCTTCTGCATTTCCTGCTGGTTCTGAGCGTAAGTCTGCTGAATCTTCTGGTACATTTCAGCGAGAGATGTCTCCGTCTCCTTCTGCTTTGTAGGAGCCATGGTAGCCTTTGCCTTCTCATACTCCTCGCTCTTGCGCTGGAGTTCCTCCTGCATAGCCTTGAGATCATTCTCATACTGCTGTGCGATAGCCTGGAGTTCACCGTTTACCTTAGCGATTTCTGGGAGAGTCTGCATGATACTCTGGGTATCCACATGTCCGAACTTCTGCGCCATTACAGCGAGAGGAGCGAACAACATCATCAAGATGATAATCTTTTTCATTGCTGTTATTATTCTTTTTGTGTTATTATTTATCTGTAATAATTTAGGTTTCCCATGCCCTGGAAAACATTAACATACTGATAAATCAGTATTGCCGTCAAGTGGCTGTTTCACCTCTGCATCGCAGTGTCATTTCGGCATAGGCGGTACAAAGGTAACATAAAAGGATGAAAGGGCAAATTTTTGGATGTCCTTTTAGTTTAATTTAGCAATTCCAGCCTAAGTTATTGCACACTATAGCCTAATTTCTGCAAAACTTCGTTGGATATGTCAATCTTTGGCGACGCAAAGATGATGCCGTTGTCGGATGCTCTGTCGATTACCATCGAGTAGCCACGAAGCTCCGCTATGTCCTTCACAGCGTTGTAGATTTCCTCCTGGATGGGCGACATGAGAGACTCTCTCTTCTTGAAGAGTTCGCCCTCCGGACCGAAGTATTTCTTCTTCAGTTCGGCAGCTTCTTTCTCTTTCTGCATGATAGCCTCCTGCTTAGCCTTCTTCTGTTCCTGTGAGAGGAAGACGACCTCATTCTGATAGTTCTTATACATGGTGGCAGCTTCGAGGTTGAGCGCCTCTACTTCCGCCTGCCATTTCTTGGAAACCTGAGCCAGCTGCTCGTTTGCACGCTCGTAAGCCGGTATATTTTTGAGCACATACTCCATGTCGATGAGGGCGTATTTCTGTGCGTTTGCCGTCAGTGACGCTATTGCCATGATGGCGAAGAGGATAAGTTTTTTCATTGTCTGGTTGTTTTTAGGATTGATATTTCAGCCGGTAACGTGGCTGACACGGTGGCTTTGTTTGAATGAAGATTATATAATGAAGAATGAAGAATGATGAATGAAATCCGTGGTCATAAGCCGTATTACTGGAGGAACAGGCAGATTCGCATCCTTCATTCTTCATTCTTCATCCCATTAGAACTCCTGACCGAGGATGAAGTGGAACTGTCCACCACCCTTCTGTCCGAATACCTTGTCGAAACCGTAAGCCCAGTCGATACCCATAAGTCCTACCATCGGGAGGAAGATGCGGACACCGGCACCGGCACTACGACGCATATCAAACGGATTGAACTTCTTCACGTCGTTCCAGGCATTACCTGCCTCGACGAATGTAAGACCGTAGATGGTGGTGTTGCCGAGCATGAACGGATAGCGTAGCTCAAGAGAGAAGCGGTCGTAAGCATAGCCTTCCTGATAGTAAGGCGTAAGTGCACCGTTGTCATAACCACGGAGTCCGATGGTCTCTTCAGCATATCCGGTGGAGTAACCAGACATACCGTCACCACCCATGTAGTAAGTCTCGAATGGAGATTTCTTGTATTTGTTGTAAGAACCGAGGATACCGAATTCCACTCTGGTCATCAGCACAAAGCACTTGGCGCCATTCGTGAGGGCTGTATATGTCTTGCTCTTGAACTTCCACTTGTGGTATTCCACCCAGCGGTACTTGTCCTGCTGCTCCTTGGCATAGGTCTTGGAGAGAGCATCGGTGGCAAGATTCCTGTAATCCTTACCGTCGAATGCAGACCAAGGCGGAGTAAGAGAAACTGAAAGCTCAAACTCAGAACCACGACGAGGGAACAACTGGTTGTCGGTAGATGTACGTGAGAGGGAAATACCGAAGTTGAGGTTGTTACAGTTACCCGTGGTGATGAGGAAGTATCTCCAGTTCTTCAGCATATATCTGGTGAAGGAGACATTCATAGAGAGCACAAAATAGTCGTCAGGCCAACGCAGACGCTTGCCGATACCTATGCTCGCACCAAACAGTTTGATGTATTTGTCTGGGTCATAGTAGTTCTGGTAGTTGTTGTAACCGTAGTTATAACTGCCATATCCACCCATGTAATTGTAGTAATTGGTCATCCAACTCTGGTTATAGTAGTTGGAATTGACATCTGTCTGCTTGGAGAAGAACATGTTATAGCTGAACTGCAGCGGACGCTTTCCACCCAACCAGCCAGTGGAATAGCCGGCATTGTATGACTGATAGTAAGATCCGTTGGTCTGTGCACCGATGGAAAGTGTCTCACCATCACCGATTGGCATGATGCCACGATGCTCCTTGTTCTTGTTGAAGAGGTTTGCCATAGAGAAGTTGTTGAGCTTCAAGCCTATCTTACCTATGACACCAGTCTGTCCCCAACCGAGGGAGAACTCGATCTGGTCATTGGATTTCTGCTCCAGATTCCAGTTGATATCCACGGTTCCGTCCTCTGCATTAGGCTTGACATCAGGGTTTACCTTCTCAGGGTCGAAGTGTCCCATTGATGCAAGTTCACGGGCGGAACGCATAAGTGCCTCCTTTGAGAAGAGGTCACCCGGCTTGGTACGAAGCTCTCGACGCACTACATTCTCGTAGATACGGTTGTTACCCGTGATGCGGACGTGGGAAATATGCGCCTGCGGTCCCTCGAAGATACGCATTTCAAGGTCGATACTGTCACCGATGATGTTGACTTCAGTAGGCTGAAGCTGATAGAAGAGGTAACCATTGTTCCAGTATTCGTTGCCGACAGCGTCGTCATCCTCAGACAGACGCTTGTTGAGGAACTTCTGATTATACACATCTCCCTTCCTCATGCCGAGGATACGACCGAGGAAATCGGCGGAATAGATGGTGTTACCCACCCATGTGATGTTGCGGAGATAGTACTTCTGTCCTTCTTCCACCTTCATATATACATCGACATGCTTCTCGTCGAATGTGCTGACACTGTCCTCCAGTATGACAGCATCACGATAACCGAGCTCGTTATACTTCTTGATGAGGTTCTCCTTTGCCTCCTTATAACGCTCAGGAGTATATTTCTTTGACTTGAAGAAGCTGTAGAACTTGCCCGCCTCATTGATTTTTCCGAGTGCACCTTTCTTGAAGAATCCACCTTTTATCTTTGAGAGCGAGAGCTTGTCATTGCCCTGGATGGTGATGGAATGCACCTTCGTCTTCTGCTTTTTATCGACATCGATGTCGAGGATGACATGGTTTTTCTGCGCCACATCATCGCGCTGGCGTATTATCACGTCAGCATTCTTGAAGCCTTTGTCATCGAAATATCTCTTGGCAAGAATCTTCGCGCGGTCAATCATGTTAGGAGTGATCTGCGAACCCTTGAGCAATCCCAGTTTCTGCTCCATGTCTTCACGCTCAGATTTCTTCAGTCCGTGATAGTTGATGGTGGACACTCGTGGTCGTGTCTTGAGATATACGTGCAGATAAATGTCGTCAGCGACGATGGAGTCAGCCGCTATTTTCACGTCAGAGAAGAGTCCATGACGCCAGTAACGCTTGACAGCATCAGTGATTTCATTGCCCGGAACGGATATTTCCTGTCCGATGGAAAGCCCCGAAATGTTGGTGAGCATATACTCTTCATAGCCTTCTACGCCAGATACACGAATGCCTTTGATGGTACACATGCGTGGTTGGCCTGTGTAGTTGATGTCAGGGTTTATGATCTTGTCTTGGGCATTTGCATGAAATACCATCAATGATGACTGGAGAATCACCATGATGGCAAGCATGCAAAGTCGTTTAGTCAAAATATACATTATCTGATTCTACTTTATTAGGAGTTTATTGGGGAAGTGTTCATGTGGTAAAGGCGTGGTGAAAACTACTCTTTCTCTTCGTTTTCCACCTGTGCCTCTGTCTTTCCGAAGCGTCTCTGGCGTGACTGATAGTCCTCTATCGCCTTGTGGAGGTCATCCTCCATGAAGTCAGGCCAATAGGTGTCACAGAAATACAGTTCGGAGTAAGCTATCTGCCAAAGGAGATAATTGCTGATGCGCTGCTCGCCTCCGGTGCGGATGAGCAACTCCGGGTCGGGCATGAAACTGGTGGAGAGGTGTGCCGTCACGGTGTCTTCGGTGATGTCTTCCAAAGCTATCGCACCACTCTTTACCTCATTTGCTATGTCTCTTACCGCCTTTGTTATCTCCCATCTGGAAGAATAACTGAGTGCCACGACCATCGTCATCTTGTCATTGCCGGCAGTATGCTGTTCAGTCTCGGCGAGTTTCTTTGCCACAGCCTCTGGAAGGCGCGACCTGTCACCGATGACACGGAAGCGGACATTGTACTTCATGAAGATTTCATCCTCAAGACTGGTGAGCACAAGTCCCATGAGAGCAGCCACTTCATCGGCTGGTCTGTTCCAGTTTTCTGTGGAAAAGGTATATAGAGTGAGGTATTTCACGCCGAGACGTGTGCATTCCGCAGTGATGCGGCGCACGGTCTCCACTCCAGCCTGATGGCCGTAGGCGCGTGGTTTGCCTTTCTCTGTCGCCCAGCGCCCGTTGCCATCCATTGTAATGGCGATGTGCTGGGGTATTCTGTTCATGTCTATCATTGTCATTGTTCTATTGTTCTTGCTTCGGTAGGGCCGCTTGTCATGGAGTGGAACGTCACCAGATGGAACGCCTGATATATTTCATCTGCCGGTATCTCCTTCCATTGCCGGAGGTCTAATCCTTGTTGCAGGTGGAGCATTTCTCCCAGAAACTGTAAGTAAGGGAAATCTGCACGTTGCTATAGCAGTCCTTGTTCTTGAATATACCGCTGCTCTTGATGCGGTAAGGGTCTTTCACTCCATCGAGCTTGTCGGACAAAGTGAAATGGAAAGCCCACTCGGCAGCGAGGTTAAGCCTTTCCGTCAACTTGTATTTCACTCCGAAAGCCAAAGGCAGATTGGCGGTAAAGACACCCTTTGAGCCCGTCATCTCGGGCGAACCTACCAGTCCTTCGGAAGGAACACTGCCTGCTTCGGCGAGATCGACGGTGCCATCCTTGCTGTTTACGTAGGTGAAACCTATGCCCAGACTGATGAATGGCGTGAATCTCTGAGCCCCACGGTAGTCATGTCCTGTGCCGTAAGGGAAGAAATTGTATTCGTATGTGGCATTGAAATCCATGAGATTATTGCTGAACTCATAGTCCTTGCGTGCCGATTCCGTTGTTATTCCGGTATTGAAGTCCGGATAATATGTCTGCAAATCCTTTGAAGCACCTTTCAGTTTGCCGTAGCCGAGACCGAAACGCAGAGCGCAATAAGGATTTATGACGCGTCTGAGAATGAGCATCAGCGAAGGAGAAGTGTTGCTTCCAGACAGCACACTGCCATTGAAATCGCCCTCATAGGTCATCATTCCCACGCCTCCGCCTATCTCCATGCGGTATTCCGAATCTTCCTGCGCCATCACCGTGGTGCAGGAGAATATCAGGAGGATGGATATGATGATGTAATGAATGCCTGACTTCATCGCGCGTACATTATTATATATATATAGTGTCGTCAACTGGCTGGCAACCGTCCACACTTTTCAGTATGGGATTGCACGGTCATTGCGACGTGACATCTGCGTTGTCCCTAATCTTTCGCTTGCAAGAAAGGAAGGACAAAGTCCCCGATCAGAGAGCGAACAGATGGTCGGTTACTTGTTTTCCCAAGCCAGCTTGTTGATTTTTCCTCTCCAAACCTGACCCGAGCCGGCTGCGAAAATCCAGATGTAGCCTTTTCCGTCTGCCACGATAGAGGCATTGTCTGCCTTGAATGTCTCAGGAAAAGCGAAGCGTGCATCGTCTGTATGCCATGTTATTCCGCAGTCATTGGAGATATATACATTGCTGAAAGCCTTGACAGAAGATCCGTTTCTGCCTTTTCCACCGATGGCAAAGAGCTGTCCGTTGTAGGAAGTCATGGTGAGACCTTCCATGTTAGGGAGCTTGTATCCGTTGCCGGCAGCAAACTCCTGGTATGTCCAAGGCATGTCATAAGCATGATTCTGCTCCACTATCTTGCTCCATACCACTGCTGTAGTGTCGCTTTCAGTGCGTGAGCCCACCATGATGATGCGCTGTATATCCTTGTTTGTCAGCGTCTGCGAAGTGTAGGAATTGATGTCCATCGCTGGGAGAAGTTCCTTGTCTTCATCCATTTCGTCAAAATTCCATGTCTTGCCGCCATCGAGCGAAACGAGCATCTCGCCGCTGTCAGAGAGTGCAAACACTTCATCACCGCAGTTTCCTACGAGTGTCTTGATGCCTTCAGCCTTGCTTGCGGTCCATGCGGAGCCGTCTGCAGAGGTATAGACATTGCCATTATCAGCAATCATGATGTTGTCACCGCTGACGATGATGCTTGCACCGTCAGAGAGCGAAGCACCGAGAGAGGTCACGCTTTCCCAGTTCTTGCCGTCAGTAATGGAAGTGGAGAGGAGTTCGCATCCGCCTTCTGTCTTGCCGAGAAGATAGAAACGGTCACCGAACACTACAGTCTTCACAGCCTTGTAAGCTGCGATTTTCTCCACCATAGCGAGCTTTTTCCATTCGAAGGAGTCAGCATATTCCTTGTGTGCCACGAGGTCAACGGTGTATTTTGCAGTGTTGAGACCAGACTGTGAATAGACAGTCAACTCACGCGTAACGGAGAAATCGAGAGAGTCTGTGCTGGAAAGGAGCTGCAATGAGTCACTTCCTATCTTCTTCAGGAGCACAGCGCCGCCGTTCTTTGCAGAAGCGGAGACGAGCATGTGCTTCATGTCTGTAGCGACAGGCAGTGAATCGACGTTGTAGATGCGGCGGTTTGTCTGGTCGATAAAGACAGGATAATTGGTGCCTACCGCATTCTTGGTTACGACACTGTCCTTGCCGTCCTTTGTCTTCAGGGTAACATTATAGACGAAATTGCCGAGCGTAAAGCTGGAGATGGCAGTGTCATCATAGAATGTCACCTCGGTATTGTCGTCACTGAGACATGAGGACATGACGCAAGCTGTAATCACAAGGAGTGCAAAAGCGATTATTTTAGATCTCATTTTATTTGGTTTCGTTTTTTGTTTTTGGGTGATTTACTTGTCATTCTGCGTGCCTTTTCCTATCTTTTTCTAACCTATTAGATACGCGCGCGAAAATTTCCGACTGCAAAATTACTCATAATATCGCAAAAACTATAACAAATTACGTTATTATTATGAAAATATACCTTAAAAGAAGAAAATTTTTCTTCCTTTAACCGAAAAACAGGCATAGTCATAGATTGTTGCCTTCGTTTTGCGCTTGACGGATGATTGTCGGCAGTCGGCTTTGAGACTGTAAAAGGAGACTGCCGTCAGCCATTGCCGATGCAGTCTCCTTTTTGTCCATATAGGTTCAACCTTTCAGTTCCAACACGAAGCGTGTGCCTTGCCTGTACTCGTCATCGAGCCTCAGATGACCGTCGAGTTTGTAGGCCATAAGGCTGCAGGTAGGGTAAGTAAGACCGTCACCTTCGGTGAGATCCACGGTTTCCGTGAAAGCCTGGAATATCGTTTCGCGCTTTTCTTCCGGCAGTTTCATGCCCACCACGGTGATGTTCAGGTGACCTGTATGAGGATTGCGCTTCTTGAATTCGATGGTGATACGCTCCACTCCGTCGTGCTTCACCGCCTCGCCTACTATGCCCCGCACTATTCCCCTCAGTGCTTCAGCATTGGTGGAGAAGGTGATAGGCTGCGAGTTAGAGGTCACGGCAGTGCCTTGTCTGACCATTTTCTTCACCTCATCAGCCATTGTCTGGCAGAACTGAGCCATGTTTTCGCCCGCCATCTCATAGTGTTCATCCCGTGTCTGCTCCAGCGTCATGTAGCCTTCGATATGGTCCATGTAGCTTTGCAGCGCCTTTATCTGCCGCTGTGTGTCGCCATTCTCCATGGCATTGAGCGATGGGCGTATCTGTGCGCTGATGTTATTGAGGAAACGGTTCTTCTGTTCATTGTTGGAATTGGCAAGCGAGAGGCTTTCCTTAAGGTGCTTTATCTCCCTGACGTTCTTGAACATAAGGAGAACAAAGAATGCGAGAGCGGCTCCGAGGCCTGCCGCTATGACAATTAGGACCACGATGAATACCCACTGCGCCGTGATTTTCGTTGCCTTGCTGTCTATCTCTTCCTGCGCTGCGGCATACTGCGCCTTGGCATCCTTGAGTTCTTTTGCCGACCTTATGCCTGCTATCGAGTCGGTCCATTGGCCGTACATCCTGCCTATCACGTCAGCCATGAAAGCGTTTTTCTCCTGCTTTGCCTTGGCTATCATGTCCTTGAAGCATTGCTCCTTACCGTCATCGTCCTTGCCTTTGGTCTTCATGGCGAGGATTTCCTTGTAGCATTCCGTAACGAGCGCCACTTTGCCGGTGCTCTTAGCGAGCCCTGCCTTCCTGGTGAGCATATCCTCTATGAGGTCATTCTTCCTGCTGGCACGGGCATAGTTCTCCATCAGGGCGAGCTGCGCGCGGCATTCCGGCATCTTGTTGATGTGGTAATAGAGGCGGAAGCGTTCCTTTGCCACGAGGTAATGGAGGTCTGGATTGCCTTTTCCTATCATGGCATCGAGTGAACGGCAGGTGGCGAAAGCCTCGCGCCATTCATGGTTTTCCGACTGTCGCACGCTGGTCTGCACTCCGTTTTCCACGGACTGCCGCAGTGTCTGCGCCGGCAATGTGATGGCACAGCATAATAACAGAAAAGCAATCAGTATCTTCTTCATATCCCATTGTTTTAGGTTTACGAATGCAAAGATAGCAAATGATATTGAGAAAATGAAAGATACAGTGCTATTTTTTCATAAAAACATCACTAAATATTTTCTTCAAACTACAGTTCGTCATAATTTTGTCTATGAGAGGATGCGGTGCTTTGCTTTCTTACATTGCCCGGTAACGCGGGCAACACAGTGGCTCTGGTTGGCGGGATTGTTTAGGAGCGAGGGTCGGAATTGTTATCCAATGGTCAGCGACCGAAGGAAAATCAAAGACTATGATTGACATACAAGGAGGCAAAAAACAGCGGAATATTTTGAGTTTCAATGTTTTTTGACTACCTTTGCATTCGAAACCGCCGTTTCGGAAACCGCTGTTTCGAAAATAAAGCAAACAAAATCATAGAAGAAAAGCATGAAATTCTCTGTCGATTACAAGGGCTTGTCTCTTGAGGACATTTGACTCTCATGCTGACAGTACTGTTCGGCAAAAACGGCACAGGAAAGACAACGCTGATACATGCCATCCACAAGGCACTCAGTTTTGCATTCAAACGCGAGAAAGAAGAAAAAGCACTCAATCTGGGTGCAGGTTTTCAGGATTTGAAACCACGTGATTATAGTAAGACAGAAGATTTGACAAGAGACCCAAAGACCGGGATGCCATTTTCTTTTGTCAACATACATGCGTGTGCCACATTCGAAGGTGTTCCCCTTGATTGGGACATGTATG
>OQVL01000943.1_pt1 | contig 16719 bp, 13 predicted proteins | sample 1691501 | NCBI WGS metagenome assembly OQVL01 (sample SAMN03418253, study PRJEB22391) | human gut metagenome | biome: human-gut; feature: organic feature; material: feces | host: Homo sapiens | place: Tanzania | collected 2013-01 | reverse complement strand
GGTGCTAGCTTTTTGCTTACTTTTTTGCAATGAAAAAAGTAAGGCGGGTTTGGGGCGCCACCCCAAGAGTAAAAGCTCGGGTGCTAGCTTTTTTGCAAAAGCGGCCCGCAGGGTGCGGCCTGCAAGGTGCGGCCCGCAGGGTCTTTTTTGCAATGAAAAAAGTAATGCAGGTTTGGGGCGCCACCCCAAGAGTACACGCCCGTCCCCGGGCGGTAAAAGCCAAAAAAGATTATTTATACTTGAAGAAATTGTGTTTTTTAGTATAATAATCAATAAGAGCTTGTGCGCGGGGGGAATGCCCCAGGTGCCACCCTCGGCGGAAAAATCTCGTTGGGGTTGCCGGTTTTTCCGTTTTTTGCAATATACCTTTATAAAGGGGTTTGGTTATGAAAAAATTATTTCTGCTTTTTGCGGGCGTATTCTGCGCCCAGGCGGTGTTTGCCGCCTCTACCACTACCAAAAACACCATGAAAATGGTAGCCTATTTCCCGGTGCCGTATGTGGCGTATGATACGGTATCCGCCTCCCAAGCTATGGATGTGGGCGTTTTGAAAAAATGCGAAATGTCTTTGGGGGAAAACCAATCCAATTTAGGGGGCAGTAATTGTTCTCTGTTCTTGTATGGCGCGGCGGCCGGCACGGATGACTCCCGGCGCGGCCTGCTGAACGTGTCTGGCGGGAAACTCAACCTGAATGCCACCGGATTTGCGGACATCCCCCTTATCAAAAGCACCACGGTTTTAGTGGGCAACGGCGGCCAGCCCGGTTATGGCTTGTTGGAAATCGGAAAGCCCGGCAATAAAGACCCCAATTTTAATGCCTTGTATATTGGCAGTTTGGCACACAGCGGGGATTCTTTGCGCGTGATTGGCCGGGGCAATACGGGTAATGATATGGCGGCGAAGGTGACGGCATTTAAGATGTTTGACGAAATTTTCAATAACTTCCCGGCGTGCAACGGCATCGTCACTTGGCAGGAATTGGAACTGGGTGGTAATGCCACCAATAACAAAACCTATAAAGATGTGTATTTAGTGTGCGGCAACGCGGAGCCAGCGGCTCCGGACCCGGAGCCGGAACTGACCTGTGCCAACTATGATTATAAATTTGCCCATAAAAGCAAATGCTGCCCCAAAATGCCTCAGTCTGATGGGGTTTGTTGGACGGAGTCTTTCGTTTGGGGGCCGATAAAAGCTATCTCTGGTAATTTTACTATGCGCTATGGGGCGGCGAGTAGAGTACTTGGTAATGATAGGTGCTATGCCCCGGTGGACCCTTTGGTGCACACATTGGTTTCCCCGGAACAACTTAATGACTATACGTCGGGATTTATGCGTTGCCCGGAGAAAGATTCTAGTCAAGTGAAAGGACAAGAGTGTAATCCCACCATAGATATTGGGCCGGGTACAACTACTGCTACCCGTTGCTTGTACGCCGATTACACGACTGCAAACGCATTGTCGCATGCCTACTATGTGGGGTTCCGGGGGTGCACAGTGAACGGTGACTATTGTGATTGTAAAGCATCCAGTTGGGCCGGACATGAATGTATAAGCAATGGATTTAAGAAAAACGGCTGGTAGTTAATACTTGCACAGTTAAGGTGCTCTTAACGCTCCGGGATATGCCCGGGCGTTTTGGACGTGTGCTTCCGACCAGTCCTGCGGCGAAACGCAGGGAGAATGTTATTAGTTTTCAATTAACCAGACCTCCCGTTGGCAATCCCAACGAGAAACGGGCCCCCAGACATGGGGGCAAGGAGTCTTGTATACATGTGTGTAAGATAAGTCAATGTTTTTATACGAGTAAATCCGACATACAATGCAGTTTTTAGCTGTGCAACGTTTATGTAAAACAAAATGTACCAAGAATGGTGTGTGGTAAGCTGTAAAATTGTTATTTTTATACCCCCCGGTTTAGGCCGGGGGCTTTTTTGTATTAGCCGTTTACAAGGTTGTTTATAAAAAACTACAATATAAAAAAGTCTGCCCGGGTTTATCCGCGGGTATTTTATAGCAGGTGTTTTATGCTCAATTTAACCAAACCTCAAAAAGAAACTATTTATATGAAAATCACCCGCGTGCTTTTGGCCGCGTTGTTTTTAGTCACGCCGCTGATGTTTTTTACGGACTTGACCGAAAACCCCTTTCAAGTGCAAAATACCGTTTTGTATGTGCTTTTGGCCCTGATTTATGCCACCATGGCCGTTAAGTTTTTGCGCTCCAAAACCATTGATTTTACCAAAACTTTTTTTGATTTGGCCTTTTTTGTGTATGTAATTGTGTGCGCCGTCACTTGGCTATCTGCCGTATCGTCCGAGCCGCAAGCCCTGCGCCAAACTATGTTCTACAATATGCTTAATTACGGCACCTTGCTGTTGGTGGTGGCGTTGGGGGCGTATGTCGTCAGTAAAAACGTGGTGTTTTCCGGCGTGATTGAAAGCAAAACCAACTATATTTTATTGTTTATTGTTTGGGGCGCGCTGTGGCTACTGCTGCCGTATTTGCATACTATGCTGTCCGCCGATAACCTGTTTGCGCGTATGTTTGACTGGTACGCCGTTTTGCTGTGGGCGGCGGGGATTTGGCTGGGTATGCGCGTATTAAAAAAAGTGACGCAGGAAAACATTATCGTTTTAGTGTTTATTTCCGTTTTTCTGGCGTGCGTGTACGGCGTGTTGCAAGCCTTGGGCTTGGAATTTTTATGGCCGTTTGAAATGAGCCAGTTTGCCAGTAAGGCGTTTTCCACCTTCGGCAACCCGAACTTTCTGTCTTCCGCCGTAGTGATGTTATTGCCCGCGATTGCCGTTTACTTTTTGCGCGCGGAAAGCAAAAAGGATATGCTGGTTTACGGCTTTTTAACCCTGGTATATTTACTGTATTTGTCTTTCGGGTTGGCGCGTTCCTGCTGGTTGGGGGCGGCGTGTGGGTTTATTATGATGTGGATGTTCGGCTCCCTGCGCAGTTTGGTCTGGGGCCGCCGTTTGCGCGCGTTTCTGCTTATTTTACTGGCGTTTGGGGTGTTGTACGGCTCGGCCTACTTTGGCGGCTCCAAAAGCCCGGTGGCGGCCCGCGCGGAAGAACTTTCCCAGGTGACTCCGTCCAATTTTACGTTGGATGTGGATAAAGACCATATTTTCCAATCTCTCCACCAACGCTTGTTTATGTGGGATGTTTCCAAAGAAATCTTTTTATCCCGCCCAGTGATGGGGGCCGGATTGGGCAACTTTCAAATGGCGTTTGCCCAAAACCAATACAAAACCTTACTAAAGCACCCCAATCTGCGGGAATTAAAAGCCCGCACCAACGCACCCCATAACGAGGTCTTCTTCCAACTGGCCCAAGGCGGTATTGTGGGCGTGGGGCTGTTCCTGTTTATGTTTATGGTGCTGTTTTTAGAGGTAAAAGATTTTGCTTCCCATAAAAAAGAGGGGGATAAAAAACAACTGTTGCAGGCGGTGTTCTGCGGTATTTTGGGTATGTTGGTGGATAATATGCTCAATATCTCCCTGCACGCGGTGGTGCCGGCGTTTATCTTTTGGTGGTTTGTGGGGGCCGAGGTCAGCGGTGTAGGTAAAGAAGACCGCACCGTGGCCATTACCGTCAACCCCGTGACCAAAACTGTCGGCCTGGCCGTTTTGGCGTTTTGCGGGGCGGTGATTGTGTGGCAAGGGTTGGTGCTTTGCAGTTATTTCCGCGGTTATGAGGGGCTTAAATTGCAGGCTTCCGGCCAAGTAAAAGAGGCCCAGGCCAATTACGCCCGCGCGTTGGCGCTTTATCCGGCCAATACGGAGGCCGGCTTGCGGTTGGGGAATACCTATCTGCAAGAAAACGATTATAAAAACGCATTAACCGCGTATGAAAAAACCCTCTCTGCCGCCGCGTATTACGACGAGGTCTATTTGAACGCCGCCCTGGCCGCGTTGGGCGCGGGGGAAGAAGAAAAAGCCGTACGCTATTTAACGGAACACTTAAAATTAAGTCCGTTTAATTTGCGCGCGTATGTGATGTTGGGCTCCCTTATCCGCCAAGATGTCATTTATGCCAACGACGATAATTTGAAATTATTAGACCGCGGGGTACACTTGTTCCCGTATGCGGCGGAATTGTGGACCACGCTGGGCGATATTTATGTAAAGCGGGACGAAACGGAATTTGCCAAAAATTTATATAAGCGCGGGCTGACGGCCGATACGCTGGACCGCACGTTATTGCAGAACCTAAAACGGCTCTACAAAAAAACGCAGGAAGAATTACCCCCTATTGCCGCCCAGGCGCAAAGAATACAGGATTTGCATGTTAAGGCGGCTAATTATTGGAGCCAATCCGTTTCCGGCCGGCGCAAATTGCGCACGGATATTGAAGCGTATATAAAAGATTTTCCAAACGATACCAACGGCCCCGTTTTGTTGGCGTTGTATTTCAACCAGGCGGGGAATGCCTTAAAATCCAAGGAATTGTTGGAAGGCGTACTGAAAGAACACCCGGAAGATTTATCGGCCAATTTGGCGTTGTCTTCCTTGTTGTACCGGGCGGAACAAACGCAGGATGCCGTCTATTACTTAAAAAGCGCGTTGTTCTATTACCCGGAAAACCCCACGGCTACCAAACGCCTGGCGGCCCTGGGTAAAAAATAGCTTTTTAGGGGCCGGCGGCTGGGAGAGAATAAAAAATAACTTTACAAACGCCGCTAAATTGCTATAATTCTATTATCTGTTATGTTGTAAATGTGTACAAAAAAAGGATACCTTTATTACAAGGGCAAGTGAATCTATGATAAAAATAAACAAATATTTAAGTGCAACTTTGGTTGCTGCTTTTATGTTCTTATCACTCGTGGGTGATAATGCGCCGTTGTTTGCGGCTACTTCGCCGGAAAAACAACTGGAAAAGGGTAAAGCGTTGTTTGAGCAGGAAAAGAACGACGAAGCCATGGAGTATTTTATTGACGTACTGCTTTCCGGCAACCGTAAACAGGTGGCCGAGGCCAATAAATACGTCAACATGATTCATAACCGTGTTGGCGGTATCCAAAACCCGGTGGAAGTGGACGTGGCTTTTAAGGAAGGGGAAGTAAAACGTCTTTCTGATGCGCAAACCGCCGCCGAAGCCCAAGCACAGCAGGATATGCTGTTGCAACGCTCGGCCGCCGCAGACGACATCACGGAAGCCAGTTTGGAAGCCCGCACGGTAGCCAATGCCGTAGCGACGGATTCCCAAGCGGCCGCGGAAGATGCCAAGGCGATTGCCCAACAAACCAAGGACGAAGTAAACGCCGCTAAAGCGCAAGCCAAGCAAGATGCGGCCCAAGTGCGCGAAGATGCCACCGCCGCGTTAGAAGATGCGCAAGCCTCCGCCCAAACTGTTGCGGAAGAAACGCAAGCCGTTGCACAAAATACGGCTAACGACGCCGCCCAAACGCTGGCCGCCGCGCCTGTTGCCGTTGCCCAAGATGACGAAGATGACGACGACGAAACCGCCGCCGCAACCGACGCAACGGCTCAATCTTCCAACTCTACTTATACGGATTTAGTGTCTCCGGACGCTTTGAAAGCGCGCGAACTGTACAGCCAACAAAAACTGGACAGCATGAAAGCCGCCGTTATTGAACGTATCCGCAATACCAAAGGGGTGCGCATTTATTTCCGCAATGACTTGCCGGATGCCATTGATATTGACGGAGATGTGATTTTCCAAGGGACCCGTTTTAACTTGTCTGCCCAACCGTTGTTGGACGATATTTATTCCTTGATGGCGTTGACCCAAGGGGCCAGCTATATTATTTTGCCGGCCGGCTCGTATACGGATGACGTCACTTTGGGCGGTATCCGCCAAGCGATGGCCCTGAACTCTTACTTTGTACACAAAGGTATTTCTTCCGGCAAAATCAGCTACAATATGGGCTTGTATGACCAGGAACCCCCGGCCCAATTTGCCAATTTGGAAGGGCTTTCCATTGTGTTTGATTTTGATTCCGATTTGCCCAGCGCTATTGCGCAGGCGAACCAAATTTCCAAACAGCCGCTGCTCAGCATGGCGGTAGTGCCGGTTTCTAACGAAATTGACCCCTCCAAAGGGGAAGCGTTCGCGGTGGATTTCTCCGTGATTGAAACGGTAAACGCTGTGTCTAACTGGACGTTCCAAGTAGTGCAACACGCCAAAGACGGCAAATACTATGTGGTGCGCCAACTGGAAGGCTTTGCGCCGGTTTACCACCAAATTTTGTGGAACGCCCGCAAAGGGATTATCGGGCCGGAACTGGAATGTGGTAAATATACGTTGGTGTTGACCGTCACGGATTCCACCGGTGAAAAGAAAACGTTGAGAAGACGTATCACCGTAAAATGCGGTACCCAAAAAGCCGCCGTGGCCGATGAAAAATCGCTCTGCACCAAATGCAATTACAAAACGGCCCGCTTGTGGACGAAACCCGGCCGTGTAATGATGGCGGCCAAAGCGGAAAAAGCCGAAGAACCGGCGGCGCAAACGACCGATACGGTAAACGTCACGGGCCCGACCAACAAATCTACCGTAAATATTTACGAAGAAACGTTGCCGGCCGGTGCGTTGGATGATGCGTCCGCCGCGCCCATGCCTACGGACCCCAGCGCTTACGGCGCGCCGGAAACTACCACTACGGCCAATCCGTATGATGCTGCACCCGTAGCCGGTACCGCGGCCGACCCGTATGGAACCACCGCTAATAATAACCCGTATGATATGCCGTACGACCAGTACGACGCATCATCCGCCCAACAATAAGGATTTTTAGACATGGCAAATTTTAACCTTGCAAATTCTAAACTTGCGGAAACACTGATAGGCAAAAATATGAAGGCCCACCCGGATTGCCTGGGCCTTTATATCGGCCTGGACGAGATGTATATTGCGCAGACCTCCCAAAAGGACGGCGGGACTGTTTTGGAATCCCTCCTGCGCGTGCCGGTAAGTGATGTGGACCGCACCCAACTTAAACCGTTGGATTTGAACGAATCGTATTTCCAAATGGATAACTGGCTGGAATCTTTAACCAAAGTGGCCAGCCGCAAAAAATGGAAAACCAACAAAGTAGTGGTCAGCTTGGCCTCGCCGTTTTGTTTGTTGCGCCACTTTGTAATTCCTACGGTTATTGAACGCAAAAACTGGAAAACCAGTATCCCTTTACAAGCGCGTAAATATATCCATTTCCCGTTTGAAAAAGGCGAATATGCGTACCATGTGTACGAGTTTGAAACTGCCGCCACTAAGCAAAAAAAGATGGGCGTGGTTTTTGCCATGACCAGCAAAGTCATTTTGGAACGCTTATCCAAAGGCTTGCGCTCGGCGGGGTTGGAACTGGTATCGGTGGAGCCGTCCGTCTTGTCTTTAAGCCGCGCGTTTGACGCCAGCGATAAAGAGGCCATTGGCAACGGGGGCCGCATTTATTCTTTCTTCGGGAAAGATTTGGCCAGTTTCGTCTTTTTGAACGAAGGCGCGCCCGTGCTGTTGCGCGAGGTGGAAATATCCGGCTCTTTACCGGCCGAACGCCGCCGCTTTGAAATTACCAACTGCACGGAATTTATTGCCAAACAGTTGGAAAAAGACCCCTTTGAAGAAGCGGTTATTGTGGGGCACGATGTAGACAACTGGATTACCGCGCTGGAAGCCGATTCCAAAAAACCGGTACGCAAATGGAATTTAACGGAAGTGTACGGCATTGAAACCAAATCGGCGGGGGAAGTTTCCGCTATTGGGGCCAGTGGCAAATTCTATGATTCCAAAGCCCCGGATTTGGACTTTGTAAAAGGCTCCCGGTTGAGCGATTACGAATTTAACGCGGCGCTTATGGCGTGGAAAATTGCGGTATTAGTAGTGGCCGTATTCCTGATTATGATTGTAAAAGGGTATTTCGGTATGCAGAAGACGGAATCCCAGCTTAAACACGTCAAGGCCACAAACGCCAACCCGGTGAAAGATTTTGAAGGCTTAACGGCTTCTCAAATTTCTAATAACTTGTCGCAGATTAAGAGCCAAAACTCCAACCTGGAAAAGTTCTTAAAAAGCAACCCGATTACGCCCTTATTGGTGGAATTTGTGGATGCTATCCCGGCGGAAGTATGGATTACCAAAATGGAATATAAAGATAAATTCCCGGCGGAATCCGGCAAGACCCGCTCTTTTAAGATAACCGGCTCCATTAAATCGGGCGGGGACGGCCAGGCCGATTTGGCTTTGGGCGATAAATACCGCCGCGCCTTGATGGAAATGCCTTTAATAAGCTCTATTTGCGGGCAGGAAGCGCAAATTTCGTATCAGGATGTATCCGTGCAGGATGAATCGGACGATAATTTTGACAAGCCCCGCGCCAAGGATGCTACCGCTAAAAAAGCATCTAACGAAACCACCTTCTCGCTGGAATGTGGCAAAGAGGAGGGAAAATATGTCCGCTAATGCACAAGTGAATAAAATAAAAGCCTCCATAGAAAAAGGCTTTAAGGATATGCAGTTGGTGTTGCAAGAAGGCAACGTAAAATTGTTTGCCAAACAGCTGGTGGTAATTATAGCGATATTTTTGGTGTTCCGCTATTTTAACAACTCGTTCCAACAAAAAATTAATAATTACCGCGGGCAAATGGACGCCATCCGCTCCCAACAAACCAACGAGCAGGAATATATGGCCAGCAAAAAACGCTTGTTGGAGTTGGAGCCGCGCTTCCCGGATATGGCCTCTAAAAGCGAATGGTTAATGACGCAAATTTTGGATGTGTTTGCACAAGCCAAATTAACGCCGAAATTTTCCGGCACGCAAGCGGAAAACACCGCGAACCCCAACTATACGTTGACGAATTTAGAGGTGGCCAGCAATGCTTCTTGGTTGGAATTTGCCCAGTTGATTGCCTCGGTGGAAAACCGGCCGGAATATTTGCGTATTTCCGAATTTTCTTTGGAAAAACTCAACGAAAGTAATATGTTGGGCCAAAATAAAATAAAATTAAAGGTTAATACCTTGTTCCCCAAAGAGAAACTGGCGCCTAAATTGTTCAAAGACCAGGGGGGTAATTAATGATGAAGAATAAAATTCTGGTTATTAGCTTTTTAACCGTATTCGCCCTGGGGGCGGCACACGCGCAGGGGGTTCCTCCCGCGCCTGCCATGCCGGCCAGTGTGGATGAAAACGGGGAAGGGTTTGTCACCCAACGGGATGATGTGGCCGAAAAAGCCGCGAAAGAAAACCAAAATAAAATTGTGTATAATCCCAAAAACCAGCGGGACCCCACCCTGTCCCCGGATGATTTCTTGCTATTACAATACCGCGAGCGCCAGCGCTTGGCCGCTTTGGAAGCGGAGCGCCAACGCAAATTGGCCGAAGAACGCCGCAAACGCGAAGAAGCCGAACGGCGCCGCCAGTTGGAACTTGCGCGCATTAAAGACCCCACCATTGAGGTCCGCAATAAAATCCGCATAGGCGGTATTATTGGCAAGGAAGTGTTTATCGGCGATAAGATATACACGGTTGGTAAAGTTTACAAGGGTGCAAAAATTGTAGACGTACGCAACGAAGAAGTGGTATTCTTGTATAAAGGCCATAAATTTAAGAAGAAAGTTCAGTTAAAGTAGTTGCAGTAATTTAGTAATTTACAAAAAGCAAATTAGGAGGATAGATGAAAAATCGTTTAGAAGGTTTTCTGGCTTTGGTTTTGGCCATGGGTTTGGCTACGTCTGTTAGCGCGCAGCAAGCCCGGCAGTCTCTCCCTAGCGATGACACCGTCACGCTGACGGCGGAAGAGACGGTCAAAATGACCGGGGAACCCGATTTGTACAAGACAGCCGAACAGGCTTCTCCGTTAGACCGCACCGTGTCTATCAGAGTATCCAACGTGCCGATATCGGCGTTCTTGAACAGCATTACCACGCAGGCCCGCATTAACTTTATTATGAGCGAAGAATTCGCCAATAAAAAAGTGACGGCCTCTTTGACTAAAGTGACTGTGCGGGAAGCGTTGGATACGTTGTTGCGCGTACACGGGTTAACCTACCAGCGCATTGGCAAGAGCGAAAGCTATGTGGTCACCAAACGCTCTAACGACGCGCCGGATACCATTACCAAAATCTACACGCTCAGCTATATTTCTTTGCAGGGCATGGGTTCTGCCAGCAGTGAAAAGCAAAGCGTTCTGCCGCAAATTTCCAGCGGTAGCAACATGAGCAATTACAGCTCGTCCAATAATATTTCGCAGGATTCCGGCACCGGCAGTTCCGGTCAGGATGCCTATTCCGGCCAGGCGGAAATTATCTCTATTATCAAGAGCATGCTTTCCCCGGTGGGCCGTATTGCCGTGGACCCGCGCACCAATAAGTTAATTATTACGGACGTGGCGGAAGTTTTCCCGCAAGTGGAAAACATTTTGGCGGAATTGGATGTTCGTCCTCCTCAAATTTTGATTGAAGCGCAAATTGTGGAAGTCAACAAAACCAGCGGCCTGAACATTGGCTTTGAATACGGCGGCAGTGACGGTTCTTTAGTCACCTTTACCGGCCCGAAACGCCAAGTGACCGAAGAGTACATCCGCGGTAAAGGCGTGCATGGTTGGAGCTGGATTTTCCCGAGCGAATCCGACCTCAATAACGGTGGTTCCGGCTCTGGCTCCGGTTCCGGTTCCGGCTCTGGCTCCGGTTCCGGCGAACAGGAAGACGAAGGCGGCTTGTTGGACTTCTCCGCTTTCAAAGTGGTGCTTAGAAGCCTGCTGACCCGCGGTGAAGCCAAATACTTGGGTAAACCGAAAGTGGTGACCGTAAACAACAAAACGGCTACCATTATGACCACCACTCAAGCTACCGTAGGTTTCACTTCCACTTCCGGCAGCAGCGGGGATTACACCTCCGAAAGCTCCGAAAGAGCCAACGTGGGGTTGACGATGCAAGTGACCCCGCAGGTAAACCGCGAAGGCTATGTGACCCTGTACGTTCAGCCGTCTTATTCCGACTTGGCTGACGGTATCGGCAACACGAAAGACCCCACCACCCGCGCCGTATCTACCCTGGTGCGTGTGAAAAACGGTCAAACCGTGGTAATTGGGGGCTTGCTCAGCTCCCGCGAAACGGATTCCACCCGCAAAGTACCGCTTTTGGGTGATATCCCGATATTGGGTTGGCTCTTTACCAGCAAGGAAAAGACCAAATCCACTACGGACTTAGTAATCTTTATTACACCGACCATTCTGGCCGAGTAAAAAAGAGCTTTTTATCCCGTCCCCGCTTTTATGGCGGGGGCGGGAGTTTAACGACAATACACAGCGGGAAAACCCCGCGGGGGATTAGGAAATGGCAAAACAGTTAGGCGAAATTTTAATAGAAAGAGGCATCATTAACGACAAGCAACTCAAAAGCGCGGAGCTTTATTCTCGCCAGAGTAATGTGCCGTTGGCGGATGCCATTGTTAAGTTCGGTTTCGCAAGTGAAAACCAAGTGACGATTGGGCTTTCCAAACATTTTGCAATTCCCTACGCTTCCAAAGAAAACGGCATTTTGAACCCGGAAAAAGAGCAAAAATTGCAGGATATTATCCCGGAAAAATTTGCGCGTGAAAATATGGTCCTTCCGCTGTTCGTGGAAGATAACGAGCTGGCTATTGCGCTCTATGACCCGACGAACGTATTTTTAATTGAAAATATCAAAATGATGTCCGGCAAGCAGGTACAGCCGTTCATCGCCAGCAAAAGCCAGCTGTTAAGTGTTATTGATGCGTTTTATTCTAATAAAGACTTGTTGGAAGAAGTTATTAATGATGCCTCCAACAAACCGGCGGATGCCAATGTGGAAGAAGATGACGACGACGATTTGAACTCCGGCTATTTGGATTTGGACCGCGTCCGCCCTAACACTTCCCAATATGTTAAAATTGTAAACGCTATTTTGCGCCAAGCCATTACGGAGCGTACCTCCGATATTCACTTGGAAATGTTTGACGAGCGTGTCAGCTTGCGTTTCCGTATTGACGGTTCTTTGTATGAACGTACCCCACCGTCTAAAGAGGCTATCGCGGCTATTATTTCCCGTATTAAAATTTTGTCTAAACTGGATATTGCCGAAAAACGTTTGCCGCAGGACGGCAGTTTTGGTATCCAATTCCAAAACCGCAAAATTGAGGTTCGTGTGTCTGTCTGCCCGGCGGTATTCGGCGAAAAACTGGTGCTTCGTATTTTGGATAAAGGCACCGGGGAAATGAACGTAGACAAGCTGGGCTTTGAGCCGGAACAGAAACGCTTGTTTATGGAAGCGGCCAACTTGCCGCACGGATTAATCTTTTTGACGGGGCCTACCGGTTCCGGTAAATCTACCACGTTAAACGCGGTATTGACCACCATTCGTACGCCGGAATTAAACTTTATGACGTTGGAAGACCCGGTGGAATACAAACTGGCCGGTATCAGCCAGGTACAGGTAAAAGCCTCCATTGGGCTTACCTTTGCGGCCGGGCTCCGCTCGTTCTTGCGTCAGGACCCGGACGTTATTCTGGTGGGGGAAGTCCGCGATACGGAAACAGCGGAAGCGTGCTTGAAAGCCGCTTTAACCGGTCACTTGGTGCTTTCCACCCTGCACACCAACGAAGCGTTGGGTGCTATTCCCCGTTTGATTGATATGGGGATGGAGCCGTTCCTGCTGGCCAGCTCTTTGGCGTTGGTGGCGGCACAGCGCTTAATCCGCGTGTTGTGCCCGTACTGCAAAGTGCCGCACATGCCGGACGGAAACGTTTTGGCCCAAATTATTAAAGAAGGGCACTTGAACCCGAAGGACCAGAACAGCTGGACATTTTTTAAGTCGGTCGGTTGCCCCAAGTGCTTCGGCACCGGGTATATGGGCCGCCGCGCCATTTACGAAGTATACCGCATGACCCAGGAAATGCGCACCATTATTTACAAAACGCAGGATTTGGTGGCACTTAAACAAGCGGCGGACAGCTCCGGGATGCTCAACCTGCGCGCGAGCGGTTGGCACAAAGTGGTGCGCGGTTTAACCACCGTGGACGAAATTTTAGCAGCAACAACGTCGGACGAATAACCAATATAATAAAATTAATGAGGGTTTTTTATTATGGCAAAATTCACTTATGAAGTACAGGACATGAACGGCAAAAAACTGCGCGGCAGTGTGGAAGCCGACAGCCGGGAAAAAGTTGTTTTCGCCCTGCAAAACAAAGGGTATATTGTGGTGGACGTAAAAGAGGGGGGCGGCGCCAGTCTGTTCGGCGGCGCCGGCGGCCCTAAAAAAACGGGTAAAGTGCCCGGGCACGTTTTGGCTTTCTTTGCCGAACAGCTTTCCACCCTTATTGCCGGCGGTGTGCCGTTGGTGCGGGCTATTTCCCTGCTGGGGGAATACGCTTCTAACCCCATGTTGGGTACCGTGCTTACGCAAGTAGCCAAAGATATTTCCGGCGGTAGTTCGCTACATACGGCGCTTTCCCGCCACAAACGCACGTTTTCCACCATTTGGCTGTCTTTGGTGCAAGCGGGTGAAGTGGGCGGCCAGTTGGCCGATACCTTAATGCAGGTGGCTAAATACACCAAAACGCAGGAAGGGATGAAAAGCAAAATTATTACGGCGGTCACCTATCCGTTCATCTTGGGTACGGCGTCTATCGGTGTGTTGGTGTACTTTATTTTGGGGATTGTACCTACCTTCGCCCAAATTTTTAAGGACTTTAACATTGAACTCCCTACCATTACGGTTATGGTATTGGCGGTGTCCAGCTTTTTAATCAACCACGGTATTCTGCTTATTTTCATTTTGATTGCCTCTTTCGTCGGGTTTAAGTTTTACATTAAAACCCCGGAAGGTAAAAAACGCTGGCACGCATTTTTGTTATCCATGCCGCTTTTTGGTAATTTCTTGAAAAATATTTATTACGACCGTATGCTTTCCACCATGTCTACGCTGTTGCAATCCGGCGTGACCATTTTGAATGCTATTGCGGTATTGGAAGAATCTTTTGATACCAACGTAATCATTCAAGGGGCCTTAAAACAAGTGCGTGCGGAAGTGGCGGCCGGGCAGTCTATTTCCGAATCGTTCCGCTCTACGGGCATTTTCCCCGGGCTGATGACGGAAATGATGCTCATGGGTGAAGAATCCGGTAAATTGCCTTCTATTATCGGTACGCTTTCTAAATTCTATGCCGACCAAGTAGACCAGTTTATTGCGCGTTTCTCCGCGGTTATTGACCCTATCTTAATCTGCGGCGTAGGTGCGCTGATTGGTATTATTGTGGCCTCTATCTTCTTGCCTATTTTCAAACTGTCCCAAATCGGCGGCAACTAGGAGGGTTGTATGAAGAAAGGTTTTACACTGATTGAAGTAATGATTGTGGTGGTAATTGCCGTCACGGTGGCGGCATTTGCCGTGCCGGCTTATAAACGGAGCATGGAACGCAATAAATTTATGGCCGCGGAGGGGAAACTGATAGAGCTTTCTTCCGCCTTGCGTAATGTGCAACAAATGTTTGGGGGATATAGTTGCCCCGATATCACCACGCCGGAAGACATGTATCTAAATCAGGACGAAGGCGTTTCTGCGGCATACAAAACGCTTAATAAAGCCGGGTGCCAAAAGTATCCCAATATATGTATGGAACGCAACGGGTATACTAAAGCCACTGTAAAGGATTCCATGAATTCCTACGGATACAGCATAGAAGAAGATTGCAGCGTGTGTATGGTACGGCCGAACGTGGAGAAATTACCTGTGCCGTATAAAGTTTGTATTGATAATATGGGTACGGAAACTTTAACCTATAAGGACAAAAGCTTTTCGCGGTAATTGACAAATTGGCAATTTTCCGCAATACTTAATAGAGCTTAAATTTTATAGAGGATTTTTATATGAAGCATCTATATTGTAAACAAGCGGGTTTTACCCTGTTGGAATTACTGATAGCGGCCGCCATTATCGGTATTTTGGCTTTGTTTGCCACGGTGAGCTACCGCAACAGCACCGCCCAAACCCGGGTGGCACAGGCGCGCGCGGTCACGCAATCGTTGGCTATGGGGAATTATCGGGCGCATATTGATTACCCGAGCATTCGGTTTGATGAAAACCCTATTCGCGATGTGGTCCAAGGCACTACCGGTACCTCTTTTGTAGACGGCACTAGCGTTTGTGCCCGCGGTTTTGCCTCCAACCTCAGTAGTGCCCAGCCGTGGCAAGCCAGCTGTTTGGTGGCCAACGGCTATGTGGATGCTTTGGGTTTTGAAGGCTATTTCCACTTTACCGTGTCGGGGGAGGCATCGGCCTGTTTTGAGGGGGTAAATAGCAAACTGGGCAAGTATCAGGGCTATAAAGCCTGCTACAACGCGGCCAATGACAGTTGGAGCGAAATTTCCTCCACTTGGAGTGGTACGGGCGGCACAACCGGGGCCTAGCAAAAAGGATATTTTATGAAAAAATATTTATCTTATTTTAATCTCCGTTCCTGCGCGCAAAGCCAAAAAGGCTTTACGCTTATGGAAATTTTGGCTGTACTGCTGATTATTGCCGTAATCCTTAGCTTTGCGATTCCGGCATATAATTCCATTCGTTTTGACCAGCGCAACAACCTGGCTAAAGAAGGCGTAAAACGCTTGTCCGAAGCTATACGCAGTTATTACCAAAACACCAAAGGGGTTCAAATTATCGGGAATTTCACCGGAACCGCGTTGGGAACCGTTCCTGTCTGCAACGATTTGAGTTCCAGCGGGGTGCCGGGCCGCGGAAAGACGGAAAATATTATGCAGTTGTTTGCCTGCGGTTATTTAAGCGGGTCGGAATATTCCGAGTTGCCTTATACTTTTTATTCGTGCTTAAATGATGTGGATAACAAAGTATGCCACGGCCACCCGTATGCGGTGGCAAAAGCGGTTGATGAAAAAACGGCCGGTAAAAAGTATTATGACGATGGACAATATTATATTTATTTAGATAGTGCTTTACGGGTGACGGATAATTCCAACGATTAAAGGATACTTTATGATAAAGAAATTTTGGAAAAGTAAAAAAGGTGTGACGTTGTTGGAAGGGCTGATTGCCATGGTGCTGTTGGCCGTAGTGGCTACCGGCTCTTTTGCGGTGTTGTTATCGGCCTCGCGTAAATCTTCCGGGCCGGACATCCGCGAAGAAATGATTTTAGCGGTAGAAAAAGCGCACATGCAGTTGCAGGCGTATGTGTTTTCCCGCGATTTTACGCTTACCAAAAAAGATTCGGAAAATGAAGATTTAGTGCCGCTGGCCTATCAAAACGGCTTGTGCGGGCACTCCGGCACCATGGCGGTTGATGACACCACGCCCCTTGCCTCCGGAACGCATAACATTAAGTGCCTGTTGCCGCTTATTTGTGATTCGGATGCCGCAGATGATTGCAACGGGGATACCGGCTCCAAAAGTTGTTTTGTGTACCGGGTAAATCCTAATGATGTGGTCAACGCTAAATTGCCGAAAACCGCGCGGGAACGCCCGCTAAGCACCAACTGGAATACGGGGGTTTACAATACTGCGGAGGATGCTCAACCGCAAGATATTTCCAGCGGAAAAACCATCCATTTTGAAATCCGTTGCAACGGGTACACTTTAACCAGATAGGGGGCGCTATGAAAAACAGAAAAGGTTTTACACTTACAGAGGTTCTGTTGGCGGTAATGGTAGTGGGGTTAATTGGGGTGGCATTGGCCTCTTTAACCACGGCGGCCTCGCGCGAGGCGGGGGTTGGGCGCAG
>OQVL01000941.1_pt1 | contig 16728 bp, 11 predicted proteins | sample 1691501 | NCBI WGS metagenome assembly OQVL01 (sample SAMN03418253, study PRJEB22391) | human gut metagenome | biome: human-gut; feature: organic feature; material: feces | host: Homo sapiens | place: Tanzania | collected 2013-01 | reverse complement strand
ACTGTGCGGCGGTTCTGATCGGGGCATTGATCCCCATGAAAACGGTACTGGCGCTGGCGGACCTCTCCAACGCGCTGATGGCGCTGCCGAATCTGATTGCACTGGTGGCGCTAAGCGGTGTGGTGGCAGCCGAGACGAAGCAGTATTTTGCAAAACAGAAGAATTTTTGATGGTTTTGCCAAAGGACAGAGTAAGTTGTTGGATACTCTGTCCTTTTTTCTGCTATAATAGAGAAAAAAGGAGGGCGCAGATGGACGAAGCACACGTGTATATTGCAATTGATTTAAAGTCTTTCTATGCATCGGTAGAGTGCGTGGAACGTGGGCTGGATCCGCTTACGACCAACCTTGTGGTGGCAGACCCCGAGCGCACGGAAAAGACAATCTGTCTGGCAGTATCACCTTCCCTGAAAGCCTATGGCATTCCGGGAAGAGCGAGGCTCTTTGAGGTCGTACAGAAAGTAAAAGAAGTGAATGCTGGGCATCCGAAAGAGCGGCTGACCTATCAGATCGCACCGCCGCGCATGGCGCTCTACATGGATTACAGCACCAGAATTTACAATCTCTATCTGCGTTATGTGGCGCCGGAGGATATTCATGTCTATTCTATCGACGAGGTGTTTATGGATGTCACGCATTATCTGGGGACATACCACATGACAGCGAGAGAACTTGCGGCGAAAATGATACAGGATGTCTTTGCTGAGACGGGCATCACGGCAACCGCCGGGATCGGAACCAATCTCTATCTGTGCAAAGTGGCGCTCGATATTGTGGCAAAACATGTAAAGCCGGATCGGAATGGTGTTCGCATTGCAAAACTGGACGAGATGAGTTACCGCAGACTGCTCTGGAATTACCGTCCGCTGACGGAGGAATAGTCTGTAATGCTGAGAGGAATATCAGGATCTGAATACCGGAGTTCCATACGAGGTTCAGGACGTCGGAAGTGATATTCTTGATGACATCGGTGAACGTCTGGTTCAGGTTGTAGATACCGATAAACTCCATCAGTTCAGTTACAAGGTCAGTCTTGAACAGCGTGCTGAACTGTGATGCGTCGGAAATACCCTGGGAGGTCATATCACCGTTGATTACGCTGATAACAGGACCAGTCGCGATCAGAACCGGCAGGAAGAATATCGCACGGGCGAGGGTTCTTCCTCTGAACTTCTGGTTCAGGATTACGGCGATGAACAGCGAGAAGATCATGATTACCAGAGTGTTCGGGAGGATCTCTCCCAGTGAGGAGCCGAGCTTCGGAAGGAACTCGGTATCAACGGTGAACGCGTTGACGAAGTTCTTGAAGCCGTTAAACTCAGTGTAGATACCTGCGGAGGTCATGCCTTTCTCAAGTGCGTCTGCCTTCGCGAGAAGCTGAGTGTCGCAGAGTGAATACCACAGAGATGTGAGAACCGGGATAATGAACAGCCACAGGGTTCCGATGAACCACAGTGCGATGAAGCCGTAGCCGTAAAGTCCCTTCTTCTTCTCGTAGGGGATCTTGGTGGTCTTGATCTTTATCTGCGCCTTTTCTCCGCCCTTACGGCGGATATCGACCTCCTCATTGGCTGCATTCAATGCAGCCGCTGCGGCGGTGTTGTGAGCTGACACCCTCTGCACAGGCGCTTCGGGCACTGACTCTGTCTGCTTGTTCAGTTCGACTGCGGGCTCGGGTGTATCGCTGCTGGCTGCAGTGCCGAATTCAAGTTCATCATTCATCAGTCAGTTGTCGCTCCTTTCGTTTCAAAATCGGAAAGCTTTACTTCAGTTCCGTTGATGACGATCTGCTGTGTTTCGAGATTTACCTCAACAACAGTTCCGTCGGAGAACGTGGACTTGTAGTTGTATCTGTCGATACGCTGGAAGTCCTCGATAGTCTCATCAGTGAGAGGAAGCACATACTTCTGCATGAACTTGTATTCAGCGCAGATGTCCTCTACCCAACCGCTGTAGTAAGCGTAGAACAGCTCGTCGTAGGAACTGTCGGTGAACTCGTTCGGATCCTCGTACATTACCTCGTAGTGGAGGGGAGTACCGGTGACAACGGAGTAAACGAACAGCTCGTCTGCACTGGAGCTTGCGTTCTTTGCCTTGGTCGTGTAGGGAATATAACCATGGATAACCAGCTCGTAGAACGGGATATCATAGTCGTAAACATCGAAGTTGCTGCTGTAAAGCGGAACGTCCTTCAGATAGTCTACATAAGGCAGTGCGTAATCATTTGCTGCGCCGGAAACGAATGTAAGTCCGCTCTGGTTGATCATCTCGTAGCCTGCGATCAGGTTATTTACCGCCTGCTGACGGGAAGTCGTTCTTGCAACGTTTCCGGTGTAGTCGCTGTAAAGCATGTTGGTGCCGTCAGCAACGGAGATAGCCTGCATGCCCTCCTTGGTGTAGCTGGAGATCACCTCGCCGTATACCTTCTGGAAGTACGCCGGGGAGAGAATGTACCAGCTGCTTCTGGTGTCATGCGGAGTACCGAATGCCAGCTCGTAAGCGCCCTGAGTAGCATAAGCCTTGGTGATCGCGATGGAGGAAGCACCGGTCTTGGTGTAGCCGTTGCCGCTTCGCTCGTAATTCATCAGGTCAACGCTGGGAGCGAGGATTATGTTGTTTGCGTCACAGTAGCTCTTGAGTTCCTTGAACTTGTTCTTTCCGCCGAGCGTGCCGGAGTAGTCAACGGAATTTGAAATTCTGCTTGTGATTCCGGCGCCGTTGAAGTCCTCATAGGAAAGTATGATGTTCGAAACGCCGTTGTTGTTCAGCTCCTGAACGATCTGCTTGGCCTGCTCATAGGTTGTTGCAGCTGTCTGGAGGTTTACGGGGAATCCGAGAATGGACTGCTGCTTGATGGTACCGCCGTAAACGTCGAGGTACAGGGGAGCTTCTTCCTTCTCGTTCTTGGTGAGTCCCTTCTCCTCAACGAGGTACTGCTGATAGCGCTTCGCTACGTCAACGTAACTTACGTTGTCCTTGACGATGGGATAATATCTCACGGTAAGGCGATCCTCGGAGATCTTGCTTTCCTGGTAAGCGTTCAGAGGCTGCGCGTTCTGACCGCCCATGTAATAGGTGTCAGTCGCTCTAACCTGGAAATTGAACCAGGCGGAGTTGTAGCTGGTAGCCTTCTGACCGGACACGGAAGCGTTCGCGGTAGCATACGCAGAGCCGGAGGTAACTACCTCGAGGAGTGCGTTGTCATCTCTTACAAGACCCATGATCGGCAGGTAAGCCTGCTCGGTCTTTGCAGGAGCCATATCCTGGCTCTTTGCGAGATCCCTGCCGTAGATTCTCTGGGAGTAGGGGTTGGTGTTGCTCTTGCCGTTGTTGAAGTTGATAACCGCGCCGGAACCGTCCGGAGTGATTATGTAACCTGATTCATCGGAGTAAGCAGCGCCGAGATCCTGCAGGAAGTTGATATCAACAACGGAACGGATACCGTTGCTGTCAACGGAAGCGCTTCCATCCTTGTCGCCCTGGATCTCGACCTCGTAGATCTCGTCCACAGCGATGGAAGCCTCAATGTAATCATCGTTCAGTGTAACGTAGTAAGGAACCCAGATACCCTCAGTCGGGAAGTGGTATTCCACACGGAAACCGTTGTCCACCTTGGAAACGGAAACCTCGCCGTTCGAATAGGAACGCAGAGGTGTGGAAGGCGAGTCAGTGTCCGTTACCTTAACGGCATTGATAACCAGAGTGGACTTCAGGTCAGCCTTCTTGGAGTTGTTTGCGTTGGGATCTTCGTCAGCATTGTAGGGATTGCTCCACCAGGTATGCTTGCCGTCAGCCGTGCGGAAAGCAAACAGACCGGTATCCATGTTGACATACAGCTCGTAGTTAGAGTTGGAGGCAACCAGCTCGCACTTAGCAAGCTCGCCCTCCTCAGTGATAGGCTCCTTCTCCTCCTCAGCGGCGTCGGAATCATCCTCAGCCTCTGCGGTGGAAGTGCTCTCATCTGCCTCAGTCGTAGTGCCGTCTGCCTCAGAAGTGATCGCCTCGGAGGTACCAGCCTCCGCTGTCATGCTTGAATTCTCAGACCATGCAACGCTCTGGCTTGCCGAAAGCACCATGCCTGCGCACAGTGTGCCGACAAGTATTTTCTTGCGGATTTGTAGCATTTTTACACCACCATTTTCTATATTTGCGCCGCCCCTCAGCGAGAAATGCGGCTGTTTCAATGCAACTGATCAGGAATTAAGCTTCTTGCGTTCCTTAGCGATCTGGTGCTTCTCATAAGCCGTATACGCTGCAATAATGATAGCGAGAACGGCAATGATAATACCAATAAAGATGAATACAAGCGCTGTGGGTTCCAGGTTAGCGTTTCTGTACAGCAGCTCAGTGTAGATCGAGTATACGAATACATAAACCTGCTGGAACAGGGATACCAGAAGAACGATCAGTATCCATCGCGAGGATAGTGATGAGCATGAACAGGAGGGTCTTGGGTATCGAGTACTGGTGAACTGTCTTCATGCCGGATATCAGCAGTACGAGCGTCCATAGTATGGTCACATAGGATACAAAGGTGATAAATGCGGACTCAGTTCTGAGCAGGCAGTTGGACAGGATTATGTTGATCACCTGACCGATTATGTAGGGAACCAGAGCATACGCGGTGTTAACGCAGATGTTCTTCATGGTACCTTCACCGTCGAACAGTGTACACAGTGCCCAGTTTCCGACTACCCAGGTGAAGAATATAACGACTGTGCGAATGATTATCGGCACAACGTTAAACACCTTAACGGTACGGTTCTCAAAAAGGAAGCCTGTCATCAGTTCGCTGCACACACTGACAATAAACAGCAGGGCAACGATAACCAGTGCGACTTTCATGTTGTAGGCTTTCTTCCATCTGAGGTCTTCAAAGCCTTCAAAGGGGTGGCGCATCACATAGAACGGCCATTTCCATGCCGGCATATCAAGATCGAATCTCATAGATCAGACGTCCTCCCTTCCCTTGTTTTTCTCCTTGAACAGGCGTTCCTGTTCGGCGCGTCTCTTGATCCTTCTCTTGTTCTTGATGGAGGAGATGACGTAGATCGCGATTATAAGGAGAATAATGATAACCGCAAACAGTGTGAAGTTATCTCTGATGAAGTTCATTCTCCAGCTCTTGAACGCGTCGTTGTAACCCGTCTTGGAGTTGTAGTAGAAGTACTTCATAGCGGTGTCGTAATCGCCTTCGTTCAGGTAAGCGTTACCAAGTCCGATGTATGCCAGCCAGTAGTTACTGTCGCGGCGGAGCGCTTCCTCCCACGGCTGACGTGCTTCTTCGTACTTACCCTTGTTGAACAGCGAGATAGCGTTGTGGACTATCGCACCGAACTCTGTCTGCTTGAATACCGTCACGCTTGCCTTACGGCCATCGAGGACGTATATCTTGTTGCCAAGGCTCTCTACGGCGTTCGGTGTGGTGAAAGTACCCTTCTGCTGACCAATGCCGCCGAAGATGAACAGCAGCTGGCACTCGTCATCGTACTGGAATACACGGCCTGTAGCGACATCAAGCAGGTTGATTACGCCATTTTCTCCGATATCGACATCGGTTATCTGGGAAGTGTATGTCTTGTTACGATAGTACTTTGTGAGAGAATCACCAAAAGTATAGTCCGAATAGCCAAGATTTGTGAAGATGTTGGTGCCTGCGGAGTTCAGCTTCTTCAGTACGTCGGTGGTAACGGTCTTGGACTCAGTTACCGTGTAGATGAAGTTGTCCTCGTCGATATCAAAGTTGGATATCTCGACCGGCACGCTTCTTCTCATTCTCTTAGCCTGCTCACGGCTGAAGATGAGCTTCCAGAAAGCGTTCATCAGAACCTCGCCGGTAGCCTCTACTCGGTTTGCGCCGAAATAACCGTTGAAGTCGCCTTCCTTTGAGTATACAACCGCGCCCTTTGTGATGGACTTGATGCAGATGTATACATTCTTAGCTGCGTCTATCAGAACCTTGTCAGGGTTGAAAGTGATGGAGGAATCATACATGTTGCTTGCAGGTCTGGTGAAAATCATCTGGACCTTGCCGACTGCGGTCTTACGCTCGTCGTCGTTGATCTCCTCAACTGCGAACTGTACTACACGGTCGTTGGCGTTATCAGCAACGTAGATCGTGTCAACTCCCTCGTCGGTGTCAACAAAGACGCCGGTAGGGCCGTTGAAAGATGTGTTTGTGTACTTGTTGTAGTCCGCCTGGGTTATCATTCCGGACTCAAGTTCAGCGGTCTTTTCATTGTACCAGCTCTGAACCCCGGAGAAATCGAGGCTTTCCACGGTGAACTTCAGGTTGAAGTCGCTGTCTGTTACAACGATTCTTCCCTTCATGGAGTCTGTCGCGCCGGCTGCTTTATAAGAAGTATCGGCAATGAACAGGTCGTTATTGTCGGAGAAGAACATGTCGCTCGGCTCCGTGAGGGCGCCGGCGCCCATATCCATTCCGGTATAGATCTGGTCAACGATGTAGCCGTTCTGTGACGGAACTGGATCGCCCCACCAGTCGTAGTTGTATCCGGTATAAGGCTCATCTGCATAGGCAACGCTGGTCGTGAGTGTTACCGCAGCCATAACTGCCGCAGAGACCCTTGCTGCCATGCGCTTGATTGATGGCACTCAAAATCATCCTTTCGTAAATAGAATACTTCCGGGAGTCCCGGTAATTCCGCGGCTTAATCCTTCAGACCCGAATGAGCCATCGTTTCAACGACGTTACTCTGCAGGATAAGGAACAGGATCATCGGCGGCAGCATCAGCACGACGACTGTCGCTGACGCCACGCCCGTACGGGCTATACCTGCCGCTGCAATCTGCTGCATTACGATAGGAATAGGCTTCAGCTGCTCGCTGTATACGAACAGATAACCTGTGATCTGCCATGCGCCCTGGAATGCGAATATCATCAGGGTGAGCCATGCAGGCTTGACGTTCGGCATAACTATCTGCCAGCAAACTCTCAAGTGGCTTGCGCCGTCGAGCTTCGCCGCCTCGATCATACTCTCCGGTATCTGACCCATGAACTGCTTCATAAGGAACAGACCCATAGGAGTTGCGATGTACAGGAGTGTGATCGCCCAGTAGGTATCGATCATGCCGAGGGCTGCCATAACGATGTACTGTACGATATAAGTAACAGACGATGTGAACAGCAGCGCGATCTCAATTACCTTGTTCATTGCCTTGACGCCGGGAGCCTTTACCTTCGCCAGCACATACGCTGCGGACGAGGAAAGGAACAGCTGCGCCACAGTAACTACTACAGAAACGAATACAGAGTTGAAAACGTATCTGGAGAACGGCACGTCCATGCTGCCTGCGACCTTGAGCATATCCTCAAAGTTCTGCGAGGTAGGACGCTGTACATAAAGCTTCGGAGGGAACACGAAGAGTTCCTCGGAAGGCTTTATCGACTGAATAACTGATAAGTATATCGGGAAGAGCATGAACAGACCGATAAGAACGAGCAGTATAAAGATCGCTATATCGCCGCCACGGGAACCTCCCCATTTTTTTCTTTTCTTGATAATGCGCATCTTCCGTCCTCCTTATGTATCCAGAATACCGGCCATAGCCTTCCGGATAACGTTGTTTACAACGATCATGACTATGAAGAGTATGAAGCATATCGCGCAGGCGTAACCCATCTCGTAACGTACTGAGCCGTAGTCAAACGCGTGGGTCATGATCGTGTGCGCTGCGTAGTCGGTGGACGGGAACGCTGTCAGGAATCTACCGATATCACCAGCGGTGAAGGAAGATGTGATCTGCATTACGGCTGCGAACAGGAGCTGCGGGCCCATAGCCGGGATAGTGATGTAGAGCAGTTCCTGGAAGCGGTTCTTGATACCCTCGATAGCGCCAGCCTCATAACCGGACTTATCGATACCCTGGAAGCCTGCACGCAGTGAAAGGAAGCCTGCACCAAGGGACATCCACATCTGTACGACGATAACGCACATGAGAATGTATCTTGAGTCGGTCAGCCACTGCTGAGCGCCGTTGATAAGACCGAGGCTCATGAGAGTGGAGTTAAGGAAGCCGTAGGTATCGCCGGAGAAGATGAGCTGCCATGTTGCGTAAATGTTACCAGCAAGGGTCGGAGCGTAGAAGATGTATGTAAATACAGTCTTGAGCGGACCGGGCATCTCATTGATGAGCCATGCCAGCAGGAAGCACATGATGTAGCTGACAGGACCAGTGATTATCGCGAACACGAGAGTGTTCTGGATTGCTATAAGGAAAACGTCGTCCTGAAGGAACAGGGTGTAGAAGTTGCTGAGTCCGACCCACTGAGGGAACTGAACCATGTTGAAGTTCGTGAATCCGACAGGGAGTGAGATGACAACCGGAATACCCGTGAACACCAGGAACAAAAGGAAGTACGGGAGAGCCAGTATGTAGGCGCTGCCGTTCTTCTTCATCTCACGCATCGTATATCTGAACCTGCTGTCCTCGATATACTGCGATTTTTCTTTACCGAACAAGCTGATTCCTCCTATTTTTGTTTTGGTAAGCCTATCCTGCCCTCCGGCTGGCGGAGGGAGGACAAAAGCGATCAACCCTTGTAATAGCCGAGATCTGTCAGCTTTCTTACGATCTCAGAGTTGATATCTCTGTTGTAGGAGCTGAGCTGATATCTGGGGTTCTTCTGGTTGTTTACTACCGCTCTGAATGCGTTGTAAACGTTTCTTGTAACGGCATAGGAGGCCGGAATGATCGGCACTTCCCTCAGGTTCGACATCTGGTCAGCGATCTTTGCATGCTCAGATGTGGACCAGCTGAGTTCGCCGAGCGCCTCAACGTTTGCGGTGTCGTAACGTCCCATCGGGCCCATAACCGCCTCGATCGTGGTACCGTAGCTCTTCTGAACGTCTGTAGTTGTGAACCAGTCGATGAAGTTCCAAGCTGCGTCAACGTCAGTGCAGCTTGTGAAGATAACAGCGCCTGCGGAACCGGAGTTCGCGGTGTAGTCGATCTTGTAGCTGCCATCGGAATTCTTCTGCTTTGTTCCGTCCTCATTATATACATAAGAGCCGGGAACATGAGCGAAGGACCAAAGACCCTTGATCTCAGGAGCCGCAACATTCAGCTGATTGTAGAATGTATAGTTCTGGAGGAGTATCGGCATCTCACCTGTTCTGAAACGAGTGAATGCGTCGTAGGTCTGGTCGAAGTCGTAGATGGTGTAGAACTCTGTCCACTTGGTGAACGCGGATACCGCAGCTTCGGTATCGAATGTTGTGGAGATGTACTGACCGCTTGCTTCGTCGTAGTTGTAGAAATCCTGACCAGTCTGGAGCATCAGCAGTACGAATGTGTTACCTGCGTCGAATACCTGAGAAGAGATGTTGGAGGGCAGGATCAGACCTACCTCAAGGTACTTTCTCTGGATATCAGGCAGCATGTTGATAAGCTCGTCCCAGGTCTCGGGAGGAGCGTCATATCCAAGCTCTCCGAGTACGTCGGTTCTGTAGAACAGCATCGGGAAGCTTTCTGTCAGCGGAAGTCCGTAAACGCCGCCGTTGAATTCATAAAGCGTAGTTACGTCGGGTGTGAATCTGCTTATTACGGATTCATATCCGGGCTGCTCCTTGAGGTTTACGAGAAGTCCTCTGGAAGCGCACACTACAGGGAAGTCGCCGCCGATGAACAGTGCGACCTCAGGACCCTTGCCGGCAAGAGTCGCCTCGAGAACGGCGCCCTGTACCAGGGAGATATTCACCTTGGTATCGTGGGTCGGGTTGTATTCGGAGCTTACAAGCTCGTTTACTACGGTAGCCTGGTCACGTCCGAGGGAAACCCAGACGTTCAGGGTCTTTTCTGCACCAGTGGAGTCGGACACGGAGGTGTAATCCTCAAAGAATGAGCCGATAAATGCCTGGAATCCGAATGCAAACGCCTGGAAGAAATTAGTGCCGCACTTGCGGAACTCGTCCTTGGAAGACTTCACCTCGATGTAGTCGATCTCAAGCGGCTGATCGCGGTAATCTCTCATCCATGCGGAAACAGCGGAGATCTGGTCCTTGATGGAAGAAAGCATCTGGGGGAGATCCTCAGGCTTGTCTACTGCCATCTGGAGAATGACTGCCATTGTCTGGAGCGTGGAAGCCTCGGAGCCAGCGCCGGTCAGTTCCTCAATGCCTGCCTTCTCTCTGTAGAGAGTTTCAATGGCGTTCTTGAAGAAGTCGAACAGACCCTCGATCTGATCCTCGAGGTAGTAGTCGTTGTACTCATCAGGAGAAGGACCTGTGATCATGAGTATACGTCTGTAGTAGTAGTTCAGTTCAAAGATAAGGTCGTCCAGACGCTCCATAACTGCACCGATGTCGCCGGGGACAGCTTCGAGCGTGATGGTATTCCAGCCCTTGTTCATCTTCACATAGATCAGATTGCCGTCAGCGTCAGAAAGATCAACTGTCTGCCAGTTAGGATCATACTGGATCTTTACATCGTCCAGTTCCGTGCAGGGCACCTCGCCGTTGATGTAGACGCGGCGGTTGGAGAAGAATCCGCGCATCGTGCTCTGACGAGCTCTCAGACGAACCTTGTAGTATCCGTCCTCGGGCACCTCAACGTTCCATGTGATGGACTGGGTTGCCTGATCCCAGGTATCAGCACCGATGGTGTTGTAGCGCTTCTTTACCGGGTCGCAGGGGTAAACGGAGGAGTCCGTTCTATCGTATGTAGGATACAGAGTAGAAGAAGTGGTGTAAGCCGGGGCCTCGCCCTGGATAAAGCCACCGCTCTCGCCCACGCTGGGTGTTGCGTCGATCTGCTCCTGAGTAGGAGCGATGTCCGCATAGGCGGGGAGATCTTCAGTGTTGTAGAAACGCATACCCTTGAGGTAAAGATTTGTCTTTACGCCCGTGAGGGAGATCTCATGAGAACCCTCGGAAAGGTAGAAGAAGTAGGGCGTGTTGATAAGTCCGTCCTTATCCTTGATAGGATAATTGATCCAGGTGTTGTACTGGATCTGCTTGGGACGCTGGTCGTTATCTCTTGAGTCACGGATTATCGCGCCGTCATTCTGCCAGTATCTGTCGAGTTCTACAAGCTTGACCTCATCGAAGGGGTGCTCGCCGTCGATCTTCATCTCGACTTCGATGGTAGTATTGTTATGATGCTCGGAAGTGACGGGGTGATAGAACATCTCAAGGTTGTAAAGACCGGCGGTCTTTACATCGAAATGCCATGTGAGCGTGCCCTCGCAGTCTACCCACGCAACGCAGTCGCTCTCGCCGTCGTAATCCTCGATCTTTACGTCAACGTCGTCGCTCTGCTCAAAGTCAGTCACATCGACATTGATCTCTTCCATCGGCTTGATGGCGTCGGGATATCTGTTTATGTACTTTCTGTACGCATTCTTGTTGCTGACAATGCTCAGGCTGTCTACTTCCTCTGTCGTTGAATCAAACGACTCTTCCGCAGCAGCGCCGGGCGCCAGCTGAACCTGAACGAGAGTTGCAGCCATCACAGCCGACATAAACAGTGATGTGACTCTTTTCAGCTTCGTGTTTCGCTCTTTTGCCACAGTGTAATCCACCTTTCCTAGAAAATGCTTTGCAGCAAATCGGGTTCTCCCTCCCGATCGTTTACTTTGTGTACCCACGCGGGTAGATGGAGATCCTGCCCTCCTCAAGCTCAACGCGGACTTTATCTCCGCCCTTGAGTCCGAGTTCCTCAAGATACTCCTTGGGGATCTGCAATCTCCCGGCGCGGTCAAGAACCGTCAGTTCCTCATGGGCTGACTGTTCCTCCGAGATCTCGCCGAAGGATTTCATTGCACCCTGTCTGCGCACAAGCTCGGTTGAAGTCTTGCCATCGCGTATTGCAACAACGCGGTCTATCTGCGCCGACAATTTTGTATCATGCGTCACAATAATTATCGTGACGCCCATGGATCTGTTCAGTTCCCTGAACACGTCCAGGATCAACTTTGATGTTGCCGTATCCACCGAGCCAGTCGGTTCATCGGCAAGAAGCAGTTTCGGATTGTTCGCCAGAGCTATCGCGATAGCAACCCTCTGCTGTTCGCCGCCTGACATCTGATCCAGTCTGCTATTCTTCCTGTGGGAAAGTCCCACCATGTCCAGCAGCTCGTTTGCACGCTGCGTCCTGCCGGAATACCCGGAAAGCAGCATCGGCATTTCGACATTCTGCTTCGCCGTAAGATAGGGAATCAGGTTTCGTGCGTTATTCTGCCACACAAACCCAACTGTCTTGCGTTTGTACTCGATGAAGTCCTTTTCAGTGAACTTCAGCAGATCCACGCCGTCAACGTAAAGGCTCCCGGCGGAAGGCCGGTCAAGTCCGCCCAGCATGTTCAGCAGAGTGGATTTTCCGCTGCCGCTGGATCCGACAAGCCCCATCAGCTCTCCGCGCTCAACCGTGAGATCAAGCCCCTGAAGCGCCATAACTTCAACGTCTTTTGATTTGTAGATCTTTACGAGATTTTCCGCCTGCACCATGATGTTTTCGGGCGGCGCCAGCATCACCTTTTTAGGCATCGACACCCTCCTCCGGCTGCACCGCGTTCTCCTTAACCTCGGAGATCACACCGTCCTCCAGTGTGTAAACGATATCAGCCATATCCATCATAGCCGTGTCATGAGTTGTCATAACTATGGTAATATCATTCTGACGAACAATGTCCCTGAACAGCTTCATCACCGCCATTGCAGTTGGTGAATCCAGCTCAGCAGTCGGCTCATCAGCGAAGATGATCTTCGGGGAATGCGATATCGCACGCGCGATCGCCACTCTCTGCTGCTCACCGCCGGACATCTCACCCGGGCGATGATTAATGCGCTTTTCAAGCCCGACCTGAATCAGGCTCTGCTTCGCACGTTCAACTCTCTCCTTGTACGGCATATCCGTAAGCCGCAGCGCAAACTCAACATTTTCGAAAGCCGTCATTGTTGAAATCAGCGCAACTGACTGGAACACGAATGCCATCTCAACTCTTCGCAGCCTATCCCGATCCTTATCGGGAAGCTTCGTTATGTCCCTGTCCAGGAACATGACCTCGCCTGAGGTCGGTCTGTCAAGTGCGCCTAGTATGTTTATCAGCGTAGTCTTGCCAGAACCTGAGCGGCCTCTCAGCACGGAGAGTTTATTCGGAGGGATTTGCAGATCAATTCCCTTTAGTGCATGGACCGTACTTCCGTCCCCGATTTTAAAATCCATGCAGACGTTTCTGGCTTCAATAATATTATTCATATTTTTCCCCTTGTGTCTGTCTGAATTCGACGAAATCAACACTATTCCATAACACCGCCATCATAAATACCCTATTAATTATATCAAATTCAACCGTCAATGTCAATAAGATTTGAATTTTTTTAGTCACTTTATATAAATTGCGAAAAACAACCGTTTTAGCGTACAATGTTTTGTTTCAAAACCTTTCCATTCTGTATATTGTTGATTTTCGCTAATTTTCATTCAGCACATACCACATATTGATTTTCGTTTACAGTTTATTGAAGTTGAATTAGGTTAATTTCTCTATTTTACTTGCTTCATGTTGCTTGTCCGTCAAATTGCACAAAATCCTCGCACAAAGTTTATTGAAATGCACCGTCCATATTATTCCAGTAATTACTCGATTATATGCCGCTATACGCTTTCTGATTCCGGGACCCGGAAACAACAAAAAGCCCACTCCTTTCGGAGTGGGCTTAAAGCTCAAGTCATAAGACATAGTTGATAGAGGTGAAGAAATGTCCCTTGTTGTTGCCGTTGTTGTCATCCTTAGTGTTTTCCTCAGTGGACTCCTCAGAAGACTCGTCAACAGTTACAGAAGGCTCATCATCGGTGGTGGGAACATCATCGGTGGTTACAGTCTCATCGGAAACAGGCTCAGCGTCGCCAACTACAACAGCAGTTACAGCGTCAGCAGAGATGTCTGTGAAACCAGCATCGGGAACGAGAGCTACGGAGATCTCCTCGTCAGCTGCAGCGTCAACGGTGTAGGTGAGAGTCAGCAGAACAGTGCCGTCAGCAGGAACGGAAGAACCTGCCCAAGCGAACTTGTTGGTGTCCTTGTTGAACTCAGCCAGACCAGAATCGGTCTTAGCAGCGTCAACGAGAGTCAGGTTGTCAGAAGCCTGTACAGTGAAAGTAGTAGCTTCCTGAGTCATGCCAGTAGCAACGATCTCAACGGTTACGTTCTCACCAGCTACGGGAGCATCGGTAGAGAATGCGGGTGCGATAGCAGCGGAAGCAGCAACAGCTGTCAGGGACAGAACTGCAGCAGCAGCGCCGAGAGATAAAATCTTCTTCATATAGTTTTCCTCCATATTATTTATAGCTTATTCAATAAGCTCCGCCTCGGGGCTTACGCCCCGGGGAGGAACAAATTAATTAAACAGCAGTTTTACTCAGGTGATTAAGCCTGTGTAACAGCCTTCAGGATTGCAGAAGCATCCAGAGCGTTTACAACGCCATCAGCATTGTAGTCGCCTGCAGCTGCGTCGATAGCAGTGCCAGCAGCAACAGCCTTCAGGATTGCAGCAGCGTCGAGTGCGTTAACAACGCCGTCGCCGTTTACATCGCCAACAACTGTCTTAACCTCAGTCTGCTCCTTAACAGCTGCGAGGAGAGCCTCGTAAGCAGCGGTCAGGTTAGCGTGAGAGAGGGAAGCTGCGTTCTTGGAAGACTTCGGAATTTTAACAGTTGTGGAGCTGTCGAGCTTCAGATCATACTCGTTATCACCGTTGGTGTAAACTCTGTTGAAGCCCTGGAACTGACGGTCAGATGTAAATGCATCGTTGTCGAGCTCGATGGAAGCACCACTAGCGTCAACGTCGATGGACTCTACAACGGACAGATAGTAAGCAGTGTTCTCAAGAGCAGCAGTCAGAGCGTCGGTAGCCTTCAGGTCGCCGTTGTCGATAGCGTCCTTAACCTCAGAGATCTCAATGTAGATCTGCTCGAAGCTGTACTTGAACGCATTGTAGTCCTTGAGAAGCTGGTTGTACTTGCCCTCAAGGGTCTCGTAAACCTGTGTAGCGATGAGAGAACCATTGATGATGGTACCGGTGCATTCAGCAGGAGTTACGTTGTCCTTGTAGGTCTTGATCTTGTTAGCAGCCTTTACCCAGTTGATAGCGTCCTGACGAGCTGTAACCAGAATGTTGTGGTTGCAAGAGAACAGAGCAGCGTCGCCAGTCAGCTCAGCCAGCTCATAGCACTTGTCGATGAGGGCGCTAACGTCAGCCTTGGTCTTGGTGCCGTAGGAAGCGTCGTACTTGTCAGCCAGAGCATACTTGAGGTATCTGTAAACCAGAGTCCACTCAGTGGAAGAACCCTTAGCAGAACCTGCGGAGATAGCGTCGATTGTATCGATGTCTTCGATCAGGGTGTTGCCCTCGATGTCCTTCTTCTCGCCTGTGAGGTAAAGCTCAGCCAGTTCCATAGCCTTGCCCAGGTCAGCGTAGGTGTCTACAGCCTCGTTGGAAGAGTTGGTATAGGAACCGTTCATTGTCTGAGCAGCGCCAGCGATTGCGCCCCACTGTCCGATTACGATGCCGCCCTTAGGAGAATCACCATCGTTTACATTGTTGATGAAGTGGTTATCGGTATCGTGGTCAACAGAAGCAGCGTCAACCTTGATGTAATCAGTCAGGTCAACCTCGGACTTAGCGTTGATGAGCTTGTAGTAATCAAAGCCAGTCTTGTCTGTTGCAACATTACCAGTTGCATAACCGTCCTTGGTAAGCTCAATGTAGAACTTAGAGTCGGTCTTGATAGAGATCTCAGCGGAGTTCTTCTTATCAACAGAAGCGCTCCATGTCCCTCCGTTAGGATTTACAGTGTAGCTGGACTCAACAACATACCAAGCGTCAGCACCTGCTGCAACGCCGGCAACCTTCATATCGATGTTGCTGGAGTACTTGTCGCCCTTACGGTTATGAACCTTGTCAGTGCCGAGCAGTGCAACTACTGCTTCGTACAGCTTCTCAGCGTCAGTGGTCTTGTAATCGTAAACCAGTCTGCCGTTGTACTGATTGAGCAGGGTCTTTACGTTAGCCTTTGTAGCTCTGTTGGTGTCGTCAGCCTTAAAGCCGTTCAGAACGGTTGTAGCAGCAACGCAAGCCTTGTAAGCGTCAACGATGTTGGTCTGAGTGGTCTTGTTTACAGACTTGATCTCATCGAACTCGCCGTATGCGTCGTTGATACCAGTCTTAAGGGAAGCAACGTGCTCATAAACAGTGCCGTATGCAACGGACTGATCCTGGTAGCCCCAGTAAGCCCAGCCAGTATCGATTGTGCCAACTCTCCAAGCGTCATAAGCGAATTCCTTGGAAAGTGCAGTCTCATAAGCCTTCAGAGCAGCTCTGAACTGTGCCTTTGTAACTACATCCAGGGGGGAGAGAGCAGCCTTAGCAGCGTACAGTACCTCGTAAGCGTCGGTGATGATTCTGCTGTCAGCGGAGTTCAGAACGGACTCAGCATCCTCATAAGCTTCCTCAAAAGCGGAGAAGCTGTCAGCAGTGTAGATAGCGTCGCCGAGATCCTCGTTGTTGATGTTGTTGGTCTCGTAGATAGACTTGGAAGAGTTTACGAGAGCCTTCAGCTCTTCAGCGGTGTAGATCTTGAGCTTGTTGTAAACAGCCTCAACCATTGCATAAGCAGTGGTGTAGTCATCAACAGTGGACTTGGTGTTGTCCAGAACGTTGTCTGCATACTCAAGAGCATTCAGGAAGTTCTCACCGGAAACGGAGCC
>OQVL01000937.1_pt1 | contig 16757 bp, 12 predicted proteins | sample 1691501 | NCBI WGS metagenome assembly OQVL01 (sample SAMN03418253, study PRJEB22391) | human gut metagenome | biome: human-gut; feature: organic feature; material: feces | host: Homo sapiens | place: Tanzania | collected 2013-01 | reverse complement strand
CGGAGATTCAGCCTAATTTTTTGTACTGTCAAAAAGTTTTAGCGGACAGTAATAATAGTCATTGGGCAAATCTCCCGTCAAAGCCGGTTTAAACCCCTGCATTTCACTGCGGAGCTTTTCTTCTCCTGCCGTATATTCATACCTGGAATAGCAGTTATCAACCCACCAGCCACCGCTCAATGGCCGGTTAAGATCAAACTCGGCTTCCGCTCCGGGCGGTTTGAGCATCCAGGTCTTGTATTCTATCGTAGTCAGTGTTGGAAGAACTAGGAGCGATTGAACCTTGTACGTACGCTCGTTGCAGCTTAGGAGTTTATACCCGTGCTTTTTCAGGTACTTTTTGACGGGTTCCGTTTCGAACTTATGCAACCGGGCGCATTCCTCAAACTCCTCTTCCGACAGCTGCACAAGATCCGCTACGCAGTCCACGTGACAGCGGTACAGTGCGAAGATGATTTCTTCCGGCAAGTCCATCTTCCAGCGGATGGTCTGGAGGAACGAATCCCATTTTAGCGCTGACTGAAGTGCACGGACGGTTAGATGCTGGTCCCAAGACATCTTGGAACCACTTTGTACGGAGAATTCATAATCGGCCCGGAGTACCGAATCTTTGTTCTGATTCCGGTACACCTGAACCTTTTCTGCCAGCCAAGGGTTGATGTTCATCTAGCTCTTTTTGATATAGGCGAAAGCGGGATATTCCTTTAAGAAGTCTTTGGCGGTGTTGCTTACCCACGCCTCCAACTGGGGTTTCCCGGGGCAGTTGTTTACATAATACTTTGCGGAGAGCCTGCAAGGAGTCACCAGCTCGAATTCGACGAAGCCGGGCATCTCCACGCGCTCCGGTGAAATCCGAAGGTCAATCTTCACTTGCTTCTGTTCTCCAGCGAGGATGTCAAGGACATAGTTCGGGCAGCCGACGCTAATGAGCTTGCCGATTTCTTTGGTGAAGGTGAGGGTGTAGTTCTTTGTGGCGGCTGTGTTCTTGGTGTTCTGCATATGATTTTTGTTTTAGTCCGGATAAAAGACGCGGGTGGCGGGGTAATCTATCACTCAAAATAAAAATCTATCACTTTTTTTCTGCTTTGGGAACAAAGTTTACCAAACCGACTCCAGCAAACACCAGCAAGGTGGCCAGCACTTTCAGGGCATTGAGCGTATCCAGCCCCAGAGCAAGAGCTATGACCATTGCGATAACCGGCTGAACGTAGGTGTACATACAAACCACCACCGGGCGTAGCCTTTTCTGGCCGATGGGAATGAGGAAATAGGCAATAAACGTGGCACCCACCACCACGTAGATGACGTGCCACATCACGTTCATCGGCACAGCTGGAAGGTTGGACGCCCCGAATGCACCGAAGGCAAACGGTAGCGCCATCAGCGAGGAGAACATGAACATCCACTTCATGAAGGTCACCACGGAGTATTTCTGAATCAGCGGCTTGAAGATACCCACGTATGATGCAAAGCACAAAGTATTGGCTATCATGCCAAGTATGCCCCAGATAGAGGTAGAATCGGCGCCGGAGCGGATTGAGACGCAGTTGAAGATAAGGATGATTACGCCAACAAGGCTCAGCACAATGCCGGTAATGCCGCTCCAGGTGATGCGTTCCTTAATGACTATGGCCGATATGATGAGCGTCATGATGGGGCTAAGCGTGCTCATTATGGACGCATCAATGGCCGTACACTTTGTAATGGCAAACAGGAACGACAGCTGCGTCATAAAGAGGCCCAGGAACGAGGCAATGGTCACCTTCCAGATGTCCTTCTTTTCTATCTGGTCATGTGGCGCCGAAAAGAGCGACCAAATCCAGAACAGCGCAGTTGCTCCGAATGAGCGCAAACAGAATAGCGCCATCGGGGTGATATTACCGTCGATGGCGATGTTCTTGCAACTGATGATATTGAAACCGAAGATTGCGTAAGCTGTGTAGCACGCCAGGTTTCCTATCAGGGCGCTGTTCTTTTCCTGCATTTACTCTTTGCTTATCAATACGCAGTGGAATTTAGAGTCTGCCCAGGCATCCATGAAGTGTTCGACGGAGACTGATAGAGGAATGGGACCAAAAGCGGGGTCATAGAGAGCGACATCGTCCATCTCTACATCGGCCGTTAAGACTACAACACAGTGGTCCACAATCTCACCGACCAAAACATCTTCCAGCTTTTCTTCTATTCGGTCTCCTATGAGTTCTCCTCCATCAACGGCAACCAGGACCTGCTTGCCATCCTCACGAGCCTGTAAAATATCCTGAAGGGGGGCATCTTTTACCTTCTCCACTTTCAGACCAAACTCTGCGGCCGTATTACCCAGATCCTGAATTCTGGCTCCATCTTCCATAAGCCATCCCTTCGCAATGGCGAGGTCACGGAGATCATCCAGAGATTCATGAATGCCGAAACAATGCAAGATGTATTGTTCGCAACGCACAGCGCAAAGGGAATCACTTTTGGTATGTGCAATCTTCATGATCTGCTCCAGTTTCTGGAGTGCCCGTTTCTTAATATTGTAGAGATTGGCTTTTTTTATTCCGGTTAGTTGCTCCAGTTCATCGAAAGTCTTCCCTTCGAGAATATGTTCCTTGATAACGAATCTGTACCTCTCGTTATCAATCTGGTCCAATATGGCGGCAACCCGCATGTCTTCTTCTTCCTGTTTCTTGCCCGGCTGGTCGGGATTATCATCAATTACTTTTCCAGCCTCTTTTAATAGACTGTCATCATGCCCATTTTCTATCACCCTTTCGTGATTTTTTTTTGTCCAGGAAGAAATTCCTTGCCACAGATTTGAGCCATGAGTAGATGTTGGAACGGCCTTCAAACATGCGGAGCCTGCGGGCATCGTTCGCCATCAGATGCGCGTAGAGCTCGTTTACCAGCTCATCATAATCGGCCTTGTGGTCGAAAATGTCACTGATGATGCCGTAAAACAGTGGCTGACACCGTGTGAAGAAGAAGTACGATGTTATTTTGTCGTCTCGGGCGATGAGGCCCTTGATGATTTCCTGGTCGGTCATGGGCTATAAACTGGCAGCCTCCGTGATAAAGTTCGACAGTGAAGGGTCAACTTTCAGAAGCGAATTAATATTAATCTGGAAAGAAATCTCATCCTTCAGGGCCTTGGCCGTAGGGTCTTGGTCATCGTAATGCCACGAAAGAAGGATGGCCGGAATTTTGAGCGATTTGAGTTTCCTGGCAAGCATTTCGTAGTCGGCGTCCCCGGTAATCATGACCACGAAGTCAAAATCACGGTACATGGCCAATTCAAGAGTCTCCAGCGCAAACCAGACATCGATTCCCTTTTCATGGGGTGTGCCGTCCGGCAAGTCGTACACATGTTTGTAGTGGAGTACGACATCATTATCAATCAGCCTGTCTTCAAATTTTCGGTCATCCAGCAGGATGTTGAGTTTCTTTGCGTCATAGGCCTTATATCGGCCGCGGAAAAAGTGCGTTTCCGTAACCACGCAGGAGGCGGGCTCCAGTTCATATTTCTCCGCAACACTTTTCTGGATGAACTTAATCAAACCCTTCACGTTCACTCTACGCCCTTCGGCTTTGAGGCCTTCGTCAATCAACTTGAAGTAATTTCCGTCGATGAAAAGTCCGATGGAATTAATGTTAGCACTTGCCATAGTTTTAATTCTTTAGCTTAAAACAACCAACGATTTGGTGTCAACATCCTTGGGAACATCTCCCGGATGGAACCCATGCCCCGTGGACTCGCAATAAACACCCTGGCCAGGAGCATATTCCGTGTACTCCGGAGGGAGTTTAATCGCAGCATCAGCCTTGTTCTTCAACACAATGGCCACATGGTTATAAACGCCCTTGCCTCCAGATTTCACGGTCACGAGATCAACATCAACGCCCAACTTCTCAAATAGGCGATATGCGAGGACAGATTTGCAGTCACAGTCTCCTTCCCGGTCAACCAGTGTTTCACTGGCATAACGGAAGTACTCCTCCACATTGCCGATGGATTCTGAATCTTCATCCACAACATAATTGACATTCGCCTGGACGAATCCAAGCACAAGGTCAAACATCTCAAAGTCGGCCAGGCCGTACTGAAGACAGAGTTGATAGGCGCTGTTGAGAATCTTAGCGATGGCGGTATCCTCACTGCCATCAGCCGTTTTGGCACCGGCGAGAACCTGCTTGGCTCGGTCTGAAAGGTCTTCTTCTGATTCGATGGGGCCGCTGCGGAAAGGATTTGCTTTCCTGACAGTTGAAGTAACACCCTTGAAATCAGATTCCGCAAAGGAAAGCTCTATCTCTTCCTTGCAATCTTTAATGCCCTTCAAAGCCAAGATAGGAGCCCAGGAGAACGTGCGGGTCACGCGTTTGGAAGAACTTGCCGAAGCTGGATTCTGAGGGGCAGGATTGACAGGGATACGCCCAGACCAGCTGGCTCCGGGTTGCTCCAGATGCCATTTCCCATTAAAGCAGGCAAGGTTAAAGAGGAAGCCCGCCAGGACCACTGTGAACAGAGGCATCAATGCGGGACTGGCAATTCTCAGGGCAACAACAGCGGCAATGATGATGAGAATATTCAGCCATTTCACACCTACATTCCGGTCAATGAGACCGATAACGTAATCAATGGACTGGTTCTGCATGGTCTTCTCATACTTGATGACGTAGAGAACACCTACAAACAACACATAATAAAGCAGCATAACCAGCATGTAAATGTTGGAATATGCGCTTGTGAAGGTTTCTGTCAGCAGGCGCAACGGATAGAACAGCACCATATATGCCAGGGCCGCAGGAAGCATAAGATCCTTGAATCCGACGCGTACGTCAAAAACGGACTGGTCGCCCTCCTCTCCTTCGCGGAGCACGGCAAAACCGGCCCCACGGACGGTTAAATCCGACTTGGCCCGCATGGCTCCGCAAAGGTATCCGACTTTCTCGCCATTAGTGTCAAGCACTGCTGTACTTTTGGCATCGGCATCTTCGCAGTGAGCTACAATATTCCCGTGAAGGTCATTCACCTTTCCGTCATCGGTAAAAGTGCCAAGAGTCTTCTGGACCTTGTTTTGCTGAACATTGACTACCAGCGGGCGGACTTCATATCCTTTGATAAAGCCGATTCTGGATGAACGGAAGATCGGAAGGAGGGAATCATATAGAGTATACTCTCCTTTAATTCGCCAAAGATAACCCACCTTCTTTCTTCGTCCTGAAGACAGCACCCTGTATACCACGGTATAGGGGCCGAATAGGAAGATAAGCAGGTATATGAGCAAGCCTACGCCGAGAATCTCTCCCAGCGACTGTAACAGAAGCAATAGTGATTGAATCATGGCACTCATCGGATAGGTCTGTCATATAAATTACAAATGGTAGGATTCCCAAAGAGAAGTGCGGAAAGCTGTGTCCTGTCGTTCAAGTCGGCGCAGGTTTCGTCCAGCCCTGCCCATAGCAAATCCCGTAGCGCAACGCCTCTTACGGACAGAAGCGTGACAAGCATCAGCGGGCCTTCCAGCGCCTCAAGGGCGGGATGGTCAATGTGCTTTTCTACCGTGGAAACAAAAGGACTATTCTCCGTGGCGTCTTTATCTACCCCCAGTAGATACTGTTCATCCAGCACGTCTGCAGTCTGGGAAAGGACTGATCCCTGGCGGGTGAACTGCGCCCATTCATAGAGACCTTTGCCCGGGTATCGGGTAATAAGGGAAGGAAGGGTAGCGGCTTCGGACAGAATCCGGGAAGAGACGAAGCCGTGCATGGCGCAGGCACAACCGGGAATATGGCATTTGGCAATAAGTTCGCCGAAGGAGAACTCACCGTTCTCACCAAGTTGGACTATAGCCTGCATCTTTCCTTCCCAGTGGATGATTTCCTTGACTTCGTTGACGACGATCTGCACACCGTTCGTCTTATCGGACAGCTCCTTCATGACGGAAGCTCCGCTGTCACCGATGGAGATGGTATTCAGCGGCTGCTGTAGTTGATATGCCACCTCAAGGATGTCTTCAGTATTCTCAAACGGACTTCCGTCGCTGATGAGGATAATGTCATCATAGATAGCCTCCTTGACTTTCTGAACAGCCAACGTAAGCGGTGGGATGAAGCAAGTTCCACCGGTACTATGGAGCTGGTCAATATCGTTGTCATCGAAACTGGAAGCTTCAATCTTATCGCTGAAAGCAATCCATTCCACCAAATAAGATTCTTCCAGACTGTGGACGGCTTTTTTTAGGTCCTCGATGGGCTGTCCAGACATGCTGCCGGAAACATCCAGCAGAAGAAGGGTTTTCCCTTGGACATCCCGGGAAAGGAAGGTGGCTTCACGCTCAATGCTGCGTCTGACTCTTGTCCGGGCATCCATGAGCTGCTTGACAAGTTTACTCAAGTTCTTGTTGTTCTTGACAACTGCCTTGACATCGCAATTGATTCCATCAACACTGATCTGATGCATCGGGGAAGACGCATCAAAACTCAATAGGGTGTCACGACCGAAAGAGCCAGAAAGCTGTATGTCATCATACGCATCCAAGGCCACCGGAGGGATTAAAACTACATTCTCCTCGTTTGCGTTGGTATTTCCAGCTTTCACAAGTGGCTGTAGCACCGCCGATTCGATGAAAGAGAATTCAGACGGTGATAATACGGACAGGTGCTCTTTAAGGAAGTCCAGCTTATTGGTCTTCAACCAGTCGCAATACTGCAGCAACTCCTGGTAAGTCACCTGCAAGCACTCCAGGATATCCTTGCACAGCTCTTCCTCGCAGCGGAGCAGCATAATGCCTACGTACTGTTGCTTCAAAGCTTCAATCCTGATGCGCATGGCACGGAACTTAAGCAGGGAAACGCAGAGAGGAAGAATCCCCAGAACGGCTGTAACTATCAGTGCGGTAGTTTGGCCTACAAGGGTAGGAAGGAATGTCCAGGAGAGGAAGCCCAAAAGGAATCCAAGTACAAGGGCACGGACCAGGAGGGCAAATACAGCCACCGGATGACGGGAAATCTTGTCCTCCAGGACAGCCATCGCCTCCTGTGGTGTGCGATTTTCCGCGCGTGCCTGCCTAGCTGCATTCTTTAGCTCGGAAGGTATGGCAAACGGAGTAATCTTTACGTCACCGGATTCGGAAGCGACATCTTGAATCTTACGCTTATACAGCGAAAGAATCTCTTCGGCCTGCGCCAGACTCACGTACTCGGAAGCACTTCCGTCCGTGAAAATACGGAAAACCTGCTTCTGGAGACCTCCGGCAATTCTTGTTACCGTGTTTTTCTGATTGGCGTACAGTTTTTCCCGATAGTCACGAGAGAAGGTTTGCAGGATGCGTTTCACCCGGTTCACCAAGTTCTTTTTGTAATTGGGGATGAAGTCGCAATAATACTCAGACCAAACCTTCTTCAATTTGGTGGACCAGGGGGAAATGCCAGGGACCAAGTCGTATGCATATGTCTTCCCGTCTGGTGAGGGACAATCAACAGTCAGCTCTCCGGCGATGGTTTCACAAGCAAACGTATCCAGAAAAACCTGGTCCCCGTCAACAAACTCTTTTGCTGCGGAAGCATTGAAGAATTCACTTTCACGGCTGTTTGCTATCTTATCCATCAAGGCGTTGGACAGCAGGAATTCTCCCTGCTCGGCGTGTACTGATGCTTCATAAAATACACCCGTAGCCGACAAATCTACGAAACGCCGGTGGTCATCATCGCCCAGGAAATCCTCAGCAGACAGGTGCAGGACTGCGAGATTCATCTTCTCTAAGGCCGCAGCCTTGTCTGCGGGGCGGTCAGGAGACTCTACGAAAGCCACACTGCGGAAGGGGGTGTGGTTTACATCCTGCTTCATCAGCATATTAAGTTCCTGGAGAAAACCGCGTGTTTTTGCAGATACTCCAGGAGCAACGGCTGCCGTGTTTGGCCTCCAGAGCATTCCGTAGAAATGAACACGGGTAACGGTTGTCCATTGCGTTTCCTCTTTAAGAAGAGCAAGACGCAATTTGGCTGCCCAGAAGTGGAAATATGGTATTGTCAGCTTATCGTCGGTTATGTCTCCAAGAAACACAACGTTCAATTCACCGGGTGCCGGCTTGTTCTTGAAGGCGGGAATCAGCGGATCGCGGCCGTCGCGAATCAGTGTCAGGTGCCCGGCATCATCCAGGACGTCGTCAAAAGACTTGCCTTCCGCCCGAGTGATATAATACCAGAGGTCATCCGGCGGTGGTGCAGTCTCGGCATTCTGACCATAGGCTCTCCACCACCGGTCAAGAAACTCCTGACATCGGCTTCCTTTGTTAAAATCTATAATCCAGAGCGGCGTTCTCATCGGACTACATTGTTAAGGAATTGTCTGACTTCATTTAGGAACAACTCATTTTCCGCGTGCTTCTGCTTGACCCACGCGTTCAGGAGTACCGCAAAATTCGGGTTCTCCGTGTTTCCGGCCGTAAGCAAGGCAGTGCAAGCATCTTTCTTGATACGGTTGACGGCATCCCTCACCGAGGATTGATGCAAGGCTTTTTCAATGTCGTCCACCTTGCCCATCATCGTCATCAGGGAAATGCTGGATTCGTTCGACACGGCATCCAGCAGCGCTTCGGCGAAGAGCTTTGGCGTACGTACGTCATTCAGACTGAAGGTCTCTTCCGAAGGCTCGGCATAGAAGTGACCGCTGGTGTCCACTCCGGCGTTGTGCATGGTGATGTCCATGCCGAGCGGATTAACCAGGCGCAGACGGGCCTTAAAGAACTCATCTTGTACCGACCCCGCGCCAAGATCCACCACGTTGCCTTCGGGCGAAGGAGCGCCACCAAGGAACGCGCTGATATCCAGTTGGTCGGAAGCGGCTGCGGGGGAAGGAGAAGTGGAGATGAAGTCGAATACATCGAAAACGCCCATCAAGTCGCGGTAAGCTGCCGGTTCTTTCTCTTTGAGTTTCAGAATTGCCTGCTGGTAGAACAGGTTTTTCAGATAGTATCTGACTGCTTCAAGTTTGGCCGGTTCACGGACGGCGGCAAGACTCTTGTCCAAATCCAGGAAGCGGAAAGCCTTGTGGATATGACAACCTTCACGCTCTGCCAAAACGCCCTCGCGATGTTTGAAATAGTGATCCTGGATCTTGTCGAAATACTTGTAGGAATAGAAGTCAAGACCTACAGGAATCTTAATGATTTGGAAGCGGTCCGCCATACTCTTGTCCTCCTCGAACGCGGTATTCTCGGCGTTGGGAACAAAACCGAATTGCTCGGCTAAAGACTGGGACGCACCTACATACAGGTATCTTGTAAGGGTGGCATCTGTATGAGAGGCCTTCATCGGATAAAGAACCGGAATCAGGTCAGGATTAGTAAGGGTCTCAAAGTCGATGTCCTTCTTGTTGATGGTAATATACTCTTCAAGACTGCGCTTAAGACATGTGTCGGCCGGAGTCCCTTCTGCCGTAACAGCTTTGTCCAGCACATCAGACAACTCCTCGTTGATTACCCTTTCAAACTTGTTTTGGCAAACCACGGGATCTTCCATAGCCAAGTTAACAAACAGGGCTGTATCGGTCTTCAGCAATAATTGCTGGATATAGAAAGTAAGGTTATTGGAACCACCGTTGAGACGAACCGGAATGCGAACGCCACTGATACCACGGGCACGTTCATGGTCATAGTCCAAAATACTGGCATGGTATAGTTTCTCGAATTCATTATCCTGTGCCCAGGTGCCGTTCTCTCCGCTGGCAATGTTTACCAGGGTAGGTAAATATAGAGTGAGTGCGTCATTCTGGGATTCAATGAACTTCCTTTGAAGGGCCGAATATGCGGCTTCTGCCTCGCCCACGCGTGCATTGACCATGTCGCACAGCTTCTGCAGGCCAGACCGGTCTACGCCGTTTCCTTTGCGAACCTGCTCGAGATAACCGTCGGGGAATTCGGTTAGACCATCAATAATGGCACGTGCAATCTTGATGCATGCAGCACTTTTGCGGGCTTCGAAATACTTCTTTCCGGCCTGTGCGGCAGCAGAAGCGTTTTTCTTGTTGATGCCTTTGCCGATAAAACCGTCCAATTCGGCACGAAGCGACATGGCACTGTCTTCTGCCTCGGTCTCCATTTTGGAAAGAACGCCACTGTTGAGATTGCTCAGATAGATGTCATCAACGTTGTTCAGCAGGGAGATGGTGTACTTCAGTCCATGCTCTGCGACTTCTTTGCCAATGCCGATATTGATGGCGTTTTTGATCTTATCCAGGTATTCGTCCTTGATGGCGGTGGTGTCATCCATCGCTTCGTCCACTTTGCGGATATAATTCCTTACGCGGGTGGCATCCAAGTCATCCGGATTCAGCTTGCCGACGTTGAACTCTTCTTCAATATGGGCCTGTACGCTGTCTTCGCCGGCAGTTACACCGTCCACATCAGTGAGGTAAGGCAGGATATAAGTGGCAGCAAACTTCTTGCGGGCTTCATCGGCTTGCTTGGGGTCATTGCCCATCCCTTCTCCCAACAGGCCGTCACGCAGGATTTCCAGCGTGGCGCGTGTTTTCATGTACTCCTTGAATTCCAGGTCGGCTTTCCGGATGACGTGATAACCGTAAGGAACCAGCCAGGTGCCCCATTTGTACGGGCTGTCAGAGAACTTGGTGAGGTCTGTTGACGGCTTGCTGGCTTTGACGATGTCATTGCAGAGCCTGGATACTATTTCACGGGCGCCGGAACCGACATTCAGGTAGTACAGCATCTCCGCAGCTGTGGAGTAGAGATTGTTCATGCCGATTTTCGTATTGCGGCTGGTTTCCACATCCACAGGGATGACAAAGCGGCAAAGGTCATATTGCTCTCCCGGCTTATAGCCCCAGGGATAGGCACTGAAATAGGTAAAGATATCTTTCCCACCATCCACAATACGCTGTTTGAAGGCATTGAGCTCCCACAGGTAAGAATAACCGTTCATGATATGGTTATTCACTTCGTGCGCCTTGCCCTTGTTATTCTCGATGAAGGGCTCCGGCATGAAGAGGACGAGCTTCACAAATGCATCCTTGGTCTGCTGCTCATTAGTAATGCGGTTGATAAGATACAGGATGTCCAGGGAAAGGGAACTGCCGGTTCCGCCGCAGGATGAAGCAACCACCCAGATATCGGACTCTACGGTGCGTGAACCGGCATCCTTGTGGTTCTGGAACTGAGCCAGCCGGTCGGTCAATGCTTTTTTGATGGATTCTGCGTTCTGAATGAAGCCCATGCGGCCCACCATGCGCTGGGCCATCGCGCCGTCGGCAAGGGAACGGTTGGGGAAGGTGAGATGTCCTAGCTCCTGGGTGGAAGCCCACTCCAGCACCCTTCTGTATTTGGGATCATTCCCCTTGGCCACAGCACCCTTGGATGCCTGGTCGTACACCTTGTAAGGGTTAGTTCCCCCTAAATTGATAAAATCGGCGGGAGCAATCACTTGCCCGTCCTTGTTGATGTCGCTGCGGGTTTCCTCGTCTGTATCGATATAGAGATACATGTACTTGGTATCCTCGTTCTCCTGTGCTGCGAGTTTCTTGGACAACTGGGCAACGGTCTCAAGACCGCAGCCGCCTAAACCGATGAATAATGTCTTTTTCATATCGTGCGTTTGTATTATTAATCGAGTGATATCTTGTAGTCAGTCTTGCCCTTTTCCTTGATACGGATGTTCACGGCCGTAGATTTTCCCGGAGCACAAAGGAACGCACTTTCTCCTACGGAAATAGTGCGAGGCTCGTCATCGTAATCCGTTTCGATATCGGCGAAGCCGCCTTGCTCCAGCTCCAGAAAATACCCGCTCTTCATGAATGTGAGCGGATTGTGACGCTTTGTATAGACCTTGATGGTCCATGGCGCACCTTTAACCTGCATGGCTGAATCGGCCGGGCCGAAAGTAAACGGAGCCTTGAGACCCTCACTGTTAAATCTGGCAGAGCTACCGTCCGGGGACGCTGCCTTGACGGATACTGTCCACTCGCGGTTCAGCTTCATGAACGCAAACTGGTACACGAAAGAGGCGATGATAACGAGGATGATAAGAGCGATGAGAATCCACACCCAAACGGGCAGGGTGGAGTTCCAGACTCTTGCCGATGGCAGATTCCCGGAATCAACGCGGTAGAGATTAACTGCATCACCTTGCCCTGCCACTTCGCCGCAGACGCCCTGCAGGCGGCTGATTTCATCGGCATAGGGCGAAAGAAGAGCAACCTGGGCCTCGTACTGACCGCCGCCCAATTGAATGGTGTTTGGTAAGAAAGTTTTGTCAGAAGACGGCTGGACGAGCTTTCCAACGGTGATGCTGCCGGGGAAGGGTCCTTCGGATTCAATAGGATTGAAGTACCGGCTGTCTGTATTCAAGGTTATAGTGGCGCCGCTCACCAGCGGGGTCTTCATGGCGTCCAGGCGGAACTTGACTTCGTTTCCGGATACAATTACCTTGCTGGCTACGGATTCGTCCACCGGCTTCCAATCAGCCTTGAGCAGCGAGTTCAGTTTAACGGACATGACGCCGGTGGCGATGTGCGAGAACCAGTTGGAGAGAAGAGCGGCCGAACTGACAGACTGGTATTCCACCTTGCCGAAGATACGGTCCAGCTCATTCTTGAAGATGGCATCCTGACGAAGCTTTCCGCCGCTATTCAACTCAATGCCGTACTTGCACATGCCGCCCACTTTGCTCTCGGGCAACTGGGACAGGAGAGATGCCCAATCTTCCTTATTCTTGTCGTATTTGTTCTTGTGGGTCCAGTACTCGAAATCCGTGAGCATATAGACGAAAGTAAGGTCGTTACTGCCCACGGTGTTGATGGCATCGATAACGGTCTTTGCCATTGTAAAGCCGTCGGAGCCGTCCTCGCTGGAACCATTCCGGTTGAATCGGAAACCATTCACCACGTCACGGATGGAAGTGCGAACGTCCGGAGAAAGAGGGGTGCATTTCAGTAGCCCCACATATCCGGTGTGGCTCTCATCAGACATCTTGATGAGAGAAATCTGGTCTCCGTCCGGGACGGCATCCAGGAACTGGAGGATATTCGTTTTGACCGTGCTCTCGTAGGGGAGCATTGAGCTGGAAACATCAACCACAAAGATGTAGTGGGCCTTCTGCCCGGCAATACGGTCTCCATACAGGGACATCAGTCCGGGATAATCCTGCTTCATGGCTGCCATGGCATGCGAATCATCGGCTTGGGCGTTCCAGGATGCAAAAAGCAGCAGTGCTGAGCAGAGCAGGAATAATGTTTTAGTTATTCTTTTCATCCGGTAGTGTTTGACTATGTGGGTCTTCTATCTTACAAAGATAATAAAAGTTAGTTAATCTATCAATGTGATAGATGATATTTAGCAAATAGATTCCAGCGAGGGTACGTAATTCCGCTGGATCATGCTGGCAAACTTTACAGAAATTTCTTTGTCCGTAAAGCCGATATCGTTGCCGAATCCGTATATGAGCCCTATCTCTTCTTTGGCAATCTCCTTGTCTGAAAGCACAAGGCTCATCATGTATTCGAGAATACCGTCACGCATCCCGGGATTCTGTTTCAGAATGTTCTGCACAGACTGCGTGAACAGTTTACCCACATCGGCCCGGGCGATGGCATCCAGGAAACGCTTGGGGAAAATCTGGAGCCCGGCAAGGTTCTGAATAATGTGCTCGATTTCCTTGTCCGTGACTTTGTCATCGGCATTGGCCACGATGAGACCGGCCGATGCGATAAACACGGACAGGTCTTCGTCCAGCGGGCAGTTACCCACCTTCAGGAGGATGCTAATCAATTCGTCCATTCCATCTTCCAAGGCATCGTTATCTTTCGCCGTTGCGAAGAGGTTGATGGCCTGTACACGAATGGGGTTCACCGGGTGGTCGTAACGGCTGAGTCCTTTGCCTTTGAGGAAGTAATCCAGACGCTTGCGGTTGTCCTCCAGGAGAGCGTCAATGCTGACGTTCATCTTAGCGAGGTCTAGTCCGGAAGACATTTTATAGAATGCCGTTACGCAGGCGTTCAGGTTGCCGTTGGCCAGGAACCCGTAACGGTCGGCCACCAGTTCCGCCAACTGGTCGTGCAGGCGGATCTTGTACTGGAGAGTGATGGGCGGATTGGTGGTATCTGGCGGGAATACGAAGTAGATAAGCCGCTTGAGGGCGGAATCCTTGTTGATGATGTGCCCGAGCTCGTGGCCAATGACAAAGCGCAGTTCCTCCTCGCTCATGAGGTCGAACATCGCAGAATTGATGTTCACGATGTGCGGCTGACCCTCCTCCTCAGCTGCCACGGAAAAGGCGTTGAGCGCGCTGTCGCCGGTGACGTAAAAGTCAACGGCGTCCTTGAAATTCAAGCGCGTTTTCACATCCTGGCACAGGGCATAGAAGTCCGGGAGGATTTCCTTGTCCACCTTCATGCAGTGGCCTTCCATGCGGCTGCGCCAGTAGTCGTCTCCGGAGCCGTCCTTGGCGGTTTTGAGGATGGTTTCCACCACCGGCCCCTGCAGGGCCTGGTAGATTTGTTTTCCGAGTTCCCGCTCCAGCGGGAGGGTGGGAGTGAAGGTGGGCATAGGGGTATGGTTTTAGGATTCGTATCTGAACTTGTTATAAAGCAGCGAAATAAACACACCAAAGAAGATCCAGGAGATGATAATGTGGAAAATGAGAATCCACTCAAAATAAGAACTCTTTTGCCTATCTATGACCACATTACTACTATCCACTCCAGAATTATGTACAGTCGCAATCGTTAACAAATCGGCCGGCTCTTGAGTTAAGGTAGTTAGGATAGAACTGCGCCATACTTGCCCAAAATCAATCCTCTGGTAATGAAGCGTATCCCTTGTTACATTAATAATAGATTCTTTAAATGAAATTGTGTCTATCTGGCGCTCAAAATACAAGGTGTCACGTTTCTCCGATACTTTAAATGACACGTTGTCAACCTTTCCTGCAAACAATTGATAATCAATATGCGGTTGGTTTACATCATATGAGATACCTGCGTCTTTGAAGAAAGCACAATGGTATATTACTGCGAATAAAACTGTTATGAATAGGAAATTTAAAAAGAAAAGACGTATTGACCCCGAACTCCCCATCAGGCCATAAACTGCATTCATTGGCCGTATGAGAAGTAACGCTAAAAGAAGAACTAACGCGATGCGAGTTAGCCCCTTAGCTAGCTCCCAGTTCCCGGGTGCAATAATCCATGCGGCTAATACCAACAAGGCCAATAAGATCCATACATAGGGATAGTCTCTAAAATGCCTCAGTATTCTGCCAAATAATTGGCGATTCGACAACCACATCAGGAATCTTTTAAACTTACAGGATTCTTTATTACTACTGCTCATTATCAGGTGTATCGTTAATGTAATTTACCATTTCCACATAGGTATTCTTAATTGCTTTCACCATTAAGGGAACTAATCCTATAATTTCTTTCCACAAGGCACCTAATGGACGCCCCTCGTTTAGATGCCCTATTGCACTCAAGAATCGATCTTCAGAAACGAAATGTTCATGCTCTTTACAAAAATTTCGACATTCATTATAAATTAGATTGAGAACATTTACACTTCGAATATCGGAAGCTGGTTTACGTTTATTGCCAACGTTATGTTCCTTGTTTGTCTCTTGGCCATCCTTATTTTCAGCGTTAGTTCCCTTCTTCCTGTTTCTTTTCTGGATATCCTCGGTAAGATATATACGATTAATGTCGTCTTTTATCATCCCTATTCTGAAAAGAGCATCAGCAGCTAGGGCTTCTTCATCTCCACCGACGATGTCCATAGCAATAGCATTTTCAGCCCGGGCATTAATGTAATTCGCCTTAACCATAAGCCTCTGATGAAATCCATTCATAAGTTCAATAGCTTCCCCAGAGATTAAGGCAGCCAATCTATACCTCCCGTCGTCAAAATAGCGTTCTGCCCTTTTTAGCATCCTGTTAATCATATCATAGATATCCAAGGGGGTGCTATGATCGTGCTTGTTGCGAGCTGTTGCAAAAACTCCCATTTGCCGAGTTGACGAGAAACGTTTCTCTATAGCTCGAATCTTATGAAACGGCAGATATAGTCCAGAAACCGGTTTCTGAAAACCTGATATATATAATGTAGCATTGTCATCCGAGATATAACTCTTTTTGTTTCCATAGGGAGGAATAACTTTAGAAAAACGAGGACCTTTCGTAATAAAATAGGTTTCGTTTTGTTTTAAATTATTCCAAAAGCTGTTGGCATTATCATCAATGTCTTTATTTTCTAATAAATTCGTCCATCCCTCGTGATAATAGTTTGCGCCCTTATTTTCTTCATTATTTTCTTCATTATTTTCTTTATTATATTCAGCTATTTCTTCTTTCGTACAATGCTTATATCCCCTTACTTGATCTACGATACCACCCTCATCTTCAAACTGCAAATCGTAATCTCTAAGGATAATTATATTCTTAGCAGAATCACGGCTTATTTTACGATTGTCCACTATATCCTCATTAAGAGCCTTCAGTTCCCCTGCCGAAGTTACTGGATAAACGCGATATCCATTTTTATATAGCGCATATGAAACAAACATATTTTGATTTGTTTCCTCTTCAACGCATATGGCAAGACTCTCGGATCGACTATCTTGAATTTTGCTGAAATTTCTATTTTTGTCTACTCTTAAAGTGGTATATTTCCAATACTTTATCGCATATCTTAAGTTTGTCGCATCAAAAGTATTATCCCGACCACAAATACTTAATTAACTATAAAGAAATTATACCATATTTTGACATTATCTAG
>OQVL01000934.1_pt1 | contig 16777 bp, 15 predicted proteins | sample 1691501 | NCBI WGS metagenome assembly OQVL01 (sample SAMN03418253, study PRJEB22391) | human gut metagenome | biome: human-gut; feature: organic feature; material: feces | host: Homo sapiens | place: Tanzania | collected 2013-01 | reverse complement strand
CTTCCGTCACTTTCCGGTTTTCTATCACCCGGGTAAATTTAGGAAGCGTGACGGCGGACAGAACGCCTATTACAATAACGACAATAAGCAGCTCTGTAAGCGTAAAAGCGCGCTTATTTTTGTTTTGTTTTTTGTTCACATACCCTCCCACATGCTTTGATATAAAACCACTGTATCAAAAAAAAAAAACAAAAAGTCAAGCGGTTATGAATATATTTTTAGCACCACTTTCCACAAACCAATCTGCCCAACAAAAAAGACCCAACATTTCTGTTGGGTCTTTTTTGTGTGACTTCTTTATTTTGTGTGACTTCTTTGTTATTTTACCGTTGGCTAAATACTAGCGTTCCTCCGGGGCCGGCGGTGGGGGGAGGATTTCTCCGTCGGGGCCGAGCGGCATAGGGCCGTCTTTAGGCATATCCGCACCGTGCGGGTCGTTTACCTCGTCCCCAGGGCGGGCGCCTTTCTTAAAATGCCCTTTGCGCGGGCCCGGCGGCGGGGGCAAAAGTTTGTCCTGGAACAACACTTTCAAATCCCCGTTATCGTTAATCACAGCGTCGGTTTTTTCGTCCACCCAAGCCGCTTTGGTGTTTTCGTCCTGCGCGGCGGCAAGCTCTTGTTCCATTACGTCCAAGCGGGCCTTAAAATTATCTAATAATTCCCGTTTGAATTTGAACTGGTCCTCGCGCACTTGCGCCACCAGTTTGGCAATTTCCGCCTTTTTTTGGGCGGCTTTTTTACTGCCCGGTTTTGCCTTTTTATACTCTTGAACTAATTTTTCCACCTGCTCTTTGGTTTTTTTGAACTGCACTTCGCGTTCTTCGTGAATTTTACGCATTTCGGCGCGTTTGGCATCTTTTACAGCCGCGCGGCCGTCTTTATGCGGGCTCTCCCCCAAACATTCCGCCCACGCCGGAGCCACCAGCCCCGCCATAAGCAACATTACGAACCATTTTTTCATTTGCCACCTCCTAGAATTCTGCTTCCAGTTGCGCTAAATCTAACGCAAAAGTTTGGTAATCTTCTTCCAAATGGGTATTCATATAAGCCATTACTTCCCGGCTGTCATATCCGGGGCGTTCCTGCCACATAAGCCCGCCCGCCACCAGCACCGCCGCCAGCGCACACGCCACCCACGCCGGGCGGAAAAACGCCCGCCAAAATTTAGGTTTGCGCGTGGTTTTGGCAAACAGCGCCTCCACCACCGGGGCCGGAGCCGCCGGGGCCTGCCCCGGTTCCTGCGCGGCCTGCCACAAAGTTAGCTCGGCCCGGCACGCCCTGCACTCCGCCAAATGCCGTTTGAAAGCGGCCCGTTCCTGCGGGTTTAACTCCCCGGCCAAATAAAGCATTATGTTTTTACATTCTTTCATAAATTTTCATCCCGTAAAAATGTTTGTAATTTTTTGATAGCCCTGTGCCCGTCCGCCAACACCGTACCCAAAGGCACGCCCCGCGCGGCGGCAATTTCCTTAAAAGACATATACGGCCTTAAATAAATAATTTCGCGCTGTTTGGGGGGCAATTTTAAGGCCGCCCGCCGGATACGCTCCCCCAGCTCCGCCCGCTCCAACGCCTGCAAGGGCAGTTCCTCGCCGGACGGTAAAACCTCGTGCAACGGTTCGTTGCCGTCTTCGTCCGTTTTATCTAACGAAAAATCCTCCGGCCTGTCCCTAAAATAATTCAGCACCCGGTTGCGCGCCGAACGGAACAAAAACGCCTTAAATTTGCCCTGCGCGCGGTAATTTTCGGCCTGTTTATACACGCTTAAAAATACTTCCTGGAATAAATCGCCCGCCGCACTTTCGTCCGCCACCAAGGCCAAAATATATTGGTACAGCGGGTTTTTATAGCGCAGGACTAACTCCTCAAACGCCGCGGGCTCCCCCCGAACAAAACCGTCCATTAATTCATCATCCGTCAACTGTGCATAATTTTTGGCCATACTTTATAACACCAAAACCCGTAAATTTATTGCAAAAAAATATTTTTTCAAAAATATATTTCCAATTTCCAACAAAAATTATATAATTTTTAAGTTATTTGTTTTTGCCGGGCCCAATTAAAAAATAGGTCCTTTGGCCCTTGCGGGCAACACGCAGAAATTCTAACATATATTATTGTAATACTATGACGAACAAAATTATCCTTTCTCCCAAACGCTTTTCTATTTGCATGCTAATTAATATTAGCATGTCTATCCGTTTTGGCGAATGCGGTGGTTTTGTAAAATAGTATTTAGATTGATTTTTTATAAACCCCGCTCCTATATAAAAAGGCAAGCGGGGTTTTATTTTTTAAGTGACAGGGATATTCATGAAAAAATTACTTTCTTTAGTTCTTTCTGTTTGTTTATTAACCGGCTCTTTTACTCCGGCGTTAGCCGGGGCCGCCCAAAGCGCAAGCGCCCAACAGGCGCGTATTCAAACCGCATTGGAACGGGCGGATATAAAAGCCAAACAAAAAGCCGTATCTGCGGGCGAAATTTTGCGCACCGCGGCGGCGCTTTCCCAACCGTATGATGCCTACCAAGCCTATAAAACCACCTTTTTAGAGGAGCTTTCCGCCGTAGAAAAAGAGGCCCTGGCCACTCACCCGCAAAATGCCGCTTATATTAAAAAAGCGGTGAAAGAATTGCGCGCGGAAAAAAACATCCGCCACAGCTGGAAAGTGCTTTCTGCCTCGCCCGCCTATAAAACGTGGGCGCAGGAAAACGAACGCCGCGCCCGCGCTTACTTAAAAACGCTCTCCCGCGCGGCCGTAAAACTGGCGCAAAAATACCCGGCTAAACACCAAAATTTATTAACCCAAGCCCTGCCCGCTTTTGCCGCCGCGGGTGCGGTGGAACCGGCCCAAAAACAGGCGGCCGGAGCCTTACTGCGCCAAATCCTCCAAACCCAAGCCGGCCAATGCCGGGGCGGGGGAAATTTGCAAGCCATCAAAATACAACTGGGCAATAAAACCGCCGCCGCGGCGCAAGCCAAAAAATGCCAACAGGTGTTATCGGCCGTGTATGCGTTGGGCGTTTTGGGGGCGGACGACAGCAAATTCCAAAGTGCGGATGCGGCCGCTATTGCCGCGTTTTTACAGCAAACGCACGACGGCATGATGGGGCCGTCCGTCATTACGGTTTCCGCGCAAAGTTTACTGGCTATGAACGCCCACCGGCGTTTGGCGGCGGAATTGGTGGAAATTTCCCGCAAATTGCCGGATATTGGCCTGTTCGGAAAAGATTTTTCCTTTATCAGCGTGGGGGATTGGGTTAAATTTGCCACCCAATTAAATGGGGATTTTGCCACCGGGCTGGAATACAGCTTTTACAAAAAAGGCAAATACGCCAACCAATATAACGCCTGGACGGATTTGGGGCAATACCTGGCCGAAACCGCCCGCGTTGGGAACGGTGCGCACGCCCAATCGGCCCGCTATGTATTGGATAGCGTTATGGACGATTGCGTTTGGTACGACCGCTTTGGCAACCCGGCGGTAAAATTTAAGCCGTTTGTCACCGGGGCGCTGGCCGGGGGATATAAAATCAACAAACGCGGCCAAGTGTATACCCAATTAAATAAAGGGGGGAAAGTTTCCCGCGTAGACACCCGCCAAAACCGGGCCCGCGCACAAGCCAAAATGAAAAAGCTGGGAGTAAACCAAAGCGGATACTTTGCCGCCGCCTTATTCTATGGCGCCAAGGACGATTTAGACCCTTATACCCAACTTTACATCAATAACAAACTGGTGGATGCGTACCGCCAAAGCGGCTCCAAAGCTTCGTTCAAAGGGCTTGCCAAACACGCACGCCCCGCCGCGCAAGCATTAAAAAGCTACCGGCATAAAAGCGCCGCTATAACCGTTGGGCAAGTGGCGGACGTGGTGTTAGCCGTAGCCGCGATTGGCAAATTGGCGGTTTCCGCCGTAAAAATGGGAACGCAGGGCCTTAAAACCGGGGTGCGCGTACTGCGTTTGGCCCGCGCCCAAGCCGCCGCCAACGGCTTAACCGTAAGCGCCAACGCGGGCAGAATACTGCGTTTGGGGCGCGTGCAGGCGTACGGGGTGCGCTCCGCCAAGGAAGTCATGCTGGGCAGTGTGCGCAACACCTTAAACATCAAAAGCGTATTGCCGCCGCCCGCCGTAAAAATTGTAAAAAACCCCCAAACGGCCGCCGCCTTGAAAAGCGGCAAAACCTACACCCAACCGGCTGATTTTAAGGCTCCGGCGCAAAGTGTTTCCGCGCCAACAACCTCCGCCCGCGCAACGGCCTTAACGCCCAAACAAATTAAAGCGCGCGCCCGCAAAGCCGCCGCACAGGCCAAAGCGCAAAAAGAGGCCGCCATTTCCCGCCAAATGGATAAAGAGCTTATCCAAAAGGTAGCCGAAAAAGCCCAATTAGATGCCGCCTGGAAACAAACCCGCGCGTATCAACTGGAACAGCAAGCCGCCCAAGCCGCGCGCGTGCGACAACTGGCGTGGGACGCCAAAATAGACAAATGGACTTTCGGCAAAGGCTCCACCTTCTTAAAATTGGCGCGGGATAAAGCCTTCGCCCTGAATTTAAGTTTACTGCTCCAATTTTCCACCCCGCAGGCGGCTATGTCCGTGCGCGGTGTCACGCCGCTAACCACGCTTGCCAAAACGGAAACCGTCTATACGGCGGCGCGCTCCACCGCCCAAACGGCTCATACTTTTAAGTGGGCCCCCACCAAAGCGGCCGCGCCTGTTTACCGCTTGCCTATCAACGCGCCGGAGCCGCGCAAAATGGCCCCGCTTATGCTGGGCAAATGGGGGCAAAGCGCGTTTGGGGTCCGCCCGTCTTGGTTCAAACTGCCCGCTTTCAGCACGTTGGCGCCGTCGCTCGTGCCCGCAAAAGCGGCCCCGGCCCTGGCTTATCCGGCCGCGCGGTTTAGCTTTTTCGGCCGCACCAGCACCAGCAATAACGGCTATATTTATAGCGGCCTGCCGCTTTTCTCCCTGGGCAACGCCGCCAAAAAAATGGGGAAAGGGCTTAAAAATCTCTTTCCGCAAAATACCGTAGCCAGCCGCTATGTGCTGTATGCCACCTCTTTTATTATGGGGTTGGAAGTAGCCTCGCCCATATTAACGGATTTAGGTATGAGCCTGGGCCTGAATATGGACGACAACAGCCTGGTCACCGTAGCTACCTATCTGCCGTACTTTTTAGGGGCCATGTTGAGTGATGTACTGCAAACAAAACTGGGCGCCAAAAAGACGTTAGGTTTGGGGCTGGGCTTAAACATAGCCGGGCTTGCCAGCGGGGTGTTGTTAAGCGGCTTAAACGGGCACTTTTTGCCCGAAGTAGACACTCAGGCGCATTTTGCCCGCATTTTAGCCTCTATTGCGTTAGCCAGTTCCGGGATGATTTTAATTCAAAACTCCGTGGGAACGGTGCTGGAACATTTAAGCCGCGTGGCGCCGGATTTAAGCAAACTGCCGGAAAACGAGCGTTTGGGCAAATTGGAAAAATACAACATCAAAACGCAAATTTTCCGCTCCGTCGGTATCATTATGACGTATCTGTTCCCGTGGGCCTCTAAAGAATTATTGGGATTAGATTGGAGCTTTGCGTTTGTTTTGCCGCTGCCCGTTTTAACCTTGGGGTTAGGGTTATTCTGCTGGGCCAACTTGCCCAACATAAAAAACGAAGCCGCCCCCAAACCCAAAGCGGGCAAAAGCGTTTCCGCCCGCTTGAAAACCGCCCTTAAAAATCCGGCCCGCAGTGCGGCGGGCGCGTGGAAAGGCATTAAAAACAGCGGCTACGTCAGCTTGTTTAAGGAGGACTCCACCGCCAAATACTTAATCCCGGCGGCGTTCTTCTTAAACGTGATTGAAGTGTCTATCCACAACGGGCTGATGTTTTTACTGCCCACCATGGATATTTCCGACTCCACGCGCTACTTGTTATCCATGTTGCAATTTGCCGGAGCGTTTTTAATCGGGCGGATGATTGCCCCGTGGGTATTGCAAAAATTCCCGCGCTATAAAATGACCCTCGGCGGAGGGGTGGCACTGGCCGGTATTGCCGCGGCACTGCCGTTTGCGCAAAGCAACGCTTACTTATTTACCGGGGGCTTATTTGCGGCGGAAATAGCTATATCCACCTTGTTTACGCTGTTATTCGGCGCGGCCGCCAAAAACCCCAAAACGCAGGGGCGCACGGTATCTTTGATTATTGCCTCGGCCATTTCCTGCGCGTTTGGCCCGCTGTGGTTAGCCAACGCTGGCCAATGGGCGCTGACGCACGGCATTTTAGGGGAGCGCGCCGCCATGGCCGCCGCGTTAATTGCGGCCCCGCTGATAATGACGGTGCTGTCCTTCTTAATGCTGTATAAATTGGAATCCTCGGCCGTCAAAAAAGCCAAACAGGCGGCCCCTAAAAAATAAATACCTTACCAGTACGAACCCCCGCCACCCAGCGGGGGTTTTTTATGACGCATCCGCCAGGGCCCGGCTCCTGGTTCCGCGGGGCCGGTTCCACTTGCCGCGGGGGGAAAATTTATCCGCCATTTCTCTGCCCAAGCGCGCGGCCCAAACCACGCACCCGCCGCCCTTGTTTACAGGGCATAAAAAAACCGGGCCTATACCAGCACCCGGTTATTTTGTCGGCAGAAATTTTACTCGTAGCGTAAAGCATCTATCGGGGTAAGTTTAGAGGCTTTATACGCGGGGTAATACCCAAAAAACACGCCGGTAGCGGCCGAAAACCCCACGGAAAGCAAAATAGACCACACGCTTAACTCCGCCGGAATGGACGAGGAGTGCGAGGCCACAAACAACGTAATGCCCACCCCCAGTATCACGCCTATCAACCCGCCGATACAAGACAGCGTGACGGCCTCGGCCAAAAATTGCAGGCGGATATCGGCACTGGTGGCCCCAATCGCCATGCGGATACCTATTTCGCGCGTGCGCTCCGTGACGGACACCAACATAATGTTCATTACCCCAATGCCGCCCACCAATAAGGAAACCGCCCCAATAACCCCCAGTAAAAGGCTCATGGTTTTGCTGGCACTTTTGGCTTCTTCCACAAACGAAGCAAAATCGTCCAGTTGAAAGTCGTCCTCGGCAAGCGGGTGGATATGGTGCGTATTGCGCACGGCGTTTTCTATACCTTTTTTAGTGGTTTCTATGGTGTTAAAATCCTGCACGCGGATAATCACGCGGTCCAACGCGTGGCGGTTGGAGCTGTTCCACCCGGTGTTCATTTTTACTTTGCCGGTGGTATAGGGGATTAAGGCGCCTTCGTCCATATCAAAGCCCATGCCGCCCTGGCCGTTTTTCTTCATAACCCCAACTACCTTAAACGGAATCTCATTGAGTACCACCGTCCGGCCCACGGGGTCCACATCATTAAAAATGGTTGTGGCGGTGCTGGACCCCAGTACAATTACTTGCGCATAAGCGGAAACTTCTTTTTGTGTAAAATGGCGGCCGGCGTCCAACTGCCAATCGTACGTCTTAAAAATATCCGTATCCGTGGCTAAAATACCCACAGAAGTAGATGTATAGCCGTATTTTACATCAAAGCCGGAATTAATATACGGTGCGGCGCTGGCCACGCCCGGCACCTTGCGGATAGCTTCCACATCTTTTATGGTAATATCTTTGGGGGAAGTAATGGAAGAATCCCACGGTTGGCGCAAATACAAAATGTTAGTGCCAAAGCGGGAAAACCGCTCCGCCATACTTTTTTGCGTGCCGGAGCCTACCGCCAACATGGTAATTACCGCCGCCACGCCAATTACAATACCCAAACTGGTCAGCGCGGCGCGCATTTTATTGGCCGCGATGGCTTTTAGCGAAAGGCGGCAAATGGAATAAAAAGTATCAAACATTATTTCCTCTCGTCACTTATTTTTTGACCGTCCTTAAACTTAATCAGGCGGCCGGCATATTCGGCAATGTCCGGCTCGTGCGTAATTAAAATAATGGTTTTGCCCATTTCTTTATTCAGCCGGGTAAACAGTTCCATTACCTCAATACTCATTTTGGTATCCAGGTTCCCGGTCGGTTCGTCGGCAAAAATAATGGGAGCGTCACACACCAAAGAGCGCGCAATCGCCACACGCTGTTGTTGCCCGCCGGAAAGTTGGTTGGGCAAGTGGAACGCGCGCTCCGCCAATCCCACCGCTTTTAAGGCGGCAAGCGCTTTTTCTCGCCGCAAGTGCATGGGTGTATGGTTATAAATCATGGGCAGTTCCACATTTTCCACCGCCGTGGTGCGTTTAATCAGGTTGAACCCCTGGAACACAAAGCCGATTTTGCGGTTGCGCACCCCGGCCAATTTGGATAGTTCCGTTGCCGTCACGTCTATCCCGTCTAACAGATAGGTGCCGCTGGTGGGTTTATCCAAACAGCCCAAAATGTTCATAAATGTAGATTTGCCGGAGCCGCTGGGCCCCATAACGGCCACAAACTCGCCGCGTTCCACGCTTACGCTTACGTCGTTAAGCGCGCGGACTTCCACATCACCCAGTTTATAAATCTTAAATAAATTGCGTGTATCAATCAGAGCCATTAGCGCCTCCGGGGCGGGCGGGGCATAGAAAACCCGCTGGAAATATTCGTTTCCACGGCTTCCCAAATAACTACGCGGTCGTTTTCGGTCAATTCGCCGGAAACTTCCGTCTTATTATCGCCGATAATCCCCATTTTTACACTTACGCGGCGCGGTTGCATAGCACCTTTATCCAATATCCAAACGCCGGTATCGTTGAATTTTTCCATATTAAACGAGGGGGAAAACCGCAAAGCCTCGTTAGGTACTAAAAGTACACCTTTTTTATCTTGTGCTTTAATGGAGATAGTGGCCGTCATGCCGGGCATAAATTTGCCGGCCGTATTGTCCACATCAATTACCACGGTATAAGTAGTGGACGACGAAGAAGACGAACCATAGCCGGACGAAGAGGACGAGGACGACGAAGAAGACGAATAATTCGTGCGCACCTGCCGCACCGTGCCGTGGAAAGTTTGGTCCGGGTAGCCGTCCAACGTAAAATCGGCCACTAAACCGGCGGAAATTTTTACCACATCCGCTTCGGACACTTTGGCCTCAATTTGCATTTTGGTTAAGTCCTGCGCCAATGTGAACATTTCCGGCGTGGAATAGCCGGACGTTAAGGATTGCCCTTCGCTTACCAGTTTCGTCAGCACAATGCCGTCATACGGCGCCACAATTTTGGTATTGGATAAATCCTTTTTCGCACGGTCTAACTGGGCCTGCGCCTGAATAACGGAGGATTCGGCCGAGTTGAGCGAGCTTTTGGCGTTTACATAGGCCAGTTCGTATTCTTCCAAACTGGATTTAGACACATAATTTTTGGCGTATAAATCTTTGTAGCGGTCACGGTTTAACTGGGCTAAATGATAAGACATTTTGGCCGATTCCAAACTTTCCTTGGCGGAAGACAGCGTGGCTTTGGCCTGGTCGTAATCCGCCTGAACTTGGGTGGGGTCAATTTCCGCCAGTAAATCGCCTTTTTTAACGCGGGAATTGTAATCCACATAAATTTTTAATACTTCGCCGGATACCAACGCGCCTACTTGCGTGGTGGTAATAGGCGCCAGCGGGCCGGAGGCTTCCACCACGTCTGTAATATCGCCCTTTTCCACCTGGGCAGTGTCATACTGCAAAATAGAGGGTCTGTTATGCACCAGGCTCCAGGCAAACCACCCGCCGCCTATTAAAACCGCCACGATAAGCAGCTTTATAAAAATATTTTTTTGTACAAACCATTTCCAGCACGCAACCGGAAAGTGAAGAATTTTTTTCATACTATTTAGTCCCCATTGCTTGTTTAAGTTCGGCTACTGCGGTAGCATAATCATAACGGGCGGTTAAGTAGCTCAGCTCCGCATCCGTATAAGAAACTTCGGCGTCTTTCAGTTCAATAATATCGCCGATACCCTCGTTATAACGGCCTTGGGCCAAATCTAAATTTTCCTTGGCTTTTTGCACGTTTAATTGGGCGATTGGCACACTGTCGCCCGCTTCCTGCAACTTCAAATAGGCGCTCTGTACCTGCAAAAATACATCATTCATTAAACTGCGGTCTTGGTTTAATGCTCCCGCTAAAGAAATTTTAGCCTGTTTGACCCCGTTATACGTTTGGAGCGCATTAAATAAAGGCAATTCCACCGCGGCTAAAAGTTTGGTGTTTTCGTTATCCAAATAAAAATCGTCACCGCTTTTGCTGAAACTGGCCGAAAAAGAAAACGTGGGCCAATACCCCGCTTTGGCTTGGTTAAGTTTAATGCGGCTGATTTTAAGCCCGGTTTGGGAGGACAGCACGTCCGGCCGTTGGGCATACGCCGTGCGGACGGCTTCTTCCAGCGTGATTTGAAAGGGCGTTTCGTCTATTTGGCTGTCCAATACCAAGGTGTTGCCCGCCGTCACGCCCATAGCGTTTGCCAAATTAGCCGAAGACGTATTAACCAAATTTTTGGCGCGGATGAGCCGCAAATCTTCGTTATTTAAGTTTACTTCGGCGGTAGTCACGTCCACTTTGGGGCGAAGGCCGTTTTCAAAATAGGCTTGGGCGCGGTTGTATTGGTCTTGGTACAAATCACGCGCTTGGGTGCGTATTTCCACCGCTTTTTGGGCGGAAAGCAACGTGTAAAATTTGCTTTTTACATTACTGGCTACTTCCTGCTCGGCCTTTTCCAAAGCCAATTTGGCCTGCTCCAACGCCAAATTAGCCGTTTTTACGTTGCGCGCCAAATCCGTAATGCCGCTGATGGTTAAAGCGGCTTCCACATAAGAAGACGCGGAGCCGTGGTCCGTACGGGACAGGCCTGGCAGTTTGGTCACGTTATAATCCTGCTGGGCGCCCGCCGTGGCGGTGGGCAAAAATTTGCTTTTCGCCAAGCTGACGCTTACCGCCGCATCTGCTACATTTAGCCGCGCGCTGATTAAGGAGGGGTTGTTTTCCATGGCAATTTCCAAACAACGCGCTAGCGTAAGCGCAGTGTTCAGGCCGGTAATTTCTTTACCGTCCGCACCCAATGCCGCCGGGAACTCCGCTTGCGGCCGGGAGGAACTGTCCGCCGCCGGAAGGGGGGAAATAACAGCCCCTTGCGCGCCGCCGCAAATGCCGGCTAACACAAGGCCGGATAAATAAAGGTTTTTCAAAATATTCATAGTCTTTATTATTATATAAATTATGCCACCCGCTACGGTGGTTTTTGGGGCCCTTAAAAAAGCCCGCAGGTATAAAACACAAAAGGGCGCATTTTTATTGCAAATTTTTTCAAATGCGGGCAAACAGGTTCGCACGGCAGGGGCCTGTTTTATTATAATATAAGTATGTGGAAAACCATTTTACTACTCACCGCCTCCAACCTGTTTATGACGGTTGCCTGGTACGGCCACTTAAAACATAAAGATAAAGCCCTTTGGCTGGTTATTTTAGCCAGTTGGGGAATTGCCTTTTTTGAATACTGCCTGCAAGTGCCGGCCAACCGTATCGGCAGCGGTTATTTTACCGTCACCCAATTAAAAGTAATGCAGGAAGTCATCACGTTAAGCGTGTTTACGGGCTTTTCCGTTCTGTATTTTAAGGAAACGTTCAAATGGAACCACCTGGCAGGCTTTTTATGCTTGGTGGCGGCTGTATTTTTTATCTTCAAAAAATGGTAGGATAAATTACCATGAAAAATAAACACAAATTATTTATTAAAATGGCGGAACTGGTGGCGGACCAATCCACCTGTTGCCGGCTGAACGTAGGCGCGGTACTGGTAAAAGATAACCGCGTGATAAGCATTGGTTTTAACGGCACGCCCACCGGCCAACAGCATTGTGAGGAACACTTTACCAAAGTGTATAAAGAGCACTATGCCGATAAATACCCCACTTATGCGGATTTTGTGGCCAGCCGGGATTTTTACGATTTACACGGCAAGTGGTCCATTTCCAACGAACTCCACGCCGAACAAAACGCGATTGCCTTTGCGGCCAAAAACGGCATTTCCACCGCCGGGGCCGCCGTTTATGTGACGTGGTCCCCCTGCGTACACTGCGCCAAAGTAATTGTAAGCGCGGGTATCAAACAAGTATATTACTTAAATAAATACGACCGCAGCCAGGAAGGCATTGTATTTTTGGAAAAAAACGGGATTGAATGCCGCCAATTAACGGCGGAAGACTTAAAATAACCGTTCTTTTACCCGTTTACATTTACTATAATAGATATATGGCTAACAAAACGAATAATCATGATTTTATTACTGCGGGCCTGATTAAATTGGGCTCCTTTTGCAAACGCCGCAAACAAGCCGTGTTGACCGGGTTGGGCGTTTTAGTAGTGGCTTTGGTGGTAGGCACGGCCTATCAGGCGCACTGCCAAAAAGTAGAAGAAGCCTCTTGGGCGGATTATTATGTGGCCCAAATGGCGCTACTCAGCGCGGGCCAACAGGAAGCGTTTAATTTGTTGGATGCCATCAACCAAAAATATCCGGGCTCCAACGCCGCGCAATACGCCCAGCTGTTCAAAGGGGATTTGCTCTATTCCCAAGAAAACTACGCCCAAGCGTTGGATGTTTACACCGCCTTGCGCGCTCAAGCCAAAAACACGCAAGTAGCCACCGTGGCGGATTTATCGTTAGGGGCGGCGTACCAAGCCACTAAACAATACGATAAATCTATTGAAACCATGAAGCAGTTTATTGCCCAAAACCCCACCAGTTTTGCGTTGCCGCAAGCGTATTTTACGTTGGCGCTATCGCAAGAGTTGGCCGGGCAAAAGGCCGAGGCGCTGGAAACTTACACCAAACTGTTGGAAGATTACACCAAAAGTTATTGGGGCGCTTTTGCTAAAGATAAAATTAACGAATTGAAAAAATAATTTTGATAACACCCCCGCACCTTTTTAACAGGGCGGGGGATTTTTATGTAGCACAGGAGATTATGAAAAAATACTTATCCTACACGCTGGCGGTTATGCTGATGTCTTGGTCCGCCGCGTCTTACGGCGCCGGGTTCGGCTTGTACGAATACAGCGCCCGCAGTACCGCTATGGGCGGCGCCACTATGGCTAACAAAGCCGAAGCCGCCTCTCTGGCCGCTAACCCGGCCTTAATTACCGAGCTGGACGGCACGCAAGCCCAAGCCGGTATAACCGTGGTGACCGCCAATGCCACCACCACCGTGGCCGGTCAATCGCGCGACTTAAAACGCGACGTTTGGTACCTGCCTAACTTCTACCTTACCCATAAAGTAAGCGACGACGTTTCCCTCGGTTTAGGCGGTTTTTCCCGCTATGGTTTAGGGGGGGAATATAAAAACTATGCCAGCTGGCTCGGCAGTGGGCTGGCCTATCAGGTAAAGTTGGAAACTTTTTCCTTTACGCCCACGATTGCCGTTAAAGCCAGTGATGAACTTTCCGTGGCTATGGGTTTGGAAGCCATGGTCATCAGCTTTGAGCAAAAGTCCGTCTTGTTCGCGCCCGCCATTGGGGCCGTGCCCAGCAAACAATACCAAATCAGCGGTTCCGGCATTAGCTGGGGCGGCAACTTTAGCTTATTATACAAGCCGGAATGGGCCGAAAAATGGGCTTTGGGCGCGTTGTACCGCTCCAAAGTAAAACAGAGTTTGGACGGCCGTATCCGCACCAACGGTTGGGCGCTAGGAACCATTATGGATGCCGACGCTAAAGGCTCTATTGCTCTGCCGGACAGCCTTTCTGCGGGCATTTCTTTCCGCCCGACGGAAAAGTGGACCTTTGAAACCGGCATTGTGGGCACATTCTGGAGTGCGTACGACCAAATTTTAATTGAATATAAAGATAACGAAAGGGCCCCCACCATTCACAACCAGAAAAAATATAAAGATGCTATCCGCGTGAATGTGGGTGCGGAATATCAAGTAAACCAAAATTGGGCCGTGCGCGCGGGCTATGTGTTTGACCAATCCCCCATCAACGATAGCGCCATGGATACCTTGGTACCTGTGGACGACCGCCATATTGCCAACGTGGGGCTCGGGTATCAAACCGATACTTGGAGCGTAGATGCGTCCTACTCGCACATCTTCTCCACGCCCTTAAACGGCACGTCTAATACGCAATCCGGGTCTATCCCCATGCGCTACTCCAATGGCAAGAGCGATATGTTTGGCCTTACCTTTGGCTACAAGTTCTAACCTTGTACTTTAATAAAAAACTATAAAAAGAACCCCGCCGCCCGGTGGGGTTCTTTGTGTTAGGGTGCGCCGCCAAAGTTGCCAACCACACCCCGCCGCGCTTGTTTAGGTTTTAATTCTTGGTTTGGGTGTTTTTTGTGTTGAGGGGGGAGCCGCCGCCCATTATGCCGCGTTCCCCGGCCCCCGTCAAATCCCGGCCAAAGTTCCGCCGCGCACTCCAGGACTTCGCCAAAGCCGCACAACAGCCGCCAACGCGCCACGCTCCTCGGGCCGCCACCCCGCCGCAAAATCCCGGCCAAAGTTCCACCGCGCACGCCGCTCCACCGTCAAAACACCTCGCCGCCCCACCAAACATAATAAAAAAATATATATATGAAAAACCCCCGGGCGGAAAACCCGGGGGCATATCAAAAGCAGAAACGCCTAAAAGCTATTTGGTTAATATCCAGCGGGTATCATGTTCTTTTTCTTTGGCGCCCAGCGTTTTGCATAAGCGGACGGCAAAATCCCGCGCGGCGGCGTTATCATATCCGCACACAATGCGCGCCGCATTGGTCTGGTTCCAACGGTAGGCAAACAAATATGTTTTACTGGCGGCCACATCTTTGCGCGTAGCATAAACCGACATTCCGCTATTCACCCCATAGTTAAAATTTTTACTGGCCGGTATTTCTATATCCAGTTCTGCGGGGTCCGTGGCGTAGCGGTTATTGGCCAAATAAAGGAAGCACTGGAGAATGGATAATGTGGAATATCGATTTTATAAGTGAAGAAGATTTTATAGGGCACGTAAAAGCCACAATCGGGAAATATGGTGAAAAGCTGGAATCCTTTGACCTCAAGCGGTTCAACAAAAACATAATTGATCCTATCAAACTGATTTTTGACAAAATTGTTTACCATTCTTCGTGGGAGGAGATTGTAAGCAACGAAATCTTCCGGCAAAGAGACAAATCCAACAACAATGACATAGGCTATTTTCATCAAAGGATTTTTCAGTATATGAAAAATTGTCGTGTTCCGCAGAACGGAGAGGCAGGCGGCTGGGATGTGATTTATCAAAATCCGGATGGAATTACGCTTCCCGAAATTGGTATGGTTCACACGGTCTATGTGGAAATGAAAAACAAGCACAACACCATGAATTCCGCTTCCGCCGGCAAGACCTTTATAAAAATGCAGCAAATAAACCGAATGCATAAAATCCCCCTTTGCGGTACAAGCTAGTGCCACAAAGGGGGATTTTTGTATGGAAAATCAGAAAAATGATAACCTGAATCTGCTGGAAGCGGTGGTGCAGAACACGGAGATGGGCAAGAACACGCTGGAACAGATCGTGCCCATGACCGAAACACCGCCATATTTGAAGTGTTCAGACAAAGAGTGCGAAGAATATCAGCGGTTGCTTCAGAAAATCGGGGCAGAACTTCGGCAGCCTGAAGCCGATAGCTACCATATCATCGTCGGTGTGCTCTGCTATCTGCTGGCAACTATGAATCGCCATTATGCCCATGAGTATCAGCTGCCTTTTGCGGCTCCTAAGAATAATTACGCTTTTCAGTTTGTGGGACTGATGGAAACCAACATCCGGAAGTTGCAGCGTGTGCAGGACTACGCCTCGCTGCTCAAGATTAGTCGCATCACCCTCAACCATAGCGTGATGTCGCAGTATGGAATATCGGCAATGAATCTGCTGAAGCAGCGACTGTTGGCTGAAATCAAAAACGAACTTCTGTTCACCAACAAGTCAATAAGCGAGATTGCATATGCTTTCAATTTTCCCGAACCATCGCACTTGATGCGTTTCTTTAAGCAGCAGACGGGCAAGACATGCCGAAAATTCCAAGAGGACTATAGGAATGGTGTATATGAATGAGAATGGCGCACAAAATGAGAACTTCACCACGGTGAACGTAGGTAAGTTGAATGAAATTAAGGAATATAAGTTGGCTATGGGAAATTTCTCTATCCTTGAAGGACTAAAAACTTCTGTACAAAAGTACCACAAATATCGCTAAGTGTGGTACTTTTCTTATTGTTATTTAGTCTTGTTATACTCCTCGTCACTCACAGCCTCCAGCCACTCGTTGGAGGTATTCTCACCATGTATTTCAAAGGCGAGGTGTGCAAACCAACTGTCTTTTGCTGCACCGTGCCAATGCTTCACGTTGGCAGGAATATGAATGACTGTGCCAGGGAGAATCTCCTGTGCAGGCTTGCCTTTCTCCTGATACCAGCCTCGTCAGTCTCTTTCAACACAATCGCCCATGTCGTGTCATTATGGAAGTATGTCCGGATAATCTCCCGACTTTCCTCTACAGATTGATGTGCTGGCCATCCAGCACGAGGCCCCACGTCAGGGTCTGAGGCATACTTGAAGAGTGCCTCTGCATCAGATTCCTCCCAATAGCGGAGTAAAAGTCTTTCTGTTTCCATTCTAATCAAAATTTACAAAACCTTACATCTGTCTTCTTATATATCGGGCCAGTCCGTAAACATATCTGCGGCAACCTGGGCGATAGTGGAGCAGGCGGTCGAACCACGCAAGATGTTTGTTGAATAATCGAACCGTAACGCCTACATAGACCATGGCGAAGAGCGTTCCGATGCCCACAATCT
>OQVL01000932.1_pt1 | contig 16785 bp, 11 predicted proteins | sample 1691501 | NCBI WGS metagenome assembly OQVL01 (sample SAMN03418253, study PRJEB22391) | human gut metagenome | biome: human-gut; feature: organic feature; material: feces | host: Homo sapiens | place: Tanzania | collected 2013-01 | reverse complement strand
TGGCGTTTTGCTTTCTTCAGTTTTTTTTTACGTCTTTTGAATCTTCGTCATCAAGGCCATTTATTTCGGCGAGTTTTCTATTGATCCGCCCGGCAACGGCTTTGATTTCCTCACTTGTTACTGGAGTATCTACTTGTAAGTTTTCTTCTACAACTCGATGAATATAATAGTAGCATTCTTGAAGATTTTTAACTTTGCTAAAAATTGTAATATGGTGAGAAAAAGGAACCTTAAAAAAATCTTCTACAGGAAAGTCTGCAAGATTGATTCCTGAAAGCTTAAAATCCGCATTTGGAATTATTGCTGTTAATTCGTCAGACGCGTCTGACGAATTTGCATTTGATACAAGCAATTCGCCAGTTATATCTGACGATTTTTGATCTTCCAAAAAGCTCCAGTTTTCATAGAAGAGTCTCATATTTTTTAGATTTGAAGCTGAAAAACCACGTAATCCAGGCAGTTCTTTTCTCAACTGAGAGCTTATAGTTTCAAGAACACTTGTTCCCCAGTTTTTTTGCCTTTCTTTGAAGATAGATAGCGGCCAATACCATAATAAAGGATTAGCTGAACACGGGTTGTTTCTTTTGCTGCTTGATATTGAGACTGTAAAATTGCTGTCTTTATTGCTTCTACTGCTGTGATTAGTTCTTGGTTCATAAAGTTGTTCTCCTATATTAGTATTTATCATAATTTGTTCAAAGAATTGATTCTCTTAATAAATAAGCATGTACAGATGCTAATTCAATCATCCAATTTAAAATCTCAATTACAATGTTCTTTAATCGTGAATCCCTTTTTATTAATTGTTTATTTTCATAAATAAATTTCCGCATATATTTTTCTAAGTAAAACACAGTATCGTTTTCAAGATTTCCTAGTTTATCAATTTTTCCAGCTGAAATGAGATTATGAATCCAGTAAATTCCTTCATTAACAAAGTAGGAACCGATAGTATTCAAAATCCGACTTATTGAATACAATGTTGCAGGAATATTGTTTAAATCTCTTGAACATTTTTCATAGAAATCTTTGTTTTCAAGAGTCAGCCCATTCCACTCTTTTTGATCTGCTCCCCAATATTTCCACGCTAATAGATAATTTATAATTATTCCTTCCAAATAATGATTTTTTGCAGATTTTGACATAGTTTTTATTGTTGGATATAAACCATTCCAAACAGTCCAAAAAGCATTTTTTTTATTTACTTCCCATTGAACATTAATAATTGTTCGTAAGAATTCTGAAGTTTCTTCTGATAGTGTAAGATTATTAATTATTGGTTGTAAATAATCTATAATATCACAGTCGTTTCGGTTTAATAAAAAATGACTAAAAGATCTAAAAATATTCAGTCGCAATCTGTAATAATTTCTAGGTTCAGAATCTTGAAATGATTCGTATTGAAATATTGGCGAAGAAATTTTTTCAATAATTTGCATATAAAATTTTATTAATAATACATCATCTGTATTTGAAGGTATTAGCTTTAATAAAATTTCGTAATCTTCAAATTCAAGCTTTTTTATGTCTAAATTAAAAATATCACATTCGTTACCGACAGACATATTTGTTAGTTCTTCGGATACAATTTCGTTAATTTTACTTTCATTTATCGTTGGATAATATCCGCATACTTTTTCTAATGATGAAATTAAACCACAGATTTTTAGTCTTATTTGAATAAAAGTAAATATAATCTGTTTTGTTATACTATAATCTGCATCCCATAATTTTGCAGATAAAATTGCTTCAATTGCATAATCACAAATTCGTTTATATTCACCAATTGATGTTGTGTTTAACAGCAATAATACAATTTTTTTTGCATAATCAAGTTTATTATCAGGGTAATTTATAATTAGATATGGAATTGCATGCGTAGCAGCCTCAACTCCATCATGTATCTGATATGAGTAATTTTTGGAAAACACTTGATTAACAGAGTTCAAAATAATTTTTTTGCAATATTCTCTATCAGATTCAGATAATATAGAAAAATATTCGATAATAAGCTTAGAACAAACATAGGCTGGTGTTGCATAATCCATAAAAGCATAATTCCTAAAACCTTTATTAATCTCATCAATCAAAACTTTTACTTCTTTTAGAGCATCTAATGGATTATCATTGTAAAGAGTTTTATATTCTGATTTTTTTCGATCTGAATCTAAAAAATCTGCCCATTGAGATAGTGGAAAATATTTTGTCATTTCAGACGCATTATTATTTGCGTTTTCGCTTATTTTTTTTAATTTTTCATCCATTTGTTTTGGAATAAATTCAACAATAGCTTCTCCATCTTTTTGGGAAACAATCTTTGCATTTAAGTTTCGTCTATCAAATCGTGATACTAGAATTTTATAGTTGTCAATGTCAGGAGAAGATATATTAATCAAATTATCTTTATGAAAATCTATTATTTCATAAAGTTGCAGTAAGAACTTTTTATTTTGTTCTTCTGAAAATCCTTTCACTCCATATAACTGATATTGTAAAAATATATTTTCAAGAGAAATATTTCTAAATTTTTCTTCGCACGTTGCAAGACGTTCTTTTGCATAAAAATCCTCTAAGCCTCCTCTAAATCCTATCATTCCATACAAAAATTTTGTTTCATGTTCGTGAAAACATCTTGTTGAATCAATAGGAAAAAATTGAATAGTTTTAAAAAGACATAATGCAATTTCGTAAAAATCATTTGGTCGTGCAAGAACAATGCTGCAAGCTATAGCTGTTATTGATGCTGATTTTGATTTTATCAGCATTGCATATAGAATATTTTTTAGAACATCAACTTCGGTATTTTTTGTAAAATCGAATAAGACTTTTTCAAGAGCCATATGAATTGATTGAAGAACATCTGGGACAACAGGACTACCAGTTCCTCTAAACATACTCCAAATAGCCCAACTAAGATATTGTTTTTTGGATTTATTCTTTATATATAAAGTTACTTCTTGGACATCGTTTCCATAATCTGATGTTTTGTATTTTTCGATACAATTATTTGTAAAGTTTATAATAAAATCCAATGTTTCAAAAAATGAAACATGTAATAACCAATATATCGGAGTAATATATGGACTTGCAGTATGATAATCATAAGAGCAATCATCATTAATACCATATCGGGTTTCCATATTTATTGAATGTCCATAATATAGTTGTTTATTAGTTTTTTTTGCTGCCCAGAAGAAATCACATAATTTTAATATTATATTTGGAATAACATTAATAATTTCCGTATAATTTATAGAGTCTATAACTATTTCTTTTGCAAATCTATAATAAATTCCTTTGTTAGTATTATTATTAATTACATTTTCAAAAATATTAGTGAGCTCTTCTTTTATTTCATTAGCAGAATTCGAAGTAATATCAAATATATCCTTTTTCTTATCATGAAGATAAAAAACATCTTCATTTTCTGCTTTATTGAGCAAGAACAATGTTAATAAACCACACTCTTTTGTTACACACCCCTCTTTTATATTAGAAGTCCAATATTTCAAAATTGGCAAAACGGCTGTGAAATTATTTGCAAAGAAATCTTCCTGATGCTTATAAATTAAAGATATAATACATTTCCAGCCATTTCCTTTTGGTTTATAAATTTCATAATCAAACAAATCTGCAATTTCTGTACAAGCAATTCTTAAAAGAAAAATAGCCCTTTTTAGCAAATTAAAATTATTAGTAATTAAATCTTCCTCAAAGCATGAAAAAAAAGTATCAGCATAATTCGATAACATCACAGCTATCAATAATTCATCTTTCCAGAATTGCTCGGTATTTGAATTTTGAAATATTTCATGTATAAAAGCGATTACAGAACTAGATGAATCTAGCAATCCATTTTGCAGCCAAAGTCTAAAAGCTCTTCGAACAGGTAATGAGGTTCCAATTTGTTTAAAGAAATCAGAAACCTCTATACGATTTGCATAAGCTATAGATATAATTTTGTTTAATCCCCATTCTTCGTAAATATCATGAGTTATAAATACTCCATTATGATTCCTATCATATTCTATTATTTCATCTTGCTTTAATGCCGCAATTATATTTGGAGGGAAGTCAGTAGACTGTATATAAAATTTACCAGTCTCACATCGTAGTCTTGTTATCTCCAAAAAAATATTTTGTCTCTGAATATGTATATCTTCTTTTGTTATTGATGCATTTTGAATCTTATTTTGCCAAAGTATTTCATAAAAACTATTTAAGTCTGATACAGAATTCATTGATTTATAATACTTTATATAGTACTTTAAATAAAAAAGATTTCTAATTAATTCAATTAAATTATCATTCTCAGGTAAATTAATTGATTTTTCATTTAAAGTATTTTTTAATTCTTCAATAGATAAATTTTCTATATCTTTTATTTCATATGATAAATTAAAATTTTCTTTTAATTGAAATTCTAAATCAGAAATATATGAATGACGAACAGTAAATAACAATGTCCATCCATCTTTCCGTAAAAAAATAAGAAGATTTTTTAATACATCTGTATTTTGTAGTTCAGCAAGTTTTTCAGCAGAATCTATTACAAAATATTTTTTTTCTTCATCTTTAAAACAATTACTGAATTGTGTGCTTGTAAAATCAATTCCAAAATTAAAAATTCGATTTATGTTATCAACATTTAGTTCTGAAGCCTTAAATATACAAACAGGAGTGTTATTTAAGTATGATGTATATAATTCCTTTATAATTGCAGTTTTTCCACATCCGCCTTCTCCAGAAATAATAATATTCTTTTTGTCATTCAATTTAGAATTAATTTCTTCTAAAAGTACGCTTCTGTTGATTTTTATGTTAATTTTATTGAAGCTTATATTATTTTCTATATCTTGCAGTATTAATTCATTATGATTTTTTATCTCATCTATTAAATCAGCTTCAGTTTTAATTGTCTCAAAAAACAAATCATATATATAACGATTCTCAGGAAGGGATAATTGTAATTCGATTTCACTAGGAACTCTCCAAATTAAAGTTAATCCATTCTGAGTTGCTACTGCTTCTATTTCTTCCTGATATACAGGTTTCTTTTTCCCTTTCTTTGAACATTCTGATAATTCTTTATTAACATAGAGATAAAAATACTTTAACCCAGCATTTTCTCGGTGTGCTTTATTTATAGAATCAATGATATCAGACTTATTCTCTCCTATAGAATTATCATAATATTTTGATTGAAAGCCATATAATTCACCATCTTTTTTTAATGGTTCTGTTTCTATTCCGGTTTGATTTTTATAGCGAAACAAACCTATTCTGTTATCCAGCTCAGCACAAAAGAGCAAATAACACATATTTTCAAAAGCTTTAGACTCTTTATTATTATTCTTAGCTTTAAATAAGTTCCAATTTGTAGGATCCATATTTCACATCTCCCTAACTTTGCTTTCGATAAAGGAGATTTCATCTGCAGAAAGTCCATATTTCTTGTACAACTGTTTATCTATTTCTGGAATTGCTTTACTCCAGTCAATGTCGCTGTTTGTGGTAAAATCTTGTAATGGAACATTAAGCCATGTTTCTTGAATATTATGTTGAGTAATTTTTAGTGTTCCGAGCATTGCACGAGCAAATTTTGTTTTTATATACTTCATGCAGTTTTCGGCTTCTTCTTGTGTATTAAATTTTCCAACACTTAAAAATGTTTCCGTATGCCCGATAACGGGCTGCCCGATAACGGGCGTCGATAGGACTTCGCCTATCGCGCCCGAACCATTTGCTGCAGGAACAAGAACTTTATAAAAATCAAAATTATCAGGGATTTTGACATAAGATTTCTTTATCCATTTATAAGATCTGTTTTTATTTGCTAGTCCATAAATTCTGGCATATTCTTTTCCATCATTTGGTTTTTCATCAAAAAACAATTCAGGAAACATATCAAGGGCATTTGAACTCATATCATATAAATGGCCTTTGCTTGGTCTGGATTCTGCCCATGGGTTTTCTTTGTATAATACATCCGTAAAACGATACAAAGTTCGTGTATAAACTAAATCAGCAAAAGTTTTGAAATTACTCTCAAGAACCTTTTTTAATATTGTTCGTAATTCATCATAAGCAACAAAAGTTCCAATCTTTTCAAAGGCCTTATTCTTATCCCAATATGTAACTGCAACACCGCCTTTTATATCTACAGTTGGAAAAACATCTGCACTGTTTGCCCAATATTGAACAACTTTATAATGCTCATCATTAAGCATTTTCTCATTCCAGTCTTTTGGGGTTTTCCCGGCATTGAACAAAAATCTTGCAGGATGAATAAAGCTTACCTTTTCACCAAGTTTGCAGGCAGCATCAATAAAAAGATGATATATCGGATCTGAACCGTTTGCGTTTCCTGTTGCCATAATCTGATATGGTGGATTACCTACTATTGCATCAAATTTCATATCTTCATTTCCATCCTTTTTCCAGTAATTTGTTTTGCTCACTTTGCTTATAAAGTTTTCAGGTTTATTTTTCAGCTGATTTACGAGATCTTCAAAATAATGAGCATTTACTTTTGTTCCTGTGAATCCGGCCAAAGTTCTTTGCGCAATCTTTTTTGCCATAGGAGTTTTACAAATTAAGAAAATGTTTTCTGCAAGAACTTTCTTCCACAAATCAATTTCCATTTCTCGTGTAGGCTTAGGGCCTAGCTCAAGTTTTGACCGAGTGCGATAGACACTATAAGCACAATATAAGGCATACAAACCGCTTTTAGAGTTTATTTCCAAAATATGTGTATTCTTTTTTAAAACTTCATCAGTAATTTCATTTTGTTTTATTAATTCTGGTTCAAGTATTTGCTCATTATAATCTTTATCATAGAAACACCATCCTCCAAGACTTTGAGCAAGGTGCATATTTACAACACGCCAAGGAGTAAGAACAGTTTCTTTATCTGGGTTTCGGAATGTAGCAAAAATTGAACTTATCCGCTCAATTCTATCTTCAATACTAAGTTTGTCCGCAGCGCGAGCCATTTCTCGGATTTTTACACCAGACTCACGGAACACATCTGAATCATAATATTTTTTGAACTGTCCAAAGATTTCCTTTGTAACCCCCTTTGGCATGAACTCTTCCCATGAAAGGTCGTCAACTAAATCGCAAAAATTATCAAGAGTAATTGCTTCTTCAGTTCCATCAAGATTTTTCTGCAAATCAGCTCCGTACATCAAAAGCGGCATTCTAATAGAAATACCTCGTAAAATGGAAATAGCTGTATCACGATTTTTCTTAATTTCTTTTTCACGGGCTAACGCTTCCTGCTGTTTCGGGGTAAGTTCTCTAACAGGTTTTTCTCTGATTTCAGGCATCTGTAATAATTCATACTGCTCATCAGTTAAACCTTGAGCGTTAATGTTTATATCACCTGTACTGCCTTGAGCTTTTGTTGAACCAATTATTTCTTTAAGTTTAGAAAACTCTTCAAGAGCAAGTTTATCCATGTGAAGAAGCTCATCGTTATAAAGATAACTGTCTTCAAAACCATTTTTTACAACCCGCTCAATATAAGCCTTTTTGAGCTGACCAAGCATTTTTTCGGTATTGTAGGCCTTCATTTGACTGCCTTCAAAACCTATGATTGGACAGAAGTTTAAGAATTCACCCAATATCTCACGGTCATTGTTTGTTGTTTTACCGGCTTTGCTGCTGATTTTGGCAGTTTCAGCAATTACTTTTAGAGTACGGTCTGGAGCAAAGTCGAATACAAAACATTCTTCTTTCTGCTTTCCCCCAATTACTGCAGGAGTTTGTACTCTAAAGATTGTCTGCATATAAGTACTTGCGGCTGTATTGAAGCTACCAGACAGCATAAAACATGCTGTCCATGGTTTCACGCTTACGCCGGTAGTGAGTCGTCCGCAAGAAAGAGTAATTGAATATGAATCCTCAGGATTTGGACCGATTGCTTTTTCAACTTTCTTTAAAGCTTCTTTTTCTTCCTCTTCTTCGTCTCCGTCACCTGCTACATTTGCAATTGCAAATTGGCTGAAAACTGGGTGCTCTTGTAAAAGTTTACTTAAAGCTTTTGCTTCTTTTACCCCTGGAATCATCCAAAGTGAATGACGAAAATTCTGTCTGTATTCTTCTGTTGAATATGGATAATTTGAATCAGTATCTTCTTTAGTTAATAAATCAAGAAACTGTTTTACATTTGTTTCGTGTATAAAGTCTCCCTCTTTATCAACTCTAAAGAATTCTCGAAAGTTGAATGCAATATCAGCATCTGCATATTCAGGATATAGTTTTCCCAAGTTATATGTATAAATACTGAGTTTAGGCAGTACAGAATATGGGTTCGGGTCTCCCTGATGGATTTTATCCCATTCGGCTTTTGCCCGCTGTTCCATCACATAATCCCAGGTGTAAATTTCATCTTCTTTAAAATCATCCATAAGATTAAATGGAGTTCCAGAGAGATGAAGAACTCTCGTGTTTTCTTTGCGACATTTTGAAAGTACAGCTTTACCAAGTTCTGTTTGAGTTCCTTCGTGAGCTTCATCAATGATGATTAAATCCCAATTAATATTGAAGATTTCTTCATTCTTAGCAAACTTACCACCAACAAGTTCAGAACCACGCATATCTTGTATTGAAGCAAAGTAAATGAAGTGGAAATCCTTCATGCCGTTATCGTCAGCCTTATGAATCATTTCATGGAAGTTTTCTTCTTCAGTCGGATCACCACCATTCTTTTTTGAAAAGTAGTAAAAATCATTTCGGTCATAAAAGATTTTCCCATAATCTTCAAACCAACCAGAATCAACTACAGGTCGATGTGTCAAAATGAGAGTGCGATTGTAATTCATGCGCTTAACAACTTCCAATGTAGAAAGTGTTTTTCCAAATCTCATTTTTGCATTCCAGAGCATCTGATGACTGCCACCAGATTTTTTGAATTGCTTTATTGTCTTTTCAATAGCTTCCGTTTGTTCTGGTCTGAAAATTACAGGACTTCTATCTTTAGTTATTTCACTTGCATTGAGAGAGGTTCTTCCTTCTTTCGCAGCTGCAATTGCTTTCTTTACAGTTTCAAGATCTGTGTAAAACCATTCATTTGCTTTATGTTCTGTATCAAAAATTTTTCTTTTAATACCAGAGCGTACAAGGATGTCATGAATATCATGATCTTGGAAAACTATAAGATTTTTTCCTTTCATATAAGCAGTAGCTTCGGTATATAGAAGTTCAAAAGTAACTCCGGCTGTTTGTGTCTGGTGGCGGATTCTATCTTTTGCAGCAGCATTTAATTCCTTACAGTTTGGCTCAAAAGCAAAATAAGCCATTCCTGCATTACAAGAAGCTTCACCAATTTTAAGAATACCTTCATGAGCTGTATCATTGATACGATAAACATAAATCAATTTTTGCTCAAATGCCTGATTAAAAATCTGTGCCATTATTTCCCGCCTCCAAATACCATATCCACAAAGCGAATATTTCTATGAGTTTCCCAGTCTTTAATAATGCAGTAAATGCCATTGTGTTTTCGATTGTCACCTTTTATACATCCAACACAAGGCTTTGCAATTATTCTTCGTTCAAACAAATCTTCATCTATAATTTCTTTTGTACAGCAAGAATTTGGAATTACATATTTGAGGCCATCCATTTGCCATATATTCCATGCAATTACTTTTGCAAAACCAACCAAATCTTGAGTTTCGAGTTTTTCATTAAATTTTGCCTTATAGTGTTCAGCAATAGTAAATAAAAGATTTTCCCTTGCAATAAGAACATTATCACCTTGCCAGTCAAAACCATAAACATTTTGAACTGCACTATAAGCCCACTTTATCCATTCTTCTCTTGTTTCAGTATTTTCACTAACAATTCTAAGTTTTCTGTCTAATATACCAATTCTATTCGAAACTTCTATATAGTCCCCAGTTACTGCATCATAGCGGCTTGTTATATATGGAGCCTCACCGCAAGTCATTTCAAGTCTTTTAGAAAGAACATAATTTTGCCAGCTTTTTTTTTCAGAATCAGAGAATATAATTTTTTCTTTCGTTATTTCCCAAGAGTTCTCTTTTTTTAAATTAAAAACATCTTTTCGACCAAACCATTCTTCATCAACCTTATTGTTTTGCATGTTGCAAATCCAACTAGGTGTAAACACTTCAGCTTTCTGCCGAACTCTTTGCTGTTGCTCTGTTTTTGATTTTTCAATTCGAGGCTTTATAATTCCGCCATGACGTGAGGTAATTAATTCTATTTTGATTTCTTTCTCAGCAGAATAAGAAAAACCATATTTGGAATAATTATCAGTTGCCCATATGATGTTATTGCCTGTTGTTTTATCTTTTAAGAGAATTGCCAATAATTCCGGATCTATTTTGAGAAGGTCATTTTCTTTTATATCAATACTTTTTTCAGGCAACATTTTTTAGCTATTTCCTTCTACTTTATTAATTACACAGATATCCCCGACATCACAATTCAGAGCTTTACAAATGCGCTGGATACTATCCATTGAAATAAATTCACCTTTAGTCAGTTTTGCAAGAATGTTTGTAGATATTCCTGCCATTTCAATAAGGTCTGTTTTATTCTTGTGTCCCATTTCTTTATAACGAGACCAAAGCTTTGTATAATCAACTTGCATATTATGGAAGATTATACCACGATTCTAGTTTTAAAGGTGAAAAAATCACGATTTCACAAAATATTTTTATTCCCGTTATTTGTAGAAGTTTATCACACAACGGTGTCATAGAATGACCTATGATTTTTCTGGTTGGGCTGCTTTGGGGTTAGCAGCAATTGCACTAGGTGTAGGAATTGCACTGGCTGCAACTTCTGGAAATAAAGATGGATTCTATCCCCTTAATACTGATGAAAAAAAATTTTATGCTGCTCCACAGTACATGGAAGAGCTTACAGTAATGGATTTGGCAAAGGATATTTCCGATGCTTGTACATTAAACGTAACTGACGTTGAAGCTGTTCTTACATCTTTGGTAAGAAAATTGCCTCAGTATCTTAATAATGGTTTCAAAATTCAGTTAGGTAACTTTGGTCGCGTAAAACTTTCATTTTCATCCAAAGGCTTCGAAACATGAAATAAAGAATAAACATAGTAGAATCAAAGAAAAGATTTTTATAGTTTTTCTCATTTGCTTGTCCTCCGGATTATTTTAATCCAGGCTCATCAATTATTTCAATCAAAAAACTCAATGACCTGAATCCATCATTACAAAACAAAATGAAGTTTTATAGCCGCCTTGCTCTATATGTCCTAACGGAGTGAAGAATTATAAAGTTTTTTTAAAGCATATAATAACTAAAATATTAAAAATATAAGATTTTTATTGATTGAAAAAAAAAGAAAAGCGTTTAAAATAAAAATACGGCAGCTTCCTACTTTCCCGCGTTAGCAGTATCATCGGCGTAGAAGAGCTTGACTTCCGTGTTCGGTATGGGAACGGGTATTGCCTCTTCACTTTGGCTACCGTGACTAAGAATATATACTTTCAAAAAAAAAATGTCAATATGAATTTGCAAAAATATCAATTTTTTTTAGAAAATATTGAATTTTTCAGTATGAAAACAGCTAGATTGCATGTAACGCTCCGACAATGACACAAAAAATTCATTAAAGCGGTCTAAAATCCGAGGCTGGATGCTTACATACAGGGCAAATAAAATCGTCAGGCAAAGTTTCACCTTCATAAATATATCCGCAGACAGTACAAATAAAGCCCTTTCTCTTTTCCGTGGAAGCTGGCTTTGGCTTTATATTATTCTGATAAAATGAATATGTTGCTGAAGGAACTTGCGACAAAACTTCGCCGTCTGTAACATCAGCAATAAAAAGAGTGTGCGTTCCCAAATCAAGTGTAGAAACAACTTTCGCGCTCAAAAATGCGTTTGTTTCATCCGCAATATAAACAAGGCCGTTTGCAGATCTTTTAAAAGAAATTGATTCAAGTTTATCTGTATTTCTACCGCTTTGGAAGCCCCAATGCCTGTAAGTTTCAAATTTAGAATTTTCTGCCAGAACGGAAACATTGAATTCTTTTGTTTTCAGAATCATATCGTGCGTATAATTCGCTTTGTTTACCGTCAAAGAAATTCTGTTAGGTTGGGAAGTAACCTGCCCTACAGTATTCACAATGCAGCCGTTGTCTTTTTCGCCGTCTTTTGCAGTCAAAATAAAAAGACCGTAAGACAAATTGAACATAGCCTTGTTATCCATAAAAACCTCCGTTAAGAAAGTGAATTACTTTAAATATAACAAAAGCTATAAAATATGCAAAGCTATTTTAATTTTTTTTCGATTTCATGAATTTTTTCAAGAATAACTGGCTTATTTTTTTTGCTATAGGATTCCGCAAGTTTTCCAAGCGCAAAAAGCTCATCTTTTAAGGCAAGAAGTTTTTCCATGGGCAAATTTTCTGGAATATATTCAACAAGCACGCTGCCAGTTCTTTCATTGCGCTCAACTTTTTTTACGGCAGAATGGCTTCCGACAGCAGAATACAATGCGGAAAATATATCATCATCTTTAAAAACATCATTGCGTAAACGGATTCTTCCTGGGAAAAAACTTGAAACAATCATTTTTTAGTCCAAGGAACTCATTGCATTCACGCTGATTGCAACTGTGGAGCTGTTATGAAGCAAGGCAGCCATTTGCGGTGTTATGGAACCAGCAAGTCCGCCGGCAATGAGCGCAGAATTTATTCCGATTATAGCTCGGTTGTTTCCGTGAATTCTTGAAATCAAGTTTCGGCTTATTTTCCGCAAAACTGGAAGAGAATCCAAGCCGTCGTCAGGAAGAAGAATATCCGCAGTCTCGCTTGCAATTGAGCTTGCCTTTCCCATTGCAATTCCAACATTTGCCGCAGAAAGAGCCGGAGAATCATTAATTCCGTCTCCAACCATAACAACTTTGTGTCCTTCTTTCTTAAGTTTTTCAATCCAAGACACTTTTGTGTCAGGCAGAGCTTCAGCAACAAAATCCGTTACGCCAGTTTTTTCCGCGACTTCTTTTGCAGTATGCTTGTTGTCGCCTGTAATCATAATCACATTTTTAAAGCCGGAATCTTTCAGTTTTTTTATTACAGCGCAAGATTCTTTTCTGATTGGATCTTCAATTACGATTATAGCGGCAAGTTCTCCGTCAATTGCAAAATAAAGCTGGGAACAGCCAGTTATTGTATTTATGCAGTCATCGGCTTCTTTTGTAAGCGGAATTTTTTCGTCATCAAAGATAAAATGCGCGCTTCCTATGCGGAGCTTTTTTCCGTCAAGGCTGGAAGCAATTCCATGCGCAAGAATATATTCGACCTTTGTATGCTCTTCCTTGTGGTTCAATCCCCTGGACGCAGCTTCATTTACAACAGCACGCGCCAAAGAATGCGGGAAATGCTCTTCAAGGCAAGCAGCAAGTTTTAAAACTTCATTTTCCTTTCTGCTGCCAAAAACAACAATCTTTTTTACAACAGGGTTTGATTCTGTCAATGTTCCTGTCTTGTCAAAAACAATTGTGTCAGATTCCGCAAATTCCTCAAGAAATTTTCCGCCTTTCGCAAGAATTCCGTTCCGGGCGCAATCTCTCATTGCAGAAAGAACTGAAATCGGAGCAGAAAGCTTCATGGCGCAGGAATAATCCACAAGCAATGTTGAAGCCGCCTTTGTAAAGTTGCGTGTAAAGAAATACGCAAGACCAGCAATTAAAAAATTGTATTTTACAAGATTGTCAGCAACACGTTCCGCTTTTTCCTGACTTGCAGCCTTAAGTGAATTTGATCGGTCAATCATATTTGCAATTTTGCTTACTTTGGTTTCGCCTCCGCAAGCCTTCACTTTTATCTTTATTTCGCCTTCTTCAATAATTGTGGAAGCAAAAACAGACGAGCCTTTTTCACGCTGAACAGGCAGAGCTTCTCCAGTCATTGAAGCCTGGTTTACCATTCCAACGCCGTCAACAACAGTTCCGTCAACAGGAATTACAGAGCCAGCGCGAACAATAACGATGTCGCCCGCCTTTAAAAGCTGTGTGGAAATTTCTTTTTCTTCTCCATCCTGAACGATTGTAACGGTTTCATCAGTTATAAGAAGCGACTGAGTCAAATTGTCATGGGACTTTCGCTTTGTGTAATCTTCGAGAGTATCGCCGATATTCAAAAGGAAATTTATAGTTCCAGCAGTATCAATGTCGCCAGTTAAATATGAAAGAGAAATCGCGGCAGCATCAAGAGTTTCCGCACAGAACGGCTTTCCTCTCACTACGCTTGCAATACCCTTTTGAACACGAGGAACAATTGAAACAAGAGAAATGATTTTTCTCAATGGAAGAGATAGTAATCTTCTTAAATGGCTTGAGATTCAGAAGAATAGGGTAAATGACCATTTTGTGGATATGTTTGGAGTTTCTGCGTCTGATACGGTTGCTGTTATTGATACACCTTTTGAATATGGCAGAGATGACTTTGGTAATTATCCGTTAGGAAATCTTGTAGCCGAGTCTTACAGATCTACGGCATTGCCATTTGTAAGTGATGATATTGTGGCTGTAGTTCCGGACGGAACTGTAAGAAATTCATTATCTGTTGGGGCTGTTACCTATGCAGATTGTTATGAAACGCTCTCACTTGGAATGGACAGCGATGGTAGAGTGGGCTATCCGCTTGTACTTATATATCTGTATGGAAGCGAACTGTATGATGTTGCTGAGTTGACCCCCTCCATAGGGGATTATATGCCGGATGTAAAGCTCTCTTTTGCAGGTTTTAACTACATCTACAACAGCAAAAGGCTGCCGCTATTTAAAGTAAAAGAGGTATTTGTCGGGAAGCAGAAAGTCATTAAAGATAAATTGTACCCTGTGGTAGGGAGCTATTATACGGCATCTCTTCTCAGGCTTATGGAGGAGAGTTCTCTTGGCCTGTTAAAAGTTGTACCAAAGGATGCCTGTGGTAATGTTGTAACAGATCTAAAGAGCTGTATACTTAAAGATTCTGTTGGCAATGATATGGTTGAGTGGAAGGTGTTTGCAGATTATCTTAAAATGGCAGACTTCAACTCTTGTAAGCATAATGCATTGTCAAGCAGCAGGATTGGTAAAGTGGTTTATGCAAAGATAGCCTTGGATAGAGACAATTACTTTGTATGGTTACTTTATACAACTGTTCTTAGCTTAGTTGTGCTTTTTGTTCTATTTGTGATAAAAGTCGCCAGGCGTATGTTGCGAAACAGGAGATAGAAAGATAGGAGACAATCTCAAAGCCTATTTTAGTTTTGCAATAACAGACTGACAGGCACGTACCTTATCTCCCACTTTAACTGTTATCTCTGTATCAAGCGGCAGGAAAATATCCATTCTCGAGCCAAATTTTATGAAACCTACCTGAGAACACTGGTTAACATCCTCTCCAACCTTGGCGTAGCAGACAATCCTTCTTGCAATATAACCGGCAATCTGCCTAAACAGAATGTCTGTCCCTTTGTGGTTTTTTACAACAATGCTTGTCCTCTCGTTTTTTTCGGAAGATTTAGGATGATTGGCAACTATATAGCATTATAACATATTTTCCCGGTTCGTCAACCTATTTTTGAAATAATTTCAGATTTTTATTTGAAATTATTTTACGGTAATCTGAACTTTAACAGTTTTCCCATTCGCTGTGACAAGAATGGTTGTCTTTCCTTTCCGAATGCCCCGGACAACACCTTTACTGTTTACTGTAGCGACTTCCTTGTTCTTAGACTGATATGTTATTTTTGTTTTTGGCATTGCAGTGGCTTTGATCGTCGCTTTTTTACCCTTTTTTATAGTAAGCGATGTCTTAGTCACATCCAATGTTTTTCCTGAGAATGAAACAACTGCAGGTGTATATTCCTTTTCTGATCTGTTAAGATAATACCAGCAACCACTGTTTTTTCCATTCTCATAATTTTGCTTTACAACTGATTTCTTATCTACAGTAAGTGTCACATCATCAACATAAATACTTCCCTTATATGCCTTATTAAAACCAGAGATGAACAGATGTCCATACACACTTCCCTTTGATGCAGAAATCCTGTCACAGTTATCCAATGATATTTTCACATTGACAACATAAAAATCACCATATTTTTTTACTTCTTTCGAATTCTTATCATAAGAATATCCTTCTTTCGAAGACTGTGCCATTCCGGCATATGTATCGCCATTTTTGCCTGTAAAAAAATTAACTGCAGGTTTTACCCATATTCTTCCAGTTTTCATATAAACGGCTGGCACATAAATTTTTGTCTGAAATACATAAGTCTTTCCAAAAGTAATTTTTTTATTGGAAATCAGGCTCTTTACATATATCCCGCTGTCATCTCCACTTGCTGCATTCCTGGCAAAATCAACATTTATCTCTAATGCTTTTGTTTTCGCAGCAGCGATTACTTCACTGCTTTCACCTGCAAAAATAAACGTAAACATCATTGCAAATGCCATAACCACAGCAATCATCTTTTCCTTTATTTTCATCTGCATTTTCTCTCCTCTGTATTAAACAAACATTTAACGCAGTTTAAAACGCTCTACAAGGCCCTCTAAGGAATCTGCTTCTGCAGAAAGTTCTTCACTGGTAGCAGATGTTTCTTCCGATGCTGCAGAGTTGCTCTGGATTGCGTCGCTGATTTGTTTCGTGCTGTCTTCGATCTCTTTTACAAAGGCTGCCTCACGATCAGATGCCGTACAATTTAATGTTTTTCACCTTTATCTGAAGCAAAGGCCATGGATATATGAGACGATAGCAAAGGGTAAATGAGACGATA
>OQVL01000931.1_pt1 | contig 16794 bp, 14 predicted proteins | sample 1691501 | NCBI WGS metagenome assembly OQVL01 (sample SAMN03418253, study PRJEB22391) | human gut metagenome | biome: human-gut; feature: organic feature; material: feces | host: Homo sapiens | place: Tanzania | collected 2013-01 | reverse complement strand
CAACAAACCGCCAATACAACCCCGCCGTTTCCGAACCGTCCGAACAGGTCGATTTGTCCGTTCCCGTCGCGGCGATGGCGCAAAACGAAATGAAACGCCGCGGTCGTCCGCCGATGAAAAAGTCCGCCGACGCGCAGGCGTAAAATTTTTTTTGAGGTTATTGCGAAAACGAAAGCCCCGACCTATATCAAAGGTCGGGATTTTTGTTAAGGAGGTTCAATATAAATGAATATTGAAAAATTTACCGAAAGAAGCCAAGGGTTCATTCAATCCGCCAAAGGGTTGGCCGAACGTAACGATAATCAATTTTTAACGCCCGAACACTTGCTGAAAGTGTTTCTGGACGATAACGAAGGCATGTGCGCCGGTTTGATTCAACAGGCGGGCGGCGATCCGAAAAAAGCAAAAAAAATGGTCGCAGAGGCTTTGGACAAACAGCCCAAAGTGTCGGGACAAAGCGTCGAATGCTATCCGAATCAGCAGTTCGGAAAATTGATGCAGCAGGCGGAAGAAATCGCGCAAAAGGCGGGTGACGAATTTGTGACGGTCGAACGCATTTTGCTGGCGATGCTGGTCGTTCCGAATACGGAAGTTCACCGCATTTTGACGGAATGCGGACTGAACGCCGTCGGGTTGAACGCCGCGATCGAGGAATTGCGCAACGGCAGAAAGGCGACGTCCGCCAACGCCGAAGACAAATACAAGGCGTTGAAAAAATACACGCAGGATTACACCGCGCGCGCCCGCGAAGGAAAGCTTGATCCCGTGATCGGTCGCGACGAGGAAATCCGCCGCGCCGTTCAGGTTTTGTCACGCAGAACGAAAAACAACCCCGTCCTGATCGGCGAACCCGGCGTCGGCAAAACCGCCGTCGTCGAAGGGCTGGCTTTGCGTATCGTGAACGGCGACGTTCCCGAAAGCTTGAAAAACAAAAAACTGCTGGCGTTGGATATGGGTGCGCTGATTGCCGGCGCGAAATACCGCGGCGAATTTGAAGAACGCCTGAAATCCGTATTGGAAGAAATCGACGCGTCCGACGGGACGATTATCTTGTTCATCGACGAAATGCACACGATTGTCGGCGCGGGGGCGAGCGAAGGGTCGATGGACGCTTCAAACCTGCTGAAACCGGCTTTGGCGCGCGGCGAAATGCACTGCATCGGCGCGACGACGTTGGACGAATACAGAAAATATGTGGAAAAGGACGCCGCCTTGGCGCGTCGTTTCCAACCCGTTTTCGTTGACGAGCCGACGGTTGACGACACGATTTCCATTTTGCGCGGGATCAAGGAAAAATACGAACTGCATCACGGGGTGAAAATCTCGGACAGCGCTTTGGTCGCCGCGGCGACGCTGTCGAACCGCTATATTTCCGATCGTTTTCTGCCCGACAAGGCGATCGACCTGATGGACGAAGCCGCATCGCGTCTGCGTATGGAAATCGATTCGAAGCCCGAGGCTTTGGACGAAATCGATCGCCGCATGATTCAACTGAAAATCGAACGCGAGGCGTTGAAAAAAGAGACGGATCAGGCGTCCGTCGAACGGCTGGAAAAATTGGAAAAAGAGGTTAAGGAACTGGAGGAAAAGTCAGCGTCGAAAACCGCCGAATGGTTGTCCAGCAAAAACGCTTTGGCGGGCGCGGCAAAACTGCGCGAACAGCTGGACGCCGCTAAAATCGCCGTGGACAAGGCTTTGCGCGAAGGACAGTACGAACGCGCGGGCGAATTGCAGTACAAACAGATTCCCGAGCTGACCCAAAAACTGAAAAACGCCGAAGCTTTGGCGGCGTCGGCGCAGATTTCCGCCAGCAAAAACGTGACGCCCGAAATGATCGCGGCGGTCGTGTCGCGCTGGACGGGCATTCCCGTCGACAAAATGCTGACGGGCGAACGTGAAAAACTGCTGCATATGGAGGAACATATCCAAGCCCGCCTGATCGGGCAGGAAGCCGCCGTCAAAGCCGTTTCCGACGCCGTTCGCCGTTCGCGGTCGGGATTGCAGGATCCGAACAGACCGATCGGTTCGTTCCTGTTTTTGGGACCCACGGGCGTAGGCAAAACCGAACTGGCGAGGTCGCTTGCCGACTTTTTGTTTAACGACGAAACCGCTTTGTTGCGCATCGATATGTCCGAATACATGGAAAAACACGCGGTGTCGCGTCTGGTGGGCGCGCCTCCGGGCTATGTAGGGTACGATCAGGGCGGCGTGTTGACCGAAGCCGTCCGTCGCCGTCCGTATCAGGTCATCTTGTTCGACGAAGTCGAAAAAGCGCACCCCGATGTGTTCAACATTCTGTTGCAGGTGTTGGACGACGGGCGGCTGACCGACGGGCAGGGGCATACGGTCGATTTTAAAAACACGCTGATTATTCTGACGTCGAATCTGGGCGCGCAGGTCTTGGCGGAACAACCCGACGGCGAAGATGTCGAAAAAGTCAGACCGCAAGTCATGGACATTGTTCATGCGGCGTTTAAACCCGAATTTCTGAACCGTTTGGACGAAATCCTGCTGTTCCGCCGCCTGAGCCGTCTGGATATGCAGGGCATCGTTCAGATTCAGCTGGCGCGTCTGGGCAACCGTCTGGCGGAACGCCATATCAGATTGGATCTGGACGAACAGGCGCTGACATGGCTGGCGAATACGGGATACGAGCCGATGTACGGCGCGCGTCCGCTGAAACGCCTGATTCAGCGCGAATTGGAAAACAAACTGGCGATGGCGATTCTGGACGGTACGATCCGCGACGATTCCGTCGTCAAAGTTCGAGTCGAAAACGGCACGCTAAAAATCGTCGGCGACGAAATCGTTCCCGTTGCGTGACATTGACCGAAAAAAAAGAATGCGAAGGGCGGAAAAAAACTTTCCGCCCTTCGCGTATTCAAATTAACAGGTGCAACCGCCCCGCCGATCTGGTAAAACGGAATAATATTTTTTGAAGGACATCAAGCCGTGCCGTCTTTGTTCGACAATACCGTAGCTCAGCCGCTGGCGGACAGATTGCGTCCGCGGACGATTGACGATGTCGCGGGGCAGAATCATCTGCTGTCGCCCGACGCGCCGCTGGGGCGCATGTTGATTACGGGAAAGGTGTCGTCTTTTATTCTGTGGGGTCCCCCCGGGTGCGGCAAAACGACGATCGCGCGATTGTTGGCGCATCACACGAATATGGCGTTTGAACCGATCTCCGCCGTGTTTTCGGGCGTCGCCGATTTACGCAAGATTTTTGAGGAAGCCGGACAACGCCGTCAAACGGGGCGCGCGACGATTTTATTCGTCGACGAAATCCACCGTTTCAACCGTTCGCAGCAGGACGGATTTCTGCCTTATGTCGAAGACGGCACCGTCGTTCTGGTCGGCGCGACGACGGAAAATCCGTCGTTCGAATTGAACGCCGCTTTGTTGTCCCGATGCAAGGTTTTTGTTTTAAAGCGTTTGGACGACGACGCTTTGGAATCCATCGTCGCGCGCGCCGAAAAACTGGTCGGACGGTCTTTGCCCGTTTTGCCCGAAGCGCGCGAACGGCTGAAAGCGATGGCTGACGGCGACGGACGCTATCTGTCCAATATGCTGGAGGCTTTGTTCGATCTGCCCGATCGCGATCTGGCGCAGGGACCTTTGTCCGTCGAACGCATGCTGACCGTCGTCGCGCGCCGTCCCGCCGTTTACGACAAAGGCGGCGACGGGCATTACAACCTGATCAGCGCGGTGCACAAATCCCTGCGCGGGTCGGATCCCGACGCGGGGCTGTATTGGATGGCGCGCATGATGTCGGCGGGCGAGGATCCGAAATATATTTTTCGCCGGCTGACGCGTTTTGCGGTCGAAGACGTCGGGTTAGCCGATCCGAACGCTTTGGTGCAGGCGGTGTCGGCGTGGGACGCTTACGAACGCCTCGGTTCGCCGGAGGGGGATCTGGCGTTGGCGCAGCTGGTCGTGTATCTGGCGACCGCGCCGAAATCCGTCGGCGTGTATAAAGGCTGGAATGCCGCCGTCCGGCTGGCGCGCGAAACGGGGTCGCTGACGCCGCCGATGAATATTTTGAACGCGCCCACGAAATTGATGAAAGAACTGGGCTACAACGCGGGGTATGAATACGATCCGGACACGGCGAACGGCTTTTCCGGCGCGAATTACTTTCCGCCGGAAATGGGACGGCAAAAACTTTACCACCCGATTGAACGGGGATTTGAACGCGAAATCGTCAAGCGAATCGCGTATTGGGACAAATTAAGAAAGGAAATCGAAAATGACAGGCGTTAATATGGTGACGGTCGGCGCCGACGACGGCGTCGTGCGTTTGGATCGCTGGTTCAGACGCCATTATCCGCAGGTGACGCAGGGGCAGTTGCAAAAGCTGTTGCGTACCAAGCAGGTCAAGGTGGACGGCAAACGCGCCGAAGCGTCGCAACGCGTGTCCGCGGGGCAGGTCGTGCGCGTGCCGCCCTTGCCGGAAAAGGGGTCGCCGATGGCGGCGGCAAAGGCGCGCCGCGACGCGGTGACGGTTTCCGAACGGGACGCCGCTTTTGTGCAAAGTCTGGTGATTTACAAGGATAACGACGTTCTGGTGCTGAACAAGCCTGCCGGACTGGCTGTGCAGGGCGGCACGGGGCTGACGCGCCATTTGGACGGCATGTTGTCGGCTTTGCGGTTCGAAAAGGACGAAAATCCCCGCCTGGTTCATCGGCTGGACAAGGATACCAGCGGCGTGCTGGTTCTGGGGCGCACCCCCGCCGCCACCGCCGAACTGGCGGAAGCTTTCCGTTCCCGCAAAGCCAAAAAGGTGTACTGGGCGCTGGTGTTCGGAACGCCCGAAATCAAAGAAGGCAAAATCTCCGCGAAATTGCTGAAATCAACGGGCGAGTTCGGCGGCGAAACGATGCGCGTCGACGAAAAAAACGGGCAGTCCGCCGTGACGTTGTACCGTGTGGTTGACGAAGCGTTTAAAAAAGCGGCTTGGTTGGAAATGATGCCGCTGACGGGGCGTACCCACCAGTTGCGCGTGCATTGCGCCTACATGGGACATCCGATCGTCGGGGACGGCAAGTACTGCGACAAAAACGTCGCGGCGGATTATTTGAAATACGGAAAATCGTTGCATTTGCACGCCCGCGCCTTGCGCATGCCGTTGCCGTCGGGTAAAATGTTGGAAGTCTATGCGCCGCTGAACGACGAAATGGCGGACAGTTTCGACTTTTTCGGCTTTGCGTACAAAAAGCCCGAAAACCCGTTTAAAAAATTTCCTGCGGACTGAGGGGCGAACATGAAAAGAGCTTTGGCGGCGATATCCGTTTTTATCGTATTGACGGCGGCGGTTTGTTTTTGGACTTTGCGCGATTTCGACGCGAAACTGCAATCCGGACTGGAACGCGTTGTTTTCGAAAAAACGGGACGGGTGCTGAGCATCGCCGGCGCGAAAACGCGGCTGTCCCTGTCCCCGTCCGTTGAATTGCGGGACATGTCCCTGCGCGACGGCGACAAGACGCTGGCAAAAGTCGGGCTTTTGTCTGCGGAAATCGAACTGATGCCGCTGCTTTCGCGCCGCGCCGAAGTCAAACGGTTCGTGTTACGCGACGTTTCGATCGACGCCGTCGTTAATGCCGCTGAAAATTACAAAAAAAACAATGACTCGCCCGCATTCGGGACGCCCGTGGAAAACGTTGCCGTCAAATCGGCGCGGGACGGCTTTGAACTGCGCCTGAACGACGTTTTGTTTGAAAAAATGCGGGTGACGCTGACCGACGCCGCCAAAGGCGCGACCTATGTCGCCGCGATTGACGAACTGACGATAAAGGAAAACGGCGGTAAAGCCGATTTGAACGCGGACGCGATGGTCGGGGGCGAAGAATACGACGTCCGCGCCCGTGTCGATTACGCTTCGCGCGCGTTTGACGCCGAAATCAAAAATCCGCGCCTGTTCGCGAAAATCAACGGAACGGCGGCGTCTTTCGCCGATTGGAACGCGGTTGTCAAAGCCAACGTGACGGATTTAAAGGTATTCAAAAACGTCGTCATCGGACTGCCCGCGCTGGAAAACGTGGTCGCGACCGCGCGCGTCGAAAAACGGGCGGGGGCGGTTTCCGTTCCCGAATTTGACGTGTCGACGGTGATGAACGGTGTTTTGACCGCGCGGATCAGCGGCGGCGTTTCGTCCTTTTCTCCGTTGAAAACAGATTTTTCCGCCGATGTCGACGCTCCCGATCTGTCGAAAATCGACGGCTTTCCCGCTTTGCCCGCGTCCAGAATCGTCGCCGCGGGAAAAATTGACGGCGGGCTGAAAATCGACGGACTGTCGGTTGTTGTCGGAAAATCCGATTTGTCGGGAACGGTCTTTGCGGAAAAGAAGCCCCGTCTGTCCGTTCATGCGGATTTGAAATCGTCCGTTCTGGATTTGTCCGAATTGTTGAGCGTCAATTCGAAATCGCGTCTGACCGCCGCGATCGGCAAGACGCGGAATCGCCGCCGTGCGTCAATTCCGGTCGGCGAAAAACGTGTTTTTTCCGATAAACCGCTGGATTTGAACGCGTTGCGCGCCGCCGACGTGAACGTGCGCGCGTCCGTTGCGAAACTGATTGCCGCCGATGGGACGGATTTGGGAAAAGTCGACGCTTCGGCGGCGATGAACGGCGGCAAGTTCGCTTTGTCGAATTTTAAACTGGCGAACTATCTGTCCGCCCAAGCCGTCATGGACGCGACGGGCGGCAAGGCGGTCGTCGGAACAAACGTCAGAATCAGCGCTTTGCCGTTAAAGATGTTCTGGGCGAAATCCGGCGTTGACAAGGGAACGCTGTCGGGTTCCGTCGTGCTGAGCGGTCGCGGCGCGTCGCGTCGGGAAATCGCGGCGTCTTTGAACGGAAAGATTCGTTTGGATATCAGGGGCGCGCATGCCGGCGCCATTCAAATCGTTCCCGCGCAGATGTCTTTTTTGAAATTAAGCAAAGTCAATGAAATCACGATCCCGTGCGCCGTGGTCAATCTGCCCGTCGTCAAAGGCGTCGTAACGTCCGATAAAAAAATCGGATTTGAAAGCGATTTATTCGATTTGCAAATCAGCGGAAACGCCGATCTGGGTACGGAAAATCTGAATCTGAAAATAAAAATGACGCCGCATTCGACCGGTATTTTGGAAAACAGCGTCACATCGGCGACCGTCGGCGGTACGCTGGGCGCGCCGAAAATCCGGCTTGATCAGAACGAATCTTTGAATCGCGCGTTGTCCATCGGCGTGGCGTTCTTTATGGGCGGCAAAGACTTGGCGCAAGAAATGGCGAAAGAAGGGGCGTTGACGAACGTCTGCGCCACGGCGGCGAAATGATGACGGACAGGGAAGCCGCGGTCGCCGAACAAATCGCGTTCGCCGCAGCGGACACGGTGCTGTTCTTTGCGCCGCAACCGAAAGAGCTTGTCGCCTTGCAACGAAAAAAATGGTTGCCCGTCATTGAACGGGTCAACGGACGCGGATCGAATTTTACCCCCGCGACAGGGTTGGAGGTTCCCGTTTTAGACAATCGGACGCGGGCGTATTTGAAACGACGGCTGGACGCGCTGGACGACGATTCTTTTGCCGCTTTTTGCCAAGCGTCGGGCGGACTGAAATCCGTCATTCTGGCTTTGAGCGTTCTGGACGGCGATTTGACGGCGGATCAGGCGTTCGATCTGGCGGTGTTGGAAGAGTTGTTTCAAAACCGTTTCTGGAAAACGGACGAGGACGCCGTCACCGCCCGCGAAAATCGCAAACGCGCCGTCGGCGACGCTTTTAACAGGATAAAAGGAGAAAAAAAATAATGGCGGAGGAAACTGTTCATATCCGGATACAGGGACGGGTTCAGGGCGTGTTTTATCGTCAATGGACGATGAGCGAAGCGCGCGCCCGCGGCTTGTCCGGCTGGGTCAGAAACCGTGTCGACGGTTCGGTCGAAGCCGTGTTCAAGGGCGAAACCGACGTGATCAACGACATGGTGAGGGCGTGCAAACGCGGGTCGCCGCGCGCTTTCGTCACAAAAGTCGAATATCAACCGGCGCCCGACGCGGAAATGGAACCCGTCGTTGACGGCGTTTTCGATCAAAAAAGGACGGTGTGACATGGATATCGTTCACAACGAAAGCGAACGGGCTTTTGAAACGTTCACCGACGGAGCGCGGTCGCATTTGGATTATGTTTTGACGGAACGGGACGGAAAAGGGCAAATCGTTTTTACGCACACTTTCGTCGCGCCCGAACATCGCGGGAAAGGCGTCGCGGCGGCTTTGGTCGAATCGGGACTGGCGTTCGCGCGTGAAAACGGGCTGAAAGTCGTCGCGCAATGCTCCTATGTCGCGGCGTATCTGGAGCGACACCCGCAATAAAATTTCGGTTGCCAAGCGGGGGCAAGTCTGATATTACCGAAAAAAGCGCGGTCATGGTGGAATTGGTAGACACGCAAGCTTGAGGTGCTTGTTGCTTAACCGCAGTGGAAGTTCAAGTCTTCTTGGCCGCACCAAAAAGCCCCTTTGGGGCTTTTTTTTTATGTCGTTTCGCATATTTTCAACAGCTTTTCGCGCAGGAAGAACAATACGCCGGCGGCGATGAACGATATGGCGGCAAAGCCGGAAAACAACGCGCCCGCGCCGAAATCTTCGACATAAGAGCCGATCCAGCCCGCCATGAAATTCGCCACGGCGGAAAATCCGAACCAAATTCCCATCATCATGGACGAAAACCGCGCGGGCGACAGGCGCGTCACCATCGACAACCCCGTCGGCGACAGGCATAATTCCCCGATCGTGTGCAAAAAATACGTTCCGACCAGCCACAGCGGCGACGCCAGATTCGCCGTTTCCGATTGTTTGACGGCGCCGGTCATCAGTAAAAATCCCGCGCCGGAAAAAATCAGCGCCCAGACGAATTTCGCGACAAACGACGGATCGCGCCCGCCCGGTCTGACCCACAGCCATGCAAGCACGGGGGCGAACGTGATGATGAACAGCGGATTCAGTGATTGGAAAAACGTCGGCGGCACGACGCGTCCGGCGATGACGCGGTTCGTGTTTTCGGCGGCGAACAGCGTCATCACGCCGCCCGCCTGTTCAAATCCCGCCCAAAAGACAACGGTGAAAATCCCCAAAATGAAAATGACGGTCAGACGGTTGATTTCTTTTTTCGTCAGTTTCACGGAGGTCGCGGCGGATCGTTTTTCGAATTTCGCGGGGGCTTTGCCGATGTCGCCAAGATACCGGTTCCCCAAAAACGCTTGCAAAAACAGCGCGATCAGCATGCCTGCGCCCGCCAGAACAAAAGCGGCTTTGAACGAATAGGCGGCGGTCGTGAATCCGGCGGCTATGCCCGAACAAAAAGCCCCGATGTTGATGCCCATGTAAAAAATCGTGAACGCGCTGTCGCGGCGATCGTCAGCGGCGGGATACAAATCGCCGACCATGGTCGAAATGTTGGGCTTGAACAGTCCGTTTCCGCAAATCAGCAGCCCCAGTCCCGCATACAGGACGACGCTTTTGCCGAACGGAAAAAAATCATCGGGCATAGCAAGCGCGAACTGTCCCGACGCCATTAAAAACGCGCCGATGACGACGGATTTTCGCCGCCCGAAAAAACTGTCCGCCAACCAGCCGCCGATAATCGGCGTCAGATACACCAGTCCCGTGTACAGTCCGTACAGCTTTAAAGCGTCGGATTTCGTCCAGCCCAGTCCGCCGTTCGCCGTCGCATCCGTCAGGTACAGCACCAGAACGGCGCGCAGGACGTAAAACGAAAAACGTTCCCACAATTCCGATGAAAAAAGCAGGAAAAGTCCTTTCGGGTGTCCCAAAAAATCTCGGTTGTTCAAAGTCATGTGCCGTCTCCCGCTTCGGTGGTTTATGATATTTTACGGACGCCGAACCGCCGTTCAAAGACGGCTTTTCGAATACGGGCTTTTTATCAATGGGCAAAAGAACGCTTTGCATAGAACGAAAATTCATCTAAAATGCACACGGGGCATCTTTGCCCAAAAGCCGAAGAGATTGAAAATGGATATCAACGAATACGATTTTTTGTATAACGACGACGGCGAATTGATGCTGGTTTTGGACGGTTTCGCCGATAAACCCGAAAATCCGCGTTTGACGCTGGGCGATAATCAGGCGACTTTGATCCGGTCGGATAAAATGCCTACTCTGCGTCTGACCGGCGTGCCGCGGGACGTTTTCGAAACGTTGGAAAATGTGCCGCAAATCATGGTTTGCGAAATCGACGACGACGGCGCGCCCGCGCAGGTCTATGACGTTCCCGTCAAAAAAATCTTTAACGCGTAAAGGAAAAAAGATGATTGAAGCCAATCCGCACTATTTTGATTTGTCAGCAAACTACCTGTTTCAGGATATCGCCAAGAAAATAAAGGCGTTCAAAGAAAAAACGCCCGACGCCGACATCATCAGTCTGGGCATCGGCGACGTGACGCAGCCCATTCCCGCCGCGTGCGTGGAGGCAATGCACAAAGCCGTTGACGAAATGGGCGCCGCCGCGACGATGCGCGGATACGGTCCCGAACAGGGGTACGAGTTTTTGCGCCGCGCGATCGCGGATAACGACTATGCCGGATTGGGAATCGACATTGACGAGATTTTTGTTTCCGACGGCGCGAAATGCGATGTCGGCAACGTGCAGGAATTGTTTTCGCAAAATGCGCGCGTGGCTATTCCCGATCCCGTTTATCCCGTCTATCGCGATACGAACATCATGGCGGGGCGCGAAATCGAATATCTGCCATGCACCCGCGAAACGGGATTTTCCCCCGCTTTGCCGCAAGGGGCGGCGGATCTGATCTACCTGTGTTCGCCCAACAACCCGACGGGGTCTGTCCTGAGAAAATCCGATTTGGAAAAATGGGTGAAGTACGCCAAGGAAAACGGTGCCGTCATCATCTTTGATTCCGCGTACAAGGAATACATCACGACGCCCGATATCCCGCACAGCATTTACGAAATCGACGGGGCGAAAGACGTCGCGATCGAACTGCGGTCGTTTTCCAAAACGGCGGGATTCACGGGTGTGCGTTGCGCCTATATGGTTGTGCCGAAATCGCTGAAAGCCAAAGGACCCGCGGGTGATCCGGTCGCGCTCAACCCGATGTGGAGCCGTCGCCATTCGACAAAGTTCAACGGTGTCGCCTATATCGTTCAGCGCGCCGCCGAAGCCGTGTTTTCCGACGCGGGTAAAAAGCAGGTGCGCGAAACGGTCGGATATTACATGGAAAACGCGCGGCTGATTCGCGAAACGCTGGCGGCAAAGGGGTTTGCCGTGTATGGCGGCGTGGACGCGCCCTATATCTGGCTGGCGACGCCCGCGGGCATGACATCGGTCGATTTGTTTGAAAAGTTTTTGAACGAAGCGCAACTGGTCTGCACTCCGGGCAGCGGATTCGGCAAATTCGGCGAAGGGTACGTCCGCCTGACATCGTTCGGCACGCGCGAAAACACTTTGCGGGCTTTGGACAGAATAGGAAAGCTGGCGTTATGACGAAAATCCCCTTTACCAAAATGGACGGGCTGGGAAACGATTTTGTCATCATCGACAACCGTTCGGGAAACGTCGGCTTGACGCGCGATCAAATCGTCGCGATCGGCAACCGTAAAACGGGCATCGGGTTCGACCAGTTGATTTTGCTGGAAAAATCGGACAAGGCGGCGGTGAAGATCCTGTTTTTCAACGCTGACGGATCGACGGCCGGCGCGTGCGGCAACGGATCGCGGTGCACGGCGCGCCTGTTGATGGACGAACAGGAAAGCGACCGCGTGGAAATGGAAGCCCCCGACGGCAGGATTTTAAAGGCTTGGCGCGCTGAAAACGGGCTGGTGACGGTCAATATGGGAAAACCGCGTCTGAAATGGGACGAGATTCCCTTGGCGCGCGAAAGCGATACGCTGGCGGTGGCGGGAATCGACGGCGAACTGCCCGAACCGTGCTGCGTGTCCGTCGGTAATCCCCATGCCGTGTTTTTTGTGGACGACGTTGAAAATTTCGATGTCGCAAAATGGGGAAGCATGGTTGAAAAACACCCGATGTTTCCCGATCGCGTGAATGTCGAATTCGCCCGTGCCGTTTCTCCGAACCTGATCCGCATGCGGGTGTGGGAACGCGGCGCGGGGATAACCGATGCTTGCGGCACGGGGGCGTGCGCGACTTTGGTCGCCGCGGTGCGTCGCGGATTGAACGCCGGAAAGGCTGAAATCAAAATGGACGGCGGATCGCTGGTCATTGAATGGCAACACGGCGGCGACATTCTGATGACGGGAAAAACGCACCGCGCTTTCGTCGGCGAATATCTGGGATAAGGAAAAACGAATGGGCAGCAAATACATCATCGACTATGCCGAAAAGCTGAAAAAAGGCGAATTGAAACAGATCGTCGGGCGCAAAAAGGAAATCCGCCGCGTGATGCATATTCTGTTGCGCGACATGAAAAGCAATCCGATGTTGCTGGGGCAGACGGGGCTGGGCAAAACGTCGATCGTCGTCGGCGTCGCGGCGGCGTTGGCGGCGGGCGATTGTCCTCCGAAACTGCGCGGGCGCACGATTGTCGGCGTCGATATCGCGACGATGATGATCGATTCCAAAACGCAGGCGGAATACGAAGACCATTTGAAAGAGGCTTTTCAGGAACTGCAGGCGGCGAAAGGCGAAAAAATCCTGTTTATCAACGATTTGGGATTTTTGGCGATGACGCCGAACGGCAACCACGAAATCCCGAAATTTTTAAAGCCGAAGGTGCTGGACGGCGGCATTCAATGCGTGGTCGAGGCGGAGCTGAACGCCTATAAAATGTACATTGAAACCGATCCCGATTTGATGAGCTGTCTGCAAACGATGTACATCGAGGAGCCGACACCCGCCGAAACGACGGATATTTTGCGCGGCGTCGCTCCGAAACTGGAAGAAAAATACGGCGTCAAAATCCCCGACGAAGTGTTGCAAAAAGCGGTGTCGATGTCCGCTCGCTATGTCAAATCGCGTCTGTTTCCCGAAAAGGCGCTCGACCTGCTGGACGAAGCGGCGACGGGGCTGATGATGGCGCTTGACGAAGGGACGGCAAAGGACAATGTTTTGAACGATCAGCACGTCGCCAACATCGTTTCGTTCTGGACGGGCATTCCGATGGATAAAGTCGGTTCGGAAGATAAGCAGAAGCTGATCGATTTGGAAAACTTCATCGGGCGGCGCGTCATCGGTCAGCCCGAAGCGATTTCCGTTATTTCCGGCGCGGTCAGGCGTATGAAATCGGGGTTGCAAGACCCGAACCGTCCGCTGGGTACGTTCCTGTTCATCGGTACGACCGGCGTCGGTAAAACGGAATTGGCAAAAGCTTTGTCCGAATTCATGTTTGACGACGAAACGGCTTTGCTGCGTTTGGATATGTCCGAATATATGGAAAAATCGTCGGTCGCGCGTCTGTTGGGCCCCCCTCCGGGAACCCCCGGATACGAACAGGGCGGCGTGCTGACCGAAGCCGTGCGTCTGCGTCCGTATCAAGTCGTCCTGTTCGACGAATTGGAAAAGGCGCACAGCGAAATCCTGAACCTGATGTTGCAGCTGTTGGACGAAGGGCGCTTGACGGACGGCAAGGGCGTGACGGTTGATTTCCGCAACACGATCGTGATCATGACGTCGAACTTGGGCGCGAACCTGCCGCGTTATCAGCGTATGGAATTTTTGCGCAAAAACCTGCGTCCCGAATTTCTGGCGCGTATCGACGACATTATTCCGTTCCACGGGCTGGCGGAGGAAAACCTGCTGGCGATCGTGGACATTCATCTGAATAAATTCGTCAAGCGCGCCAAAGCCGTCGGTCTGCGCGCCGAACTGACTTTGGAAGCCAGAAAATGGTTCGCGGACGAGGTCTTTATCGCCAAAAACGGCGTGCGTGAAATCAAACGTCTGATCCAGCACCATATCGAAAACCCGCTGTCGGTTTTGATGATGTACGACAAAGTCAGCGGCGAAGATCTGATTAAAATCATTCGCCCGAAAGACAAAAAAGGCGTCGAAATCGTCGTCCTGAAACCCGAAGACCAAAACAAACAGCTGGAGGAAGCCGTTACGGTCGAAAAGAAGATGGAAGACAACATCGACGACAGACCGCCTCCGCCGCCGACGTTCAAGCTGAACGAAAGCGGCGACGAATACGCCGATCTGCCCGCGTGGAAACGCGCGGCTTTGATGGCGGCAAAACAGCAGGGCGGAAATTCCGCAGAAAACACGCCGCACAAGGTGATCAAAGTTCCCGTCATCAAAGGGTTCAAGTCGACTTTGGGCAAGGGGCTGGGCATTCCGAAAATGTCCGCCGCCGTGATGTCGAAAGAAATCGCCGCCGAGGAAGCCGCGGAAAAGACCGGCACCGCCCCTGTTTCCGAAACGCCGCCGCCCGTCGCCGCCGCGCCTGCGGAAACGCCGCCCGATATCGCGCCGCCGCCCGTCGTACGCACGGAGGAATGACGGAAAAGCCATTTTATATCTGATTTGAAAAAGAACGTTGACGAAAGAAAACGCCGCCTTTCGTCATGGTGGAAAGGGAGGCGACGATATGCGCTTCGTGACGGAAGGATTTGCGGCGAATGATCGGTCGCTGTTAAAAAAAAATGCCGCGCCGAAGAGGCGGGCGCGGCAATAAAAAAAATCAAATGATTAAGACGGTGTTGCCGTCAAACGGTGCGCGGACGTTTTTTCTGCTGACGCAGAGCTTCCGCGCCGGAAACGACTTCAAGCAATTCGGTCGTGATGTTTTCCTGACGCATCTGCTGGTATTCCAGATTCATTTTTTCCAGATTCTCGTCAATGTTTTTTTCCGCCGCCTGCATGGTTGTCAGCCGCATATGGTGTTCGGCGACCAGAGCTTCGGTGATTGCCGTCGATAATTCAATCAGCAATCTCTCTTTAACCAGAGCCGAATAGATTTTTTCCGCGGGCAAAGTGTACGTCGGAAAATTTCGTCCGGGCCAGCGCGTTTTTTTGACGCGTTCCAGCCATTCCGTTCCCAACGGCATCAAAACCGTCGATGTCGGCGAAACGCCGACGCCGCGTTTCATGCTGTAAAAAACATAGACGTGCGTCGTGTGGTGCGCGCGCATCTGTTCGTCCGCGGCGACCAAAACGGACGCCGCCGTTTTGCTGACGGCTTTGACGGAATTTGAAATCGGATAGCATTCCGCCGCGTTCCATCGGTTGCGCTGCAACTGTCCGATGATTTGCCGTCCGATGGCGACAAAAGCCGTCTGATTGATTTGAAAACCGTCGTCACTCAGTTTTTTTTGGGCGAATCGGACAACCTCGCGGTTCATTTTTCCGACCAATCCCGTGTCCGATCCGACAATTACCGCCAAAGCGCGCCGTTTTTCCGGTGCGACGGCTGGCGGCTTCGGAATGTTCAGTTCGCCGTTTTTCAGCAAAGCGACCGCGCCCAGATTGATGGCGCGTCCGTATTCAATCAGGGATTTCAGGGCTGTGTCGTATTGAATGATACTGACGGCGGACAACGATTTCATCGTTGAAACGATGGATCGCAAGTCTTTCGTCGTTTTGATGCGTTTTTGCAACCCTTCAATATCCATGACGTTTCCTTACACCTGTTTGGCGGACAAGACGTGTTCGCCGATCAAAGCGTCGCGAATATCGTCCGCCAGCGTTTTTTTGCGTTCGTGGGACAGCTTTTCACGGTGCAGAATCAAATCCGCCGTGTCCGCATGCTTGGTTTTCATCAGCTGGGCGATAACGCGGCAGGCTTTGTCGCGCAGTTTATCGGTCACGTTGTCCAAAATGCCTTCGGTCGTCGCGAACAGAACCGCAATCTGTTCCACGACGGGAACGGGCGCAAACTGTTTTTGCTGCATGACGGCGCGAATGGCTCGTCCGCGTTTCAGCTGGCGTTCGGTTTCAGCGTCTAAATGCGACCGGAATTTGGCAAAACTTTCCAGTTCTTCGAATTGGGAAAAAGCCAGCTTCAAAGGTCCCACCAACGAACTGTACGCGGGCAGCTGCGCGTCGCCGCCGACGCGGGACACGGATCGCCCCGTGTCGATCGCGGGCAAAATGCCCTTTTGGAACATCGGCGAAGACAGATAAATCTGTCCGTCCGTAATCGAAATGATGTTCGTCGGGATATAGGCGGAAATATTTTGCGCTTCGGTTTCCACGATCGGCAGAGCCGTCAGCGACCCGCCGCCGTATTCTGGACGCAATCGCGTGGATCGTTCCAGCAAACGGGAATGAATGTAGAAAATATCGCCGGGGTAGGCTTCGCGTCCGGGGGGACGGCGCAACAACAGCGACAATTCGCGGTAGGCGCGGGCGTGATTGGTCAAATCGTCGTACACGACCAGAACGTCCTTGCCTTTTTCCATAAAATATTCGCCGATCGCGGTCGCCGCGTACGGGGCGATGTACTGCATGCCCGCCGTTTCGTCGCCGGACGCCGCGACGACGATCGTGTTTTTCATCACGTCGTATTTTTTCAGACTGTCGACAACGCGGGCGATTGCCGTTCCGCGCTGTCCTATGGCGCAATAAATGCACACGACGCCCGTGTTTTTTTGATTGATGATCGTATCAATCGCCAACGCCGTTTTACCCGTCTGTCTGTCGCCTAAAATCAATTCGCGTTGTCCGCGTCCGATCGGGGTGAAAGAATCGATGGCTTTGATGCCCGTCTGCAACGGCGTCGCGACGGGCGAACGCGCCATAATCGGGTACGCCTCTCGTTCGATTTTCCGGCGATTGACGGTGACGATGCGACCGCCGCCGTCCAGTCCTTGCGCCTAAGCCGCGAAGAA
>OQVL01000930.1_pt1 | contig 16797 bp, 15 predicted proteins | sample 1691501 | NCBI WGS metagenome assembly OQVL01 (sample SAMN03418253, study PRJEB22391) | human gut metagenome | biome: human-gut; feature: organic feature; material: feces | host: Homo sapiens | place: Tanzania | collected 2013-01 | reverse complement strand
AGGTGACGCACACCGCCACGGGGTCGGGACTATAGCCCAGCGAGCCTGCCATCGAAATAGCCCAGTCCAATGCCGCCCGTATCGAAAAAGAAGCCGAAGCCTACCGTCTGGCGGAAGCCGCCAAGCGGGTCGCCGAAGCCAAAATCAAACAGGCGGATTATGAAGCGGAACAGACTGCTCAGGTCGCCCGCGCCAACATGGAAATGGAAAAGCAGAAAGCCGACACCATCGTTCATGCTGAAATTGAAAGACAGCAACTGGTGATCAAGGCGGAAGCCGAAGCCGAAAAACTGCGCCGCGAAGCCAAAGGTCAGGCGGACGCCATTTACGCCAAACTGGAAGCGGAGGCCCGCGGTAATTTTGAAATTCTGAAAGCCAAAGGCGAAGGTTACAATCAGATCATCGCCGCCTGCGGAAACAATGCCGATTCTGCCTCCAAGATGCTGCTGATCGAAAAACTGGAGGAAATTGTCAAGCTCCAGACCGAAGCGATCCGCAATATCAAGATCGACAAGGTTACGGTCTGGGATGGCGGCAAGAATCCCGAAGGCAAAAACGCCACGGCGAATTTTCTCAGCGGTATGATGCAGAGTCTGCCGCCGCTGCATGACGTCGCAGGCATGGCAGGTGTTGAACTGCCCGCATACCTCGGCACAGTCAAGGATCCGGCTGCACGGAAAAACGCCGCCGCGCCGCAAGGCTGACAAAAAAAAATGCCGTTCCCGGATCAAGGGGATCCGGGAATGTGCCTGCAACAGGAATCCCGCCTGTCGGGATTCCGCAAAAAAAAGGGGAGGACTATGTTAACTGTCAAACTGACTGTCTCGCAGAAACTGGATCGCACGCAGAAGGAGGACCTGGCGGTCAAAGTGTCCGGTCTCACCGCGGATGAATTTGCCGGAGTCCTGCAGGAAATCCAGGTGGTCGTCAACGACGATACCGTTGTAGCGTCCGGCGGAAACTTCCTTGCGCCGTCCGCATTTGCCGCAGTGATCAGCGGCGAATCGCTTTCACAGGAAAAGTGTGACCGGCTGAGTGCAGCCTATTGCGGTCTGCTTGCCGGATACGGAATCAGTTCCCAGCGGATCCACATCTGTTTCAACGGGAAAATGCGGACGGAATAAAGCCGGTTTTATTTCAAGGACATGCCGACCGCAAAAGCGCAGACGCGGCCATCGACCTGATCGCCGCGCTGCGCCGCTTCAAACAGAAACTCTTCCAGACGGGAACGGTCCACCAGCAGAGTTTCGATATCCTCCGTATCATCAAAATCCGTGACCAGCTGTTCAGCGGGAGTGTCATCGGCTTCCATGACCGCCAGGCGCACGAGCTCGGAACTGAGTCCGGGCGAGCTGAAAGTATCGGGGATCATGCGGATGAGACGTCCCTGATATCCGGTTTCCTCCCGCAGTTCGCGGACCGCCGTAACTTCCGGCGATTCACCGGGATTGACCAGTCCGGCGGGAAATTCAATGACCATGCTGTCCGCGGGGGGACGGTACTGCCGGACCAGGATCAGGCGTCCGGAAGGTTTGAGGGTGCAGATAATGGCGACGGCTCCGGCGGAACGTTTGCGGGAAACGGATTCCCAGATACGCCGGACACCTTTGTTGTCGATGTACTCAATTTCATTAAGGGCAAGCCATTTTCCGGCTGCGACCTCTTTGCTGCTGACTCTTTTCATGCTGAAAATATTCCTTTCCTGCCAAAAAAAATGAATTTACACTTGAATATAGCGCAAAAAGTGATAAAGTACAGTATCATTTGCATGATTTTATCCGTTTTCCATAATTTTTTTGCGAAACGGCATTTTTCCCCAGAATGGTAATCAGCGCAGTATGAACTGTTTCCGGATTTTGTTCACAAGGAAAAATGATAACGGAATTTTCAGGAGATATTTTTTGAGTTTCATACGGATAGGTCTGACCGGCGGACCGGGATGCGGCAAATCGGAAGTCGGCAGGATTTTCAGCACGTTTCAGGATTGGCATTGTCTGGATGCAGACCGGATTTGCCACGAGATTTACTCGGAAGCGGATTCGCTGTTCACACATTTGCTGGAGGAACGCTGGGGTCGAGCGGTGATCGGTGCGGATGCTCTGCCGGATCGCAAGTTCATTGCGGAAAAAGTTTTCGGCGATGAGACGGAACGCCAGTGGCTCAATTCCGTTCTGCACCCGGAAATTCTGCGGCGTCTGGAAGACCAGGCAGTCCGTTTAGAAGCCAGGTTTGTGCTGGTGGAAGTTCCGCTGCTGTTCGAAACCAAATGGAGTCCGCACATGGATAAAACGATTGCCGTCTGGTCGCCGCCGGAAATACAGATGACGCGTCTGCTGTCCCGGAACTGGACACGTGAACATGCGGAGGAACGCATGGCTGCACAATTTCCCGCCGCCCGGAAACTGGAATTGGCGGATTACGGAATCATCAACCGAGGCTCGCTCGATATGCTGCGCGAACAATGCCGCCGGCTGGATCAGGAAATCAAACAGTTTTTCAATAAATAAAAAACAGGAGAAACAACCCGATGGATCAGGAAAACAACTTGTCATCCGTTCCCGCACCGGAAAACAATCCGGTTCCCGCTCAACCCGCAGAAGCCGCAGCTCCGGCTCCGGCACCGAAAAGACGCGGACGTCCGCCGCGTCAGCGTCCGGCGGAACCCGCACCGGCTGTTCAGGTTTCTGCCCCGGCTTCTGCTCCGGCTCCAGCTCCGGCACCGAAAAAACCGGAAGCAGAAGAACCGGAATACTTCGCCAACGCCCAGCCGGACCTGCTGGTTGTTCCGACAGAACCCGTCAATGCCGTTTCCTTCGGTCCGCCGGAAGATGACGACGACGGCTATGTCCCTGCTCCGGAACCCATCAGTGCAACCTACACCGAACCTGCCGCCCCGATCCCGACGGACACCGATGATTATGACAATTACCGGGATACGGAAAGTGCGCCGGTTCAGCAGCGCCGCAACCCCATGATGCAGCAGCGGATGCAGAACAACAATCAGCGCCGCAACGGCGACCGGATGCAGCAGCGTCAGGATTACAACAACCGCCGCGGCAACAACAATAATAACAACAATAACAACAATCAGCGCCGCCGTTATCAGCCGCAGAACAACAACCGGTATGATGACGATTATCAGGACGGACAGCGCCGCTTCTACCACAACAACCAGAACGGCAGCCGTCAGAACCACGGGAACTACCAGAACGATTACAACCGGAATTCCTACGGCTACGGCAATGATTACAGCCAGGAATACAATTCCAACAACAATTATTCCCAGCTTTCGCGTCCGCAGCCGCAGATGCAGCAGCCGGTTCAGCCGATGGAGAATGCAGCGCAGGCTCCGGCAGTTCCGGCTGATCCCAATGCGCCCAAAACTCCGGTTCCCAGCGTGAACATTTCCGAACTTCAGGAAATGTCGATGGAAAGATTGAGCGTGATGGCGCGTGAAATGGGCATTGAAGGTGTCGGTGCGCTGGAAAAATCCAAACTGGTGTTTGAAATTCTGCGGGTCAATGCCGAACGCAACGGCATCATGTACGGCAGCGGATTCCTAGAAATTCTGCCGGACGGTTTCGGTTTTCTGCGTTCCCCCGCGTACAGCTACCTGCCCTCATCGGAAGATATTTACCTGAGTCCGTCGCAGATCCGGCGTTTCTCGGTCAAGACTGGCGACTTCATTACGGGACAGATCCGTCCTCCGCGCGAAAAAGAACGTTTCTTCGCCATGCTCAAAGTGGAAACCATCAACCACGAGTCTCCGGACCGCAAACGCACCATCATTCCGTTCAGTGATCTGACTCCGTACTTTCCGACACAGCGTTTGATTCTGGAAAATTCTCCGGAAGAACTGTCCACCCGTGTGGTCGACCTGGTGACGCCGATCGGTATGGGACAGCGCGGTCTGATTGTAGCGCCGCCGCGTACCGGTAAAACGGTTCTGATGCAGAAAATGGCAAACGCCATCAGCAAAAACAATCCGGATGTGGAACTCATCATTCTGCTGATTGACGAACGCCCGGAAGAAGTTACGGACATGCAGCGTTCGGTCAAAGCGGAAGTGGTCAGCTCCACTTTCGACGAACCGCCGGAACGCCATGTTCAGGTTGCCGAAATGGTGATCGAAAAAGCCAAACGCATGGTGGAATACGGCAAAGATGTAGTGATCCTGCTGGACTCCATTACGCGTCTTGCCCGCGCCTACAACACCCTTCAGCCGCACAGCGGCAAGATTCTCACCGGCGGTGTGGACGCCAACGCACTGCACAAACCGAAACGTTTCTTCGGCGCAGCCCGCAATATCGACGGCAAAGGAAGTCTGACCATCATCGCCACCGCGCTGATCGACACCGGCAGCCGTATGGACGAAGTCATCTTTGAAGAGTTCAAAGGCACCGGCAACATGGAACTGCACCTTGACCGTTATCTGGTCGACCGCCGTGTCTATCCTGCCATCAACATCGAGCGCAGCGGTACCCGTAAAGAGGAACTGCTCCTGCATCCGGATGAACTCCAGCGTGTCTGGACTCTCCGCAAGGCGATGAACGGTGTGCCGCCGGTGGAAGCGATGGAGCTGCTGATCGGCAAGCTGAAGAAAATGAAAACCAACGCCGAATTCCTGATGACCCTTCAGGTGTAAGGTTCTTCCGGAACAAGCCCGGCGGACAGCGGGCATCGTTTCCCTGCCGCCGGATGGAGATTATATGTCATGGGCAGTAAAGTTCAGAAAATGCTTTCCGGTTCGCTGTATATCCTCCTGGCTGTATTTCTGGGATTTGCGGTAATTCTGGTGATGCCGGTTTACCGCAAATACACAGACATGCAGCGCAAAGTCTCTGATCTGGAGCAGGAATTGCGGCAGGCGCAGGAAGAATGCCGTTCTTTGATTCTTGAGGTGCATGACCTTGAACACAGCGCCTTGGCGGCGGAACGGATCGCGCGGGAAAAGTTCAAGTACTGCCGGGAAGGCGAAGAAGTTCTGATTTACAGAACGCCTGCCGATAAAAAAGCACAGCCCCGCTGAACCTCCGTCGGGAGACAGCCGGCTGTGCTTTCCGGAGTATCAATATTTCACTGCGGAATTATTTCGATGGCGTTCAGCAGACGCACAGTGGAGCTTTCCTGGGTTGTCAGCTCAAACGAGATAATTCCGTTCTGCGGTCTGATGTCCCGGACAATGATCTGGGCATAACCGTTTTTCCCTTCCCGCTGAAACAGGTCAAACGCCTTTTCCACGGTTTTTCCGTTCACGGCGGCATCCACTACAAAAATGCCGTTTTTCCGTGCCGGTTCATACCCGACCCGCATACTGGCTTTCAGGGTGTATTTGCCGTCTTTAACCTTGAAACGATATCCGCTGATGTCATAGCGTTCTGTCTGAAACAGGGGACGCAGAGGAGATTCCGGCATTTTTTCCGTATTGCGGGCTACCAGCGTTCCTTTGCCGGTGTAGCCGTAGTTCGTGGTCCCATCTTCCCATTTCATATCCGGCAGAAACAGCGTGTCTCCGCTCAGCAGATATTCAGAACTGCCGCAGTTGACAGCAAAATGTGATTCTTCCAGCATCCGGACTTCACGGGAAAGAAAACCGTTTTTCAGCATACTGATTTTCTGACTCAGTTCCCCCATCAGTTTGCTGTTGAACAGACGGTACAGTTCAGCGAAACGTCCTTCCGAATATGCTTTCCGACATTTTTCCATGCAGTCTTTCAATGCTTTGTCGCGGATTCCGGCGGCGGCAAGTTCGCGTTCGGCGTATTCGAAATCCTTGAAACGCTTTTCCGTCTCATTCCGGAAATCCTGCGGCACCAGAACTTTTTCCAGAGCAGGAACTGTCTTGCCCGGAATCAGGAAGGAACGGAGTTCAAACGGTTTCAGGGAAACAGTCAGCCGTCCATTCTGAACCGGGAGCTTCTGTCCGGATGAAAGATCTTCCGCCCCGGATGCGCCGGGCAGCTGCAGAATCACCTCGCCGGGACAATGAATCAGGTTTACAGCATACAGATACGTTCCGTTTTCTGTTTGCAGGAAGCGGACTGTAACCGGGTCGCCGGCTCCGACAGCGTCCTGAAACGGACGATCCGGCAATGCGCGGTAGGCGCGGACAAATTCGCGGACCAGTTCCTCAAAGCCGAGAGCTGCAAGCGGCTGTGCACCGAAAGCGATTCGCTGGGCATCGGTCATGGCAAGACTGTAAGCCAGTTCCTTCAGGAAGAAGCGTCCATGGGGTTTCAGGTCGGCATTCTGAAAATACGCCGGGAATTTACTTTCGAGCGGAGATTTGCTGAATGTTTCAAAATATTCCCGATAACTGCTGACATAATTTCCGCGGGGATTTCTGAATATGGCGGACACCGCCGGATTCAGCAGAAGTTCTTCGGTGGAGGCATAGCCGCCGGACCAGTGTTCAATCCAGTACTGATCCGTGCAGAACCGCATCGGCGTAACATAAACATTCGGAATGGCATTCACCGCATCTATATCCAGACACTGTTCTTCGAGAATGTTTTTGCGGAAATCCACGGTATCGGGCGTCCGGGCTGCCTGATCGCCCCGCATCGGGAATCCGGAAACTGTAACATACAGCGGCAGAGCGGGATTGTACCGGTTGATGATTTCCCGGACCCGGCGGATCTGCTGCGTGGTCTTTTCCGCACGCCAGGCAACCCAGCGTTTCCGGTTTTCGCCAGTGGTAAGGAACTGATGACGCCGCTGATATTTCTGCTCCGCAAAAGCCGGAATCGTCAGACCGGTTTCGCGGCTGAAACGCCCGACACTTTCATCATCATAGCCGTTATCAAGACTGCGGAAACCGAAGCTGTCCCATTCCAGCCAGAGATCAATTCCGGTCAATCCCTTCCGGGCGGCGAAGCGGCTGGCAAAGTCTTCGATATTGCGTTCCAGCAGTTTCCGGACTTCCGGATGCAGCGGATTGCAGGATTTTTCCAGCACTGCCCCGTCCTTGTCCCTGGAATAATAATTTTCCAGTATGAAACGGCTTTTCTGATCGGGGAGAGTCATTTCCGGAGGAGCCCACAGATTGATGATGGCGGTAAACTCAATGCCGTTTTCATGCAGACTCTTCATCCAGAAGGGAATGGAGCCGGGCATGAACGGAATGTTGCCGCGGAATCCGGGAACCGTAGTCCGCTCGTATGCGGTGAAATCATAGCGCAGCAGCGGAAGCGAAAAATAGTTCTGTCCCGTGTAGGCAAAGTATTCGCAGAGCTTGCGGAGAAATTTTGTTTCGACATCCAGCCGGGACATTTTCGGGCGGGTGTTGTCCCAGTCCAGATTGTATTCGAAGGACTGATCCTCGTCCAGATGCCCGATGGAGCGTCCGCGCATATTGGGCGGCAGATTGATTTTCAGCGCAGGCAAAGGTTCCTTCACCCGGCTCAGACGGATGGAGGCGATGGCGGCAGGCTTGCCGGCAGCCATGGTCCTGGCTTCGAAAAGATATTCGGGCAGTCCGGCATAAAAGAAGTAACGGACTTTCTGCATTTTTCCGGAAAGCGGATATGCTCCGCCGGAAATAAGCCCCTGCCCCAGACGGTCCCGTATGATGGATTGCGAGCCTTTGCCGGAGTGCAGATAAAATGCCGCCATGCGCGGTTTGTCGTCCGGCCATTCCAGTTCCAGCATCAGCAGCTCCCCGTTCCGGTATTGTTCCGGGATGGGAACTTCACAGTAAATGCGGCTCATTTTTTCCGACGCAGCTTCCCGGTATTTCCTGCCGTTCAGGGTTCCGGTGATTTCACTGCCCAGAAGAGAATCATACTGTTTCCGGAAAAACGATTCCCCGCAGACAATTGGTCCGTCCGGGGCGTTTTCGGGTTTTACATCCGTCACGGAAATTTTGAAAGCGCGGACAATGGAGCGGTCTCCGTCCCGCATGGAAACTTCGAGCCGGTAATGTCCCGGCACAAGAGTTCCGGCCTGGAACGGAAGAGTCTGCGGACCTTGAAGCCGGACCGTGCCGAAATCCTGCTGACCGATACATTTTTCCGCAGAATCGAAAAGCCGCATGGACACAGCCGCGGAAGCGGATTTTTCCGTGTCTTTATCCAGCGCATTGCCCGTCCGGGTTCCCTGAGGTGCCGCGGAAACTTCCAGAACAATGTTTTTTCCGGAATTGACGAACGTTTCGTCCATGGTCAGGTCAAACAATGCGCTGGAACGGTATTCCGCGCGGATTTCCCGGCTGGACAGCGGTTTTCTGAAAATCTTGACTTCGTCGACGGCACCGTTGAATCTGCCTTCTCCGGAAATTGCGCTGCCGATGGAAAAACGGCGGATCATTTCCAGGTCAATGCCGGTGAACCGGCTGGCGGCGACTTCTTCCCCGTTGACATAGATTTTCGACCAGTTGCGGCGGTTCCAGACCATTGCGACATGCAGCCAGTCGTTTCTGGTGACACTGTCGCGGGTTCCGCCTTTGAGTTCGATGATGCCGCCGCCGTTTTTCAGCGGCACATCTCCGCGCAGCCAGGTCCAGAACCAGAACCGGAAATCTTTTTGTCCGTTGTCCTTCTGCGTTTGAAACAGATAGTAATGACTGGTTTCCGGCAGTCCGTTCCAGTAAGGCTTCATCCACATGGAGATCGTGCCTTTTTCGCCGATCAGACCATTGGACGGATAACACAGAACAGTCTGGTGTGCATCCGTGATTTCCAGAGCCTGACCGCGTATGCCGGGAACATAAACCAATCTCCCTTTTACTTCCGGAGATTCCGTTTTCTGCGGCAGACGGGCATCCGCCGTATTGTCAAAGGACAGATGAAAGTCCGGGATTTCAGCGGCCTGCATACCGAATACCGGCAGCAGCGGAACAGTCAGAGTAAAAAGGAGTTTCTTCATGGCGGCTCCGGTTTATTTTTCAGATTTCAGCGTAATGCCGTTCAGTTCCACGAACCATTTGCCGTAGGACCAGAATTTGAACTGGCTGTCCGCGGGAACAAGCGCTTCAAAATTGTTGACCAGCTTGCCGTCAATATAGACTTCGTAGAAATCGGCGTCGCTGCGTTTGAGCCGGAATTCATGTTCTTTCCCGTTGAATTCCTCTTTGTTGAAATTGCCGAGCCATTTGCTGTTTTTGCCCTGAATCATCTGGAAACCGTTGTCCCAGAAAACCAGCTGAACCCGTTCCTGCATATTGCCGTCGGCAGGTTCGATTTCGACTCCGTAATGCGTCCGGTCTCCGCCGCGGAATTCCGCCCGAAAACGGAAGCTCAGCTCGAAATCACCTTTCGGCAGTTCCAGATACTTCTGACTGTGAATACCGGTGTTGCCGAAAAGCTGCAGGTTCAGCGGAAGGCTTTCCTGTTCGGTCCATTTCAGTTTATCGTAAGTGATTTTGCAGTTGTGGGCGGCAAGCTGAACGCCGGTGATGTCTCCGCTGCCCGCAGTAACATTCGGCAAATCCTGTCCGTTGATGGAAGTCTGATAGAAACGTCCGTCAATTGCTTTGACCGTTACATTCATATACTCCCGCATTTTCAGCGGATTTTTATAGGAATAAGCGGTGCTGGCGGCGAACGGACCGTCCTTCTTTTCCGCGGTGTAATAAATCAGTTTGTCCGGGTCAATGCGCACGGAAATCGCCGGTTTGCCGTCCGCTTTGAGAAAATTGATCCAGTACCAGCAGTCGCGCTGATCCCTGTCGAAACGGGCGGAGAAAGTCAGTTCTCCGGTTGTTTTTTTCAGCGGCAGGATTTTGCTTTTCTGATTGAATTCCAGTTGAATCTGTGCCAGTGCCGATGCCGAGAGAGCGCAGCCCAGAATGACTGCGCCAAAGAATTTGCTGTTCATTTTTATATCCTTTCGTTTTGAGTTTGTCAGTTGATCTGATCCGGTTGGGGAGACCAGATCTGTTTGCAGTCTTCCTTGTTTTTGAATCCGGCGGGCGAGGCAAAATACGGTGCATACTTGTTGTATTTATGATGCCGTCCCGAACCGTCCAGCGAAGCAAAATTGGTGCCGCCGGAATGTCCCTTGTTGTCTTCCAGACTGGGCGGATAATGTGCGCCGGGGTACGCGCGCATCATTTCGCCCTGCGACCAGGCGAAGGCAGAGTTGAGGTCTTTCCGGCAGAGCAGCGCCTGATCGGCTTCGCTGATTTTTCCCGTGTTGACAGTGCAGACAAACAAAGCGCAGGCGGTGTTTTTGGCGAAGTTGACTTTTCTGCCGCCGATCCACCAGTAATACCATGCCCATGCCGGATTTTTCATATTGGCATTGTATTGTCCGTTTTCATAATATTCATTGAGGCCGTAGGACAGCGGCGCATAGTCCAGATAACGCGGCGCGGTATCCAGCGGACATTTGAATACTCCGCGGTTTTTCATATACGGGAACAGTACTTCCGCCCACATTTTCAGTTGAGTGCCGTCGGATTCTCTGGCGGTGCCGAGGACGTATTCATTGTAATCATCGGTGTACAGATTTGCGGCGAGCGCAAGACTTCTCAGATTGCTCTGACATGCCGCACCTTTCGCCATAAGCCGTGCGGAGTTCAGCGCCGGCAGCAGCATTCCTGCCAGAATAGCGATGATCGCAATCACGACGAGGAGTTCTATCAGTGTAAACCGCAACGGGTTACGCTTCAAATCTGAAATGAATGACAATGACTGTTGGTTGTTCATGGTCTGGTTCTCCTTCCTGTTCTTTTTCAGGCTGTTCTGGATTTGATTTTTCTCTGGTTTCAAATTTCCCTTCCTCCTTTTTTCATATTCATATGCTCAATTGGAAACCATCCAGATGATCGCGCATTCCGTTGCCGAACATGAATGTACAGCGCAGCGGACGGATGCAGGAATACAGCCGCAGATGCACCAGATGTCGTTCGCCGTCGTGCATGGGACAACGGTAACACATGCCGCCTTCCGCACGGTGAAACGACGGAATCATCAGAGCGCGCGAGAACTGGTCAAATTCTTTCCGTCCATCCAGCCAGAGCGTCAGTCCGGTATCCGCCGTGGCGGAAAGATAAACATCATCCCCGTCCAGTCCGGGATGTTTCACCTCCAGAAAACTGAACAGATGCAGATTGCCGCCCAATTCCGCATAAGGTTCCAGATCCATGGTCAGACCGTCGAACGCAACCACCCGGTTCTGCAGTTCAGCAGGAACTTTTCCGGTTTCCGCCAGCGTCTTTTCCAGAGCGGCAATGTCGCAGTCCGATTCCATCACCGCCAGCCAGCGCGAACAATCCAGCGAAGGTTCGCTGCCGGTCGGCACATAAGGCGTGTATGCCGGATATTTCTGTTCCGGCAGAGTCAGAGTGTCATGCAGTTCCAGAGTGGCGGCGACAGTATCGTTCAATGTGAGCGGAACATCCGGAATAACCCGCACGAAATCGCTGAGAGTCAATTCATTGCGCACTTTTCCGCGCAGCTGTTCCGGGATGACTTCGCTGCCGGCGGCAATGCCCAGATACGCTCCGGCGGAAGCCGCCGTGCAGTCGGTATCGCGTCCCATGTTGACCGCCAACAGAATGGTTTTCAGGAAATCTCCGCCGCCGCGGAGCAGTGCGAATGTCATGGATGCCAGATTCATGACGCAGTCAGTGAAATTGTGGTGCTGATAATGCCGCAGCAAGTAATCCCGCATGGCATCATCGGACATACCGGATTCATGCAGTTCATGCACCTTGCACAGCGTCCGTTTCAGACGGCAGTCCGGCAGAATTTCCAAAGCCTGTTTCAGAGTTGCCGCGCAGTCGGGATTTTCAAAGGCAAGACATTCCGCCGTTGCCATGTAGACTTCCGCCCGGACGCCATCGCCCCAGTGATCGACGGATGCATCCAGCGCGGCAAAATACCCGGCGGCGTCGGGACGTCCGGCAAAAACCGCCGCCCAGATTTCCGACCGGATGGCTGCGCCCATGCCGTCAGTGAAAAAATTATCCTTCCAGCCGCTGGCGGGCGGCATGATTCCGCGTTTCAGATTGCGCAAGGCGAAGGAATATTCATCGACGCCGTGCGGGATGTGATCCAGCCAGATCTGACCGAGTTTCCGGTGATCGAGTCCCAGCCCGTGTTTTTTCAGCGCCATGAGCCAGACCAGCTGCAGTTCCAGATCGTCATTCGGCACATCCTGCAATGCAATGTCCCGTTCCGTAAGTTCCGGCTGAAAGGGAACACCTTCATACGCCATGCCGATGGCGCCGCCGAGACACTTGCCCAGCCAGCAGCCATATACTTTGTCCTGATACGCTGTCATTTTTCTGTCCTGTTGATTTCGTGAATATTACGGATGGTGGAGCCTTCCACCGGAGTGATTTTCAGTTCCCGCTGTTCCGGCTTGCCGCCGCCGATCAGATGCAGCAGAACGTCTGCACCCTGACGGCCGATTTCGAATGCCGGTGAAAAATACGAGTCTATGACCTGATCCCGTCCGGGCAGTTTCAAACCGTCCGCGCCTGTTACGGAAATATCGCGCGGCACGGCAAGCCCGCGCTGTTTCAATTCATCGATGCAGCCGAATGCCGCCATGTCGTTGGAATTCATGATGCAGGTAACATCAGGAAACTCCGAAAGTATTTCCTGCGCGGCATGACGTCCGAACAGATATCCGTATCCGGACTGCCGGGTGAAATACGGCTGAATGCCATGTTTCAGCAGAGTGTCCCGGATTCCGGCGATGCGTTCTTTTCCGGTGGAGGATTCTTCCGGCGGCGCGGCAACGGCAATCCGGGTATGTCCCGCCGCAATCACTTTTTCCGCCAGCTGACTCATGCCGGTGAAGTCGTCCGCAGCCACAGCGGAAATTCTGCAGTCATGCTTGCGGGTCTGGAGCTGAACCGCGGGGATGCCTTCCTGCTGCAGTTCATACAGGTATTCATCCTTTTCCAGTGCGCCCCACAGCAGGATGCCGTCAATCAGCTTGCCGCGGATCATATTCAGATACCGTTTTCCTTCCAGAAAATCCGGCGTGATTTCCGTCAGCAGCAGGTCAATGCCGTGTTCGCGCAGGAAGGATTGCGCCCCCATGAGACAGGTTCCAAAGTTCATGTCGATATAATCTTCCACCGTGTCCTCGGATATTTTCCCGAACGGCGGGAAGAAGATGGCTGCCGTATTGGCGCGCCGGGAAAACATGCGGCGGGTATGTTCATTGGGACAGTAATGCAGTTTTGTGCAGATTTCCAGAATATGTTTCCGCTGTTTTTCAGACAATTTGGCGGAAGGTTCGCTTTTGAGTGCACGCGACACGGATGCCACGGAAACTCCCGCTATTTTTGCTATTTCCCGAATGTTGACGCTTTGTTTTATCATAATCTGTCTTTCAGGTTAACATGTTTCCCTTCTGTTATTAATTATAATCAAAAATTCAAATTTGTCAAGGGGGTCAAACAAAAAAACAGAAAAAAATGCGGAGAATGTTTCGTTTCTGTTAATTTTTCAGGAGCCCCGGAACGGCGGTATTTGAAAAAATCCATCTGCGGACTATATTACAGAAACGACACTGCGAGGTATTTTTATGAGAATTCTGATCGTTGAAGATGACAAGGCGACTGCCGCCTTCATTGCCAAAGGGCTTCAGGAAGCCGGAATCCGGGTTTGTCTGGCGGAAGACGGCGAGACCGGCTTGTCCAAAGCCCGGACCGAACCGTTCGACCTGGCAGTGCTGGACATCATGCTGCCGCGTCTGGACGGATTGTCCGTAATCCGTAAAATCCGGGCGGCGAAAATCGACATGCCTCTGCTGGTGCTGAGCGCAAAAGATTCCGTGGAAAATAAAATTCAGGGACTGGAATGCGGCGCGGATGATTACCTTGCCAAACCGTTTTCCTTCGGGGAACTGCTGGCACGGATTCAGGCTCTGCTGCGCCGGGTCTCCCATTCCGCAGAGCCGACCAGTCTTTCCGCGGGGGATCTGACCCTGGATCTGCTGCGCCGGAAGGTGACCCGTGCGGGCGACCCGATTGATTTGCAGCCGCTGGAATTCCAGCTTCTGGAATATATGATGCGCAACCGCGGCAGGGTCATTTCCAAAACTACGATTCTGGAACATGTCTGGGAATACCACTTCGACACCCAGAGCAACATTGTGGAAGCCTGTATTTTCCGTCTGCGCGAAAAAATCGACAAGCCGTACAATAAAAAAATGATCCGCACTGTCCGCGGATTCGGCTATATGCTGGAATGAACGTTATTCCAACCCGCATTCCAGAAGCAGGTCATGACGTTCCAGCAATTCGGCAGTCGCTCCTGCGGCAATGATTTTTCCGTGCTGGAGAATCAGACATTCCGGACAGACCCGCCGAGCAAATGCCAGGTCATGAGTCGCCATGATTTTCAGCATGGGAAGCCGTTCCAGCAGAACGGCATGCTCCCGGCAGGATCGCGGATCCAGCATGGAAGTGGGTTCGTCCAGCAGAATCGCTTCGGGCGACATGGCAAGCACTCCGGCAAGCGCGGCACGTCGTTTTTCTCCGCCGGAAAGACGGGTTACATCCCGCCCAGCCAGCCCGGTTATATCCATCTGCCGCAAAGCATCCTGCACGCGGACATGAATTTCCGCATCCGTCAGCCCCAGATTCGCGGGACCGAACGCAACATCTTCCTCCACAGTCTGGGAAAAAAGCTGATTATCGGAATTCTGGAATACCATGCCGACTTTCCGCCGGACGGCGGTCAGGTTTTTCTTTTCCACCTCCATGCCGTCCACCAGCACACTGCCGGAATGAACCGGAATCAAACCGGGAATACATTCCAGCAGAGAGGATTTCCCCGCGCCGTTCGCCCCCAGCAGAGCCACACTCCGGCAGCGTTCCGAATCAAATATATGCGATACGCCGTCCACAGCGCGAATTCCGCCGGGCCGTTCCAGCACCAGCTCACGAAGTTCGATCCTCATAAGACAATCCTCAAAAAACAGAATACTCCAAACAACAGCACAAATCCCGCCCATTCATTCCAGCTGCCCTGTCTGCCTGCCCGCAGCGGCGCTCCAGCCCGGAACAGCCGGCACTGCATGGCGGCATAAACGGCATCCGCACGCTCCACACTTTTGATGAAAAGGCGTCCGGTCAACACCCCCCATTCCCGAACCGGAATCACCCGGCAGCCCGGATTCCGCAGAAAATAGGCGTTGCGCAGGTTGACCGCCTCCTCCGCCAGCAGAAACAGATAACGGTACAGCAGCTGCAGCACCAGGATCAGCAGACAAGGCACATGCAGACGGGTCAGCGATCCCGCGATATCCTGCATGGACGTTGTCGCGGCAAGCAGCAGAACCATCCCGACAGATGCCAGCGTTTTGGCAGTCAGGACCAGCAGGGACAGCAGTCCGCCGGGAACCGCCAGTCCGTAAAACGAAACCGGCAGACGGTCGAAGAACAGATTGGCGATTCCCGCACACAGCACAAACGGCAGAGCCGTCAGCGCACGGCGGAACAGCGTGCCGGCCGGAATCCCGCCCGGCACAGCCAGAAGAAACGGCGTCAGGGCAAACAGCACAGCTCCCGTCAGAGCATAATGACCAAGAGAGACTGTCAGCAGCAGAAACCCCAGCACGAAACAAACCTTCGGCAACGGCGCAATCCGGCAGAACGGACTGGCTGCCGCCGTATGGTGCAGCTGCTGAAGTCTCTGCAATGACAGATTCATTTGACAAAAACCTTCCGGCGATGACAGATCAGCCATCCCGCGGCAATCAGCGCAACGGCACAGATCACCGCCCCCGCGATCCCGGAAAAGGAAGTCCCGAACCATGATTCTCCCGCCGGGAACGCATAATCCGGCAGCAGTGCAATTTTTTCGGCAAGACGTGCAAACCATTCATGGATCGCGCCGGAATGTTCCAGTTCGGCAGTCCCCGCCGTTTTTTCCAAAGCCCATTCCAGTCCATCCGGCCGGCCGGACGCCAGCAGAGAAAATCCGCCGCCCAGCACCAGCGCGGCAAGTCCCAGCACGCAGGACAGCCGGACCGGGGAAAGTTTTTCCTCTTCCAGGCGCAAAGACTCGCAATCGGGCAGGTTTTTCCGCACGAACACCAGAACCGCCGCCGTGGCAAGTCCTTCACCGACGCCGATTGCCAGATGAATCGGCAGCATGGCTCCGGCAAAAACACCGAACGGCAATTCCGTTATTCCGGAAACCAGCGTTTCCAGCGTTACCGCCAATGCTCCCAGCACCAGCGATACACAGCACGCCGCCAGAGAAGCCAGCACGATCCGCTTCCGGGTCATCTGCTTCCCCGCCAGCGGACGGAATATATACGGATATGCCAGAAAACAGCCGAAGAATCCCATATTGAACAGGTTGCAGCCCCATGCCAGCAGTCCGCCGTCCGCAAAGAACAGAGCCTGTATCAGCAGTACTCCCGCCAGCACCAGAAACGCCGGAGACGGTCCCAGCAAAGCCGCCAGCAGCACCGCTCCGCCGATATGCCCGCTGGAACCCGTCCCCGGTATGGCGAAGTTAATCATCTGCGCGGCGAAAACAAACGCTCCTGCGACTCCCATCAGGGGTATGCGTTTCTCCTGAAAATTTTTCCGGATATCCCGGATCGAACAAGCCAGCACGCCAGCGGAAACAACCAGCATTGTACCGCTTACGGCAGGCGACAGCAAAGCATCAGCCATGTGCATAATAAAAAACCTTTCACGCAGAGCCTGTTTCAAAATATTTCGGCCCTTTTCTTAAAAACTTGTCTTTTCCCGCCTCAATTCTTTTTCTGACGCGGCAGCAGTGACCTTTTTGAAAAAGTCACGAAAAATCATGTTTCAGTCCATAAACCTCCCCGCCGATCACAACAGGCTTCTGTTTTATGAAATGGTCAAGT
>OQVL01000925.1_pt1 | contig 16813 bp, 15 predicted proteins | sample 1691501 | NCBI WGS metagenome assembly OQVL01 (sample SAMN03418253, study PRJEB22391) | human gut metagenome | biome: human-gut; feature: organic feature; material: feces | host: Homo sapiens | place: Tanzania | collected 2013-01 | reverse complement strand
GGGACCAGCCGGTAACGTGGCTGGCACAGTGGCTCTTTCTGCTTGGGGGCTTAATTCGGGGATGGCTCTTATGGCGCATTCTGGCGCAGTGGCTCTATTTTCTTACCATTTCCAGCACCAGAATGAGGATGATGGTGAGGAAATAACTGCCCAGGACGCTTGACAGCCACTGTATCCAGTTGAAGAAACTGAAGGATTCCAGCGAGAAGAAAGCGAGGCAGAAGATAAGGGTAAGGAAGAGCGTATAGGTGGAATATTTCATCCATCCCATATTTGAGAGCGACGGCACGTAGTCGTCTTCGTCCTCACGACCGAGGTAAAGCTCAAGCACATACGGCTGTACGAAGCCGACAAGGGTCAGTGAAGCCGCGGCGAGACCAGGGGTATTGCAGAAGCAATCCACGGCAAGACCGAGGCAGAAGCACATGACGAGTGAAGCCCAACGTGGATAATTGCGCGGGAAGAGCAATGCGAAATACACGTAGAGCAACGGTGTGGCACAGTTGAAGAGATGGATATTACCCAGCACCAGTCCCTGTGCCAGTGCGAAGACGATGATGAGACCTATGCGGCGTAGGATGTCGGTGTTCATTTGATGCGGTTTTATTTCTTTTCCAGCGAGTCTTGTGCGGCACGCAGTACGTCGAGTCTCTCCTGTATCTGGCTGTCATCTATGACGCAGACGTCGCGGAGACGTGAGAAATCGGTGTAGAGCTGCACCTGCAGACGATATGAAAGTCCGTCTGTGGAGTTATAGACGTGGAGAATCTTGCCCACGGCTATTCCTGCCGGAAAGACGGAAGAGTAGCCGCTTGTCACCACTCTGTCATAGAGGCGGAAATGAGCATGGCGCGGAATGTCATCCACATAAGCCAGCTGGCTGTCGCCTCCAGTCCAGTGGAGATAGCCCACATAGCCTCTCTTGTCGATGGTACAGCTGATGTTCGACATGCTGCTGAGCACCGGAATGACTACGGAATAGTGCTTTCCTGTCATATATACTATGCCCACGACGCCGTTGCCGGAGACCACTCCCATGTCTTTTCTTATTCCGTCCGCCTCTCCCTTGTTGATGGTGATGAGGTTGTCTTTCTTGTCCACGCTGTTTGACACCACCTTGGCAGGTATCAGTTTGAAGTGTTCCAGCACTTTCATGCCGGCATTCTTCACCAGAGCGGTGTCCATATCCTTGTCCAGCAGTTGCTCGGAGAGCATCTTCACCTGCTGTTCGAGGTAGATGTTGCGGTGGGTCAGTTCCTCATTCAGCTTGACGAGGGAGAAGAACTGCGTCACGTTAGCATTCGTCTCATACACCTTTCCTGCCACCGTATTGGCAGAAGAGAACCATACCGACCCCTGATAGCTGTTGTATTGGAACAGCAGCACCATGCTCATCACCTCAAGCAAGGCGAAGAGAAACCAGTGGTAATGCCGGGAAAGGAAATCGAGAAGGTTGTTCATTCCTGTTGATGTGAGAATAAGCAGGTGGGCAGAATCTTCTTTGCTATTCTTGTCACCTGCTTGTCAAGTTATTTATATTCCAGACTTAGAATGGCGTAGAGCTGGCGTTGCCGGTGGAAAATCCCCATTCCGACACCAGACAGCGATGTCAGGATGCGTGAGAAAGGCATACGTCCGCCTGCCTTCCGAAGCCAAAGCATAAAAAGTGACTGCCGTAGAAGCAGCCACTCTTTACCGTCACTTTATCTCATAAGGAATGAGAAGCGGTCAATATTCTTCAATGCTACGCCTGCGCCCTTTGCCACGCTGTGGAGCGGATCCTCAGCTATATGGAAAGGAATGCCGATCTTGTTCTGCAGACGGATGTCGAGACCACGGAGCAGAGCGCCGCCACCACTGAGGTAGATGCCGTTCTTCACGATGTCGGCATAGAGTTCCGGCGGTGTGTTCTCCAGTGCGGAGAGCACTGCGTTCTCGATCTTTGCCACCGTCTTGTCGATGCAGTGGGCTATTTCCTGATAGCATACCGGTATCTCCATAGGGAGAGCGGTGATGCGGTTAGGACCATGTACCACGTAGTCTTCCGGTGCTTCGTCGCCAAGGTCGGTGAGAGCGGAGCCTACATGTATCTTGATACGCTCAGCCATACGCTCGGAAACCTTCACGTTATGCTGGCGAGCCATGTATTCCTGGATGTCGGAAGTGAGTTCATCACCTGCCACACGGATGGAGTTGTTGCTGACGATGCCGCCCAGTGAGATGACAGCGATCTCGGTAGAACCGCCACCTATATCGACAATCATGTTGCCTTCAGGTGCCTCTACGTCGATGCCGATGCCGATAGCCGCAGCCATTGGCTCGAAGATAAGATATACGTCACGTCCGTCAGCATGTTCTGCAGAGTCGCGTACTGCACGCAGTTCCACCTCAGTGGAGCCGGATGGCACGCCGATGACCATACGGAGTGAAGGCGAGAAGAGGTGACGACCGGAGTGTACCATCTTGATGAGGCCGCGCATCATCTGCTCGCAGGCAGTGAAGTCAGCGATCACACCGTCGCGGAGAGGGCGGATAGTGCGTATATTGTCGTGAGCCTTCTCATACATGCTCTTGGCTCTGTCGCCCACAGCTATCATCTCGTTGGTGCGACGGTCAAGTGCTACGACCGACGGTTCGTCCACCACAATCTTGTCATTGCTGATGATGATGGTGTTGGCAGTGCCAAGGTCCATTGCTATTTCCTGTACGAAAGAGAAAAATCCCATTGTTCTGATGAAGTGTTATGTATTATTTGCAAGGTTGGGAAAGCATTACTTGGTGCTCTCGAACCATGCGTTGATAGCGGTGTCGTAATGAGAACTTACACCGAAAGCGCGGGTAGCGAACTCGCGGCGCTGCGCGAGAGTGGTGCTTGCGCCCTGTGCGTTGCAGATGTCGAGAAGCATCTTGTATTCAGCCTTTGAAGGGATGATTACCACATCATTGAAGTTCTTGGCTCCTGCACGGATGAGGGAGATGCCGCCTATGTCGATTTTCTCGATGATATCAGCCTGTGAAGCGCCGCTTGCCACGGTCTGCTCGAATGGATAGAGATCTACTATCACGAGGTCGATTTCAGGAATCTCATACTTCTTCATCTGCTCCTGGTCGCCCTCATTGTCGCGGCGTCCGAGGATGCCTCCGAACACTTTCGGGTGAAGGGTCTTCACGCGTCCACCGAGGATGGAAGGATATGTGGTGAGGTCTTCCACTGCCTGACACTCAAAACCGAGGGATTCAATAAACTTCTGTGTACCACCTGTAGAGAGGAACTTCACGCCTTCTGCATTAAGCTTGGTAAGCAGTTCGTCGAGGCCGTCCTTGTGAAAGACTGACACCAATGCAGTCTTTATCTTTTTTGTTTCTGACATAAATTTATGTGTATTATTTTTTACGTTTCCAAAATTGCGATGCAAAGTTACTCATTATTCCCGTATTTTCCCAATAATCATCCTATTTTTTCACCTTATTTATAAAAATAATTGACTAATGTTATTGGGTGGTTGCTGGTTGTGTGTTGTCGGTTGTGGGTTATGGGGCGTTTTGCGGGCAGTTCGTGGCGTGGAAATCCAATGCAATCAGACCAGAAGATTAGGCTTGAAGATGTGCATTTCCAGCCCGCATTTTCCAGTCCCAGCCACCGGATGGCAGGCATATAGGAAATCACCGGCGAAGGCGGTGAAATACCGTCCCGAAGCAATCCCGCAGCAGAAAAGTGTTCGATTTTTCCACAAGGCGCAGATGTCCCGATAGAAAAGAGAAATGCTTTTGCAACCCACTGATAATCATCAGGTTGCAAAAGCATGGCTTTTAGGGCGTAATATCTATGCTTTTACACGGTAATAACTATGCTTTCACGAGGTAAAAGCATAGTTATTACAAGGTAAAAGCTTAGCTATTGCAGAATGATAGTTTCGCTATCGTCTTTTTGTTCTGTTTTTCCTTGACTCGTTTTTTACACAAATGAAATATCAATAAATAAAGATAGAGAAATATATTATTCTATTTTTTCTTTATTTTTCTATATTGATGTTTTAATATTCCCCACCGGAGTGTGGAATATGGACATTATTTTACATTTAATGACTCAGCTGGGCATGAGGAAATCATCGGCTGCGGAGCTCCGCTTTCGCCAGTCCCCTGCGGAAATCACTGTAGAAGAGCACGCCTGCGGTGGTGAGTCCGAACGGCATTCCCATCCATACGCCCACGGTGCCCCAGTCGAGGATGAAGGCGAAGAAATAGCTCATCGGGATGCTTACCATCATGTAGGCGATGAAGGCATAGAGCATCATGCGCTTGACCAGTTCCATTCCGCGCAGAGCATTGGCAAAGACTATCTGCATGGTGTCGCCAAACTGATAGAGGAAGAAGCAAGGCAGGAGAGCCAATGCCACTGTGATTACTTCGTCGTTGGTGGTGAATATGTGCATCAGAGGCATGCGTATGACGTAGATCGTCAGTATCATCACGCACACCATGCCGAGCGACAGGAAGAAGGCTGTGGTGGAAGTGCGGCGCACGTTCGCCCAGTCGTTGGCACCGCGGAAGTGGCTTATCATCACGCTTGCCGCCGCTCCGATGCCATATACTATCTGGAAACAGAGCGTGGAGATGGTGCACATCACCTGATGGGCGGCGAGGGAGATGGAGCCTAACCATCCCATGAAGATGGCGCAGACATTGAATGAGGAGGTCTCAAGTCCCAACTGTATGCTAATCGGTATGCCGATGAAGAGGAGATGCTTCATTCCGGCTACGGTAAGAGTGGATTTGCGGAATGACAACGGCTCGCCGTCCTGCGTGAAAGCCGGGCGGTAACGCTTGCCGAAGGCTATCGCCAGAGCCAGCGCCACGAGGTTGAAGATGCGGGCAATGAGCGTGGCAATGCCGGCTCCGAGCAGTCCTAAGCGAGGACATCCCATCACTCCGAAGATCAGAAGCCAGTTGAGGAAGATGTTCAGCACGTTGGATGCTATCATTATCCACATCGGCATCTTGGTCTGGCCTATCGAGTCGGAGAACTGCTTCAGGGCGTTGAAGAGCGCCATGAAAGGCACTGATATGAGCAGCGTAATATAATAAGGTATAGCGATAGGCAGGATTTCCTCCGGCTGGCGCAGTATCTCGATGTTAAGAAGTAGCGCTACAAGTCCGAGGGCGACAAGTATTGCCACGCCGAAATTGACCACAAGGCTCTCCGCGAGCGAACGCACCACGCTCCGATGGTCGTTGCATCCGAAGTAAGCACCTATCACAGGCGTGGAGGCATAGGATATGCCGAGGATGAAATAGACCACGAGATTGAATACATTGTTTACGAAACCGGCGGCGGCAAGCTCCTGGGTGCCGTACTGACCTACCATTATCGTGTCGGCGAATTGCTGGGCTATGATGCCGAGTTGGCCCACTATGATAGGCACACCGAGCATCAGGATGGATTTTACTATATTTGAATTTTTCATAATCATCTATGTGCAAAGGGAGTGCAAAGGTACAACTTTTTTCCCAATTCTTTGGTATCGTATTCCTTTTTTCAGTAACTTTGCAAATAAAAACATAAGATTCATGGAGATTATCATCGCATTGATAGCCGTCATAGTGGCTGTAGGATTTGGCATTTATGCCCTCAAAGGTAATGGAAAAGCTTCGGTTTCGGCGGAGGAAAACGTCAGGATAAAACTGGAAAATGAATACAGACCGCAGATTGCGGCTCTGCAAAGGGAACTTCAACTGATGCGCCAGCACTCTGACTCGCAGATAGTTGAGGCAAAGGATGCTTTGGCACGTGAGCGCGAAGCCAAGGAGATGCTCATGGCGGAGAACTCCAATCTCAAGGCTGACCTGCAGACCTCGCAAAGCCTGCTCGAACAGACCAGGGAGAATGCAAAGAAGGCTGAGGCGGACAGGGAAGAGAAATTCCGCACCGAGCTCAACCTCGCACGGCAGGAGATGCGCGGACAGTTCGAGAAGGAAATGCAGGAACGCTCGCAGATACTCAAGCAGGAAGCCACCGAACGCATGGAGGCGATGAAGAAAACCAACGCTGAGCAGATGGGAAATATAGTAGGACCGCTGCAGAAAGAACTGGAAGGGCTGCGCAATCTCGTGGATGCAAGCCACAAGGAGCAGACCAGGCACACCTCAACTCTTGAGGCAAGCATCAAGGCAGTCTTCGAACATGACCAGAAACGCGACGAGACCACACGCGAACTTGCCAATGCTCTGAAGAATCATGGCAAGGTGCAGGGCGACTGGGGCGAGCAGGTGCTGGAGAACATACTGCGCGACAGCGGACTGAGAGAGGGCGAGGAATACGTGAAACAGATGAACGTAAAGTCGGAAAACGGTGACAATGAGCGCCCGGACATCATCGTGAACGGTGCCGACGGGTCGCGTATCATCATCGACTCGAAGGTCTCACTCACCGCTTACACCAACTATGTGGGCGCTGACGACGAGGCGGAGAGACAGCAGGCAATGCGTGAAAACTATGACTCCATCTGGAAGCACGTCACCGAACTGGCTGACAAGAACTACCCGAAGGATGTGGACAAGGCGATGCCTATCGTGCTCATGTTCGTCCCTAACGAGGGAAGCTATATCCTGGCAATGAACAAAGACCCGCAACTGGGATCGAAGGCGTTCAAGAAAAACGTGCTCATCATCAATCCGACAAACCTCATGGTGGTGCTCAAACTCATGTTCCTCACCTGGCAGAACACCCGTCAGGAGAAGAACAACCGCGCCATCCTCGATGCAGCGGCGAAGATATACGAGAAATATTCCACCTTCGCCGAAGGCTACGTCACGCTGGGCAACCAGCTCAACACGGCACGCAACACATACGAAAAAGGTCTCGGACAGCTGCGTGACGGAAAGGCGAACCTCTCAAAGCAGCTCCAAGACCTTCTCAGATATGGCGTGACTGCCTCCAAACAGATACCGGAGGCGGTGAAATCGCTGGAGGAATAGTAGAAATGAAGAATGAAGAATGAAGAATGAAGAATGCGGATTACGTTGTCTGTCTTGCGTATTCTCATAGAGTCATTCCCTTGAGGCAAGACTAACTCATATTCTTCATTCTTCATTCTTCATTCTTCATTTTTTACTAAATGAGTAATACTCGATATTCATGTATCCATCCTCACGGATAATGTAGGCATCAGAGGGGTCGAGAGGGTCAAGACCGTGGGCAATCTCCCAGTCATCAGGTATTCCGTCACCGTCACTGTCCTTGTAAGGCTTGCCCTTGTACTTCGGCAGACCGCCCACCTGCTGAGGGTCTGTGATGATTCCCATGCGGTAACTGTCCTCCGGAAGGCGGCGCTTCACGTAAGGCGACTCATGCACTCTGACATCCTTCGCATACTCGGCCCTGCCATTCCTCACCGTCCTTATGATGCGTTCATCCACAGCATCACGCTTGGGAAGGGTCGCTCCAGCATGCGATAGGACGTGCTCGTAAGCCTCTTCTGCCGACATCATCGATGCGAAATGAGGGATAGGAAAAGCCTCGTCCACCCTGATGCGCGCCTTGGCAGCCTCCACATCCTTCGATTTCGGCTGCACACCGCCAGCCCAGTTGTCTGCACTCACATCCTTATAGCCCTCCACTATGTTGCCGTTGACGTAGGCAAGTCCGAAATCCTCCGGGCGAGTCTTGTCCCTGCTTGCCTCCGGTTTCAGGATTCTGTAGCAGATAGACTTGTTGATGTTGTACCCCGTCACAGGTCCCGGCTTAAGGTAATTGTTGATGATGTTGTATCTGGAATTGTCGTCTCCTCCGTCGATGGAACGGTTCCACCAGTTGTAGAGCACGTTGTTCACGAAGTTGAAGTCGCCATCCATAGCGATGGAAGGATTGCGCGAGATGTTGGAGGCGAAGAGATTGCGTGCGAAAAGCGTGTTGTGGCCGCCTATTGATGCCCCGAAAGCGTGGTTGTAGAGGTCCAGTCCTTCTGCGAATATGCAGTCCTGGATGGTGATATTCACCGTAGGAAACTTCTGGTAATGACCATCTTCCGTGCGGTTATACACGTGGCGGTACATCGACATCACCTCGTCCAGCCCCCATGAGGAAGAGCAATGGTCGTAGATGATGTTTCCTATGCCCTGACCACCGCACGCATCATCGCGGAAAGCCACGTCCATCGCACCGCGACGGAAGCGCATATAGCGTATCACTACATCGTGGGTGTCCACCTCCACCGTCTGTCCCGTCACCACGACTCCATCGCCCGGCGCCGTCTGACCGAAGATACTGACGTAAGGAGCCACCACATGAATGGGTCTTTCGAGGTGTATCTCGCCTGCCACATTGAAGACGATGATGCGCGGACCGCCGGCTTCGCACGCCTCACGCAGCGTTCCCGGACCGGAATCTGCCAGACTTGTCACGACGAAAATCTTGCCTCCACGGCCTCCGAACGTGTATTTTCCGCCGCCTTCAGCGCCGGGAAAGGCAGGAATGTCAGCCTGGGGAAGTTCCTCCGGCTTGGAGCACCACGGCACAAAGCGCTTGCCGTGCAGCATTCCGTCCATCACTTCGGGCAGCGCTTTCTGCCATGCGGCATTGTCGAGGCTGTCCCATACCGCCTCCATAGCTTTGCCGCGCTGCTTCACGCTGTCAGGGATTGTAGGGTATTGGGCGAATGATCCGGCAGGACAAGCGGCGAGAATCATTGCGCATAAGATAGTCTTTATTCTCTTTTCCATAAGATGGTTAGTTAGTTCTGGACTGCAAAGTTACGCTTTTTTCCTCAATATCCTTCCTTTGTGGCATGATATTTTTTTTACGGTCTTGATATGTAGTCGTGAGTTTTTACATTCAGCAAAACCACCAAACCATATAATTATGCATTATGAATTCAGAATTATGAATTCCAAATTATGCATTATGCATTATGAATTATGAATTAAGAATTGACCATTATGCATTATGAATTATGAATTATGCATTAAGAATCATCTCAACGCCTCGTAAAGCTGGTCGATGGCAAGCTGTGCATCGCCGCCGGCAGCATCGAGAAGTTGCACGAATTTACTGCCTATTATCGCGCCGTTGGCATTCGCCTGTGCAGACTTCAGCGTCTGGTTGTTGCTTATTCCGAAGCCTATCATCGTGGGATGAGTGAGGTTCATCGCGCGAACCTTATTGAAATAAGCCTGCTTCTGGGCATTGAATTCCTTCTGTGCGCCAGTGGTTGCCGCACTCGAAACCATATAGATGAAGCCGTCAGTGTTCTCATCTATAAAGCGGATGCGCTCATCCGATGTCTCAGGAGTGATGAGCATGATGATGCGGAGGTCGTATTTATCGGCGATAGGCTTGTATTCCTCCATGTAATCACGGAACGGCAGGTCGGGCAGAATCATGCCGTCAATGCCCACTTCGACGCATTTCCGGCAGAAATTCTCAAACCCGAAGCGGATGATAGGATTGAGATAACCCATCAATATCAGCGGTATCTCCACGTCCTTGCGGATGTCTTTCAGCTGTTCGAAGAGCAATCGGATGCTCATACCATTGTGCAGAGCCTTCGTAGCGGCGTCCTGGATGACAGGACCGTCAGCCATTGGGTCAGAGAATGGTATTCCCACCTCTATCATGTTTATGCCGTTGGCGACAAGAGTGCGGATTACGTTGGCGGTGCCGTCAAGTGTCGGCGCACCAGCACAGAAGTATATGCTGAGCAGATCATGTGGTTTGTCTGCAAAGAGTTTGTTTATTCGGTTCATGTTTGATAAGATAAAGAATGTTCTGAATGAAGAATGTTCTGATAAAGAATGTAGTATATTCTAATCAAGAATGTAGTAAATACTGTTACTTTACAGTTTGGAGATAAACTGGCGCAATGCTTCTCCCGGCTCTTTTTCCTTCATAAAGCATTCGCCTATGAGGAAACCACGGAAGCCAACGCTGCGCAGTTGGCGCACGATGTCGGGGCTGCTGATTCCCGATTCGCTGACAAGGACAGGGTGCTCAGCATCAGACAGATGGGCAACAGCCGCCTGCATCTGGCGTGCAATCTCAAAACTGTGGTTCACATCCGTATGGAATGTGCCGAGCGAACGGTTGTTTACACCGAGCATATCCGGTATTCCTGCATCGAGATATGACAGTTCTTCCGGCGCATGAACTTCGAGCAGCACCTCAAGACCAAGGCTATGAGCCGTGCGGAGCAATGCTGAATAGTGGTCGGGAGTAAGCGCGGAGGCAATGAGAAGTATGGCATCAGCGCCTATTGCCTTCGCTTCATACACCTGATATTCATCGATGATGAACTCTTTACGCAAGATTGGAAGGTCGGGCACCGAGGCTCTCACCACCTGAATGAATGCCGGTGACCCACCGAAATATTTCTCATTGGTCAGAATGCTCACTGCGCTTGCACCGCCTTCAGCATACTGCGGCACCACTATCTCTGCCTTAGCATCGGCATGAATCCATCCTTTGCTCGGGCTTTTACGCTTGAATTCGGCTATGATACCACTGCCGCTTTCCGCCAGACTGCGCTTCATGCTGCGTGATTTCTTTCTTGTCGCCGCCAGATCTGCACGCTTGTCGGCTATTATTTCTTCTAATATGTCTGCCATTTCTTCTTTGGTTTAAGGGTTGTAGGTTGGAGGAGTATCAGCCGGTAATGCGGCTGACACAGTGGCTTCTTGATGGGGGGATTTGGCCAACCCACAACCATAACTATGAATTTATTTCCACAAAACGCTTGAAGATCTCAAGAGCCTTGCCGCTTTCTATAGCCTCACGTGCCATGAGAACGCTGTCTTCGATGCTCTTGTTGCGGTCCATCACTGATATTCCGCAGGCTGCATTGGCGATGATGACATTCTTCTGGGCCTCTGTAGAGGTACCTTCCAGCACGCTGTCGAATATCTTCCATGCCTCTTCGGGACTGCTTCCACCGTATATATCCTTCGGGTCGAGATAGTTGAGCCCAAGGTCTTTCGGGGTAAATACCTTCTCAAAGTAATTGGTTACCAGTTTGAAACCGGACGTAAGTGATATTTCATCATATCCGTCATGAGAGGTAATGACGCCGAAATTGTCGCCTATCGTCTGGTGAGCATTGACGTAAAGGCGCAGGATATCATAGTTTGCAGCGCCATGAAGCGAGTTTTTCGGGTGGCAAGGATTGACCAGCGGACCGAGAAGATTGAAGCAGGTAGGGATTCCCATCGCCTTTCTGGTCGGACCGACAAACTTCATTCCGTAGGCAAACAGAGGCGCATGGAGATAACAGATGTTGGTCTCATCAAGGCTCTTGCGAAGCAATGACTCGTCGGCAGTGAACTTTACCCCATGCGCTTGCAGCACATTCGATGCTCCGCTGACTGATGTGGCGCTGCCGTTACCATGCTTTGTGACCTTATATCCGCAGGCGGCAATGACGAAAGCCGAGCAAGTGGAGATGTTGAAGGTGTTCTTTCCGTCGCCTCCTGTGCCCACAATGTCGAGCGTATCGTAGTCATCAAGGTTGACTCGCTTGCCGGTTTCGAGCAGTCCGTCACGGAAACCGAGCAGTTCCTCCACCGTAATGCCACGCGTCTGCATGCCCATCAGCAGTGCAGCTATCTGGCAATCATTGTATTTCTCCTGTGTGATACCTATCAGTATGTCGTGTGCTTCCTGGCGAGTCAGTGTCTGACCTTCTACCAGTTTCATCAAATATTCTTTCATAATGAGTGGATGTTTAGTGATTTTTACGCTATAGTGCAAAGCCAATTCTTTATCATTCTCTTGCCGTCAGGGGTGAGAACGCTCTCTGGATGAAACTGTATTCCGCGGACATCCAGTTGCTTGTGTCTCAATGCCATTATCTGTCCTTCGTTTGAAGTGCATGTTATCTCAAGGCAATCAGGCAGAGTTGCCGCATCGACTACCCATGAATGGTATCTTCCTACGAGGATATCATGGTTCAATCCCTTGAATATCGGGTCGCAGACACGCTTCTCCGGATTGCTTTCATCAGGGAACATCACCACATGAGCTGGGGTCTGGACACCGTGGAACACTTCACTAAGATTGACAAGTCTTCCTCCAAAGACCTCACCGATTGCCTGTTCGCCGAGACAGATGCCGAGAATCGGCTTGCTTCCAGCGTATGTTCGTATCACGTCCGTCAGTTTTCCAGCCTCACAAGGGATGCCGGGACCGGGACTAAGCATTATCTTGTCGAAGGAATCAAGGTCGGACAGTTCAAACATATCATTGCGAAAGACAGTCACTTCGGCTCCAAGTTCACGGACAAGGTGCACCAGATTGTAGGTGAAACTGTCGTAATTATCTATCATTGCTATTCTCATAACCATGTGGTATTAAGGGTTCTTATTATAAAATAGAATGGTTTAAATAATATAGATGAGGGGTTTCTGTAATAAAAAGGACGGACATTGATTAGCTGTTTTCCTCTTCGGCCTTCTCTATAGCACGGCGCAAAGCCCCGAGTTTGTTGTTTACTTCCTGCAATTCATATTCCTCATCGCTCTTTGCCACGATGCCTCCGCCGGCTTGAAACCACAGTTCGTTATTGCGACTTACGAAGGTTCGGATGGTGATAGCCTGGTTGAGACTGCCGTCAAACGAGATATTTCCCACGCAGCCACCGTATGCTCCACGGTTGTGAGGCTCGTATTCGCTTATCAACTGCATTGCTCTCACCTTCGGAGCACCGCTCAGTGTGCCTGCCGGGAAGGTGTCAATGAAGGCCTTTACCGGGTCTGTTCCCTTGTCAAGAGTACCGCTTACACGACTGACAAGATGGATAACGTGGCTGTAATACTGCAATTCCTTGTAGAAATCCACCTTCACTCCGTGGCAGTTACGGCTCAAGTCATTGCGTGCAAGATCCACGAGCATCACGTGCTCTGCATTCTCTTTCGGGTCATTACGCAGGTAATCGGCATTCTTTCTGTCCGTTTCCACATCGCCGGTGCGTCGTGTTGTGCCGGCAATAGGGTCGATATAAGCCTTGAATCCCTCTGCTGTCTTCTCCATTCTGCAATGAGTTTCCGGAGAACTGCCGAAGATTCTGAAGCCTCCGAAGTCCATATAGAAGAGATATGGCGAAGGGTTTATGCTGCGAAGTGTGCGGTATAGCTTGAAATCATCGCCTTCATAGCGCTGGATAAAGCGACGCGAGAGGACAATCTGGAAGACATCACCGCGCTTGCAGTGCGCTATTCCCTTGCGGATGTTTGCCTTATGTTCCTCATCAGTGAGAGGTGACGTCACTTCCCCTACGGCATGGAAGCCATAAAGCGGCACATTCAGCCTGCCAAGGCGGTGCTCCAGCTCGGTGATAGTCGGCTTTTCGCCATCCGCCACGAGTTCATGGATATAGAGAATATTATTGAAATGGTCAAATTCCAGCACGTATTTGAACAGTATATAGAGCATATCCGGAGCGTCATTGCGGTCCTGTGTCTCGTCCTTTACAGCGATATTCTCGAAATATCTCACTGCATTGAACGATGTAAAGCCCCATAGAGCGCAGTTGCGTACTTGCCTTTCATCGCCTTCAAACGAGAATTTGCTCATGAATTCATGAATCAACTCATCGCTTTTGTAGGCTGGTGTAATCTCATGATCGAAGGTCTGACGGTCTGGATAGCAGCATTTTCCTGTGCCATGACCTATCGAAACCTCTGCAATAGGGTTGACTCCGATGTATGAATGCGCATTCTTTCCGGAGTGATAGTCGCTTGATTCCATCAGAATACTTTTCTCCGAACTGTCTCTTAGCCTGAGATATGCGCTCACGGGAGTCATCAAGTCGGCAAGCATCTGCTTGGTATGTACCTTGTATTTGTATTTCATAATTGTGTAGATAGTAAGGGATGGTTTAATCATTGGTGTGTTTCATATATGTCTCCAGATCCTTGTCACCACGTCCTGACACGGTAAGAACTACCACATCGTCAGGCTTGAAGCACTCTTTCATCTTCGGAAGCATCGCAAGAGCGTGGCTGGATTCGAGTGCCGGGATGATTCCCTCCATGCGGGTAAGCTCGAAAGCGGCGCGAAGAGCTTCGTCATCATTGACCGGAAGCACCTTTGCTCGGCCTTGTTCGTGCAGGTTGCAGTGTATCGGACCAGTGCCCGGATAGTCCAATCCGGCAGAGATGGAGTATGGTTCCACTATCTGTCCGTCCTCGGTCTGCATGAGTTTGATTCGGCTTCCGTGGAGTATTCCGACCGTTCCGATGGTCATTGACGCTGCAGTCTGTGCCGTTTCGTAGCCGAGACCGCCGGCTTCACCGAGTATTATCTTGACTCTCTCGTCGTCAATGTAATGATATATGGTGCCGGCTGCGTTGGAACCACCTCCCACACACGCCATAAGATAGTCAGGATAGTCACGTCCTATCTTCTCTTTGAGCTGGAATTTGATTTCTTCACTGATGATAGACTGTAGTCTTGCCACCATATCTGGGTATGGATGGGGACCTACAGTGGAGCCGATGATATAGAATGTGTCTGACGGATGGCAGCACCAGTCTCGTATTGCCTCGTTTGTGGCATCCTTCAATGTCTTGTTTCCGCTTTGCACAGGATAGACTTCAGCGCCCAGCATCTTCATTCTCTCCACGTTAGGGCGTTGCCTTTCCACGTCGAGAGCGCCCATATATACTCTGCAAGGCATGTCCATCAAGGCGCAGACAGTGGCTGTTGCGACGCCATGTTGGCCTGCTCCGGTCTCGGCAACGATGCGTTTCTTTCCCATTTTCTTTGCTATCAGAATCTGTCCGATGGCATTATTTATCTTGTGGGCACCGGTATGATTGAGGTCTTCACGCTTGAGAAAGAGCTGACAACCGTATTTCTCGCTCATTCTCTTGGCGTAATAGAGCGGTGAAGGCCGTCCTACATAGTCGCGTAAAAGCCTGCGAAACTCGGTCTGGAACTCGTCACTCTCAATGATAGGGAGGTATGCTTTCTTCAAGTCTTCCACTGTCTTGTACAGTATTTCCGGGATATATGCACCGCCAAAGCGACCATAGTATCCGTTCTCATCCACGTGATAACTCTTCATAGTCTTATTTATTTGAAATTGTTGTATTTACGTTTGTTGAATATGATTTATCCCGTTTCTCCGAGAAGGGAGAAAAAACAAATCGGGCTTACAAGACAGTTGCGTCTTGCAAGCCCGAATATGTGCCAAGCGATACTGCGCATAAGGGTGCGTCCCACAACTGTTTAGTTATGAGTTACGCCACCACCAGTTATTTGCGCAGAATTGTATCATTGTCTTATGTTGTTGTCTATTGTTGCTAATTATCCTAAAGAATGTTAAGATAAAGGTGATTAAAGGCAAAGAGCAGAGAGCGTGTTGTTAGAAGCTTTTTTGGGGAATTTTATGTTGTTGTAATAACATATACATGGACGATGAGGAGCGGATTGTTATGCAATGCAAGTACTGTGGACAAACAATACCGGATAACGCCAATTATTGTTCCGGTTGCGGAAGAGCGGTTCGTGAAGAAGCAACTGAGGTAAAGCGGGAAAGTAAATTTTGGGAACAGGGATGGTTTGCTGTTTTAATGCTTTTTATCTTCTGGCCGGTAGGATTATATTTGCTGTGGCGTCATCACGGATTTTTTGCCAAAGCGATAGTTGGTATTTTTCTTTTAATAATTTTACTGGTTTTTATTACAGCTTTAGGAAGTAGCTTACATATCGGTAAATCAGATAATTCATTTGTGAAAATCACTGATAGTGTAGTTGCTGAAAGTATTCCCAGCCAGAAAAAGTTCAATGAAATACAGGCCCGCTATAATCAAAACGAGAAAAAATCCATGACAGAGCTTGAGAAAGCGGAATTCAATAAATCATACGAAAAGGAATTCAATGAATTTTTTAAAGACGGTTATGTGAAAAAATGGTGTGCCAAGGTTGATAGCATCGAATCGGAAAAATCTGGGATGGCTGCTTATGTAAGGCTAAGCTGTGATTTTCCTGAAGCGGAATATGCTGTTGAAACAAAAAGATATGCCGCAGATGAAATGTTAATCCCTGCCGACAGCGAGCTTTATAAAAAGATTATGCCTTTAAAAAGAGGCGATGTTGTAATTTTTTCCGGCAAGCTGATGAGTGGTGATTATAGTAAAAAAATGTATCTTACATGACTTCATCGTATGTCTCCTTTATGGTATAATTTATATTTCTTGTACATACGCAATATACTTCCAAATAGGCCATGCCCAATCTTGTCGCTGTCCTTAGCGGAAATGCCGGGAAGATACTGGGCCTTGAATACTGCTTCATCAGTATGACGTGAAAAGCAGTGTTTGAGTGAATAGTTTATATTTTAGTCAGGCGCTGTGCCTTCGGGTGTAGCCGTTATTTATTAACTGCTATAGCACCACCTCTGCTCATCGTGAGACCATCTGCCCTCAAACGCTTCATTTTGTATTATCGCGTCCACAACGAGCTGCATAAATCGCCGAATCGCATTTATGGTTTCTTCCAGCGAAACAGGCAACATTGCCTTTTTCTTTTTGACGAAGGCTTTCCATCGAGTCTGCCGTATAGGATCATCTGCAAATCCTTCTTCAAAAGCAACGATCTCTGCGATAGATGTATGTCTGTTTTCAAATGTTTCCCTTACGGCTTCTAACAACTCTTTCCCGTCAAAGTCCTGCGTTGTTGACAAAACATATATATCATAAAAGTCTTTGAAACGAGAATTATTATATGCCAGAGAAACAATAACCTCAAACTTCTCAGCTATTGTGGAACAAAGTGAATATGCATAAAATCTGTGGGCATACAAGAAATACAAGAGTGAAGATA
>OQVL01000923.1_pt1 | contig 16818 bp, 13 predicted proteins | sample 1691501 | NCBI WGS metagenome assembly OQVL01 (sample SAMN03418253, study PRJEB22391) | human gut metagenome | biome: human-gut; feature: organic feature; material: feces | host: Homo sapiens | place: Tanzania | collected 2013-01 | reverse complement strand
GGTGGGACATCGTATTTCCCCCTCGGTCCCCCATTACGGGGGAAGTTTGCCCTCCGGGCTACTGCTTGGAGATGTTTTCGCGCATGTCGGTGTCGGCTTGGATGTTCTTCATTTTGTAGTAATCCATGACACCGAGATTGCCGTTGCGGAACGCCTCAGCCATTGCCAGAGGCACCTGTGCTTCGGCCTCTATGACCTTTGCGCGGGCCTCTTGGGCCTTTGCCTTCATCTCCTGCTCCAGAGCCACGGCCATTGCCCTGCGCTCCTCTGCACGGGCCTGTGCGATGTTCTTGTCGGCATCAGCCTGATCCATCTGGAGTACTGCACCAATATTCTTTCCTATATCAATATCCGCTATGTCGATGGACAGAATCTCGAATGCAGTGCCTGCATCCAGACCCTTGGCCAGAACCACCTTGGAAATTGACTCCGGCTTCTCCAGAACCTCTGCATGGCTCTCTGCAGAACCGATTGATGATACGATACCTTCACCGACGCGCGCCAAAACCGTCTCTTCACCGGCACCTCCGACAAGCTGGTTGATATTGGCACGAACCGTCACGCGGGCCTTGCATATAAGCTGGATACCGTTTTTGGCCACGGCTGTTACAGGCGGAGTGTTGATGACCTTGGGATTCACCGACATCTGGACAGCCTCGAAAACATCACGTCCGGCTAGGTCGATTCCTGCAGCCGTCTTGAAATCCAGAGGAATGTTCGCCTTGTCGGCTGAAATAAGGGCATTGACCACCTTTACGACATTGCCCTTGGCGAGATAATGCGCCTCCAACTCATTGGCCTTTAGCGTCAAGCCGGCTTTGGTACCGGTAATCATTGCGATTACGATGGTATTCGGATTCACGCCTCTCCAGCGCATGAGCACAAGCTGAACGAGCGGAATATGTACTCCTGAAAGCACCGCCTGGAACCATAAGGTTACCGGGAAGAACCATAACAGGACGATGAGAGCTACTAAAGCGATAGCTGCCCACAGAATCATTGGAATTCCCATAATGTTATTGTGTTTTAATGATTTTTAGAATGCTTCATCCGGCATTACCGGCTTCACATAGATCTTTTTGTTCTCCATGTGGACGACTTCGATTTCCGTTCCGGCATCGATCATTCCCTCCAATGCCGTGACTTCGAAGCTTTTGTCGTTGATTCTTGCCGTGCCGACAGGACCTAGTCTCGTGACGGCTTTTCCGCGGTCTCCCACGCCGACAGACTCCTCCTCGGGTTTGTTGTCGATTACCGTATCAAGTTGCAGACGCTTCCACGTCTTCGCTCTCAATGCGTAGAAAAGCAGCACGGAAATCAATACGATATTGACCAATGTCGTGATGACTCCGGCGGCTGTACCCAAACAGGCAAATGCGTAATAAGACGATCCGCAGAGGGCCAGAAGCCCCAAGATTCCTGCGGCGCCGATGCCCGGGATAAGGAATATCTCAGCCAGGATAAGAATTATGCCTGCGATTACGAGTGTTATGACCAGTCCCATATTATCTTCAATTAATATCCATCCCACAAGATAAGCATTTTCCTGAAGAACCCGGTCAATGGAGAGCTATTTTATTTCAGACATGCCTGCAGATTCGATACGGACGTTCGTGATTCCTGATATTTTCAATGCCGAGATGACGGCATCCGCCTCTGCTCTGCTGTCATAAGGGCCCAAGATGAAGGAGATGACGCCGCCTTCTGTAGTACGCGCCATGTCAGCGTCCGTAACCACCTTGACAGCAGCCATTTCCGTATCATTCAACGCCGCACCGTCCGCCGGGAAGATTCTCACCTGGAACAGCTCGTGTATGGTCTTTTCCAATGCTCTTGCCTTCTGTACGGTAATCGGTTTGCCGTCCAGGAACGCGACGATGATTGCGCTTCTGAAGCCCACTCTCTTGACCTTGTTCAGATTGGCCAGGACATCCTTGTAACTATGGAACAATCCGACGGAATAAATGCGTTTCCCGGTGCTGCCGATACGCTCGAATACAGGGCTTAATCCCTTGATTTGCTTTACAGTAGCCTTATTGGACATCAGGAATATCTGTATCTGATATATCAGCCCTCCAGGCAATGTGTTGTCCTCTGCGAAACGCCCCTCTTCAAGTACCTGGAACGTGTAGTCGAACGACGGCTTCGGCTTCTGCATCTCCAGATGAAGCGGCGCACCCATGTTCATCTTCGCGAAAGTGTAGCCCGCCGACCCGCCGACAATCTCCCTGTCAGCTTCATGCTGAAGCTTTTCAGGGTCAATGACGACGCCGCTCTGGAGGAATTCCAATTCGATTTTCTGCAATTCCCTGCTGGCTACCGCCAATGAATCCTTCAGTTTAGGGATCAATGCCTCTTTACTCAGAATAGAGGCGGCGAGTTTGCTCCTTTCCTGTCCGGAGACCTCTGTAAGCCAGCTGCGGTCCTTGTCCAGATCCGTGCTGTGCTTATATATGGAATCACGTAAAGACCTTACCTGTAACAACTTGTCGGAATATCTCCGCATGTCGGCATTGTCCTGCATATCATCAGCCGCCGCAAGGCTGCTTCCAACCCTTTCAGGGTCGTCTGCCGGTTCCAAACGACATAATTTTTCCAATTCCTCCGGACTGTCAATGGCCTTCCTCACCGGCATGCTGTCGAATTCCAGCACATAGATATCCACGCTGTCCGCCTGGCAGGCGCGATTGGACGCGAACATTGAATATTTCCCGTCAGCGGTATTGATGAACAGAAAATCATCGTATGGAGAAGAATAAGGGAAGCCCATGTTGACAGGTATGCCCCAATCTTTCAGGTTTTCATCCCAATCCGAGACATAAAGGTCGTATCCTCCCATGCCATAGAGACCTCTGGATGCGAAGAACAATTGTTTCCCATCCGGCGAGAGCATAGGGTAAATTTCGTCTGAAGAAGAGGTTACCTGCTCATTGATAAGCTCCGGAACGGACCACAGAGAGTCTTGATGCTCAGTGCGATAGATGTTGCGGATGCCCTCCTGGTCTTTCGCCGACCAATATATTTGTCCAGATCCTTCCGGGACATATGTCGCCCTCACGAAACGGTCATGCGCCGAAGAATCCAGCTGGTTCGGGATTGCCCGCCAGCTCTTGTCCGGGAGAGGGAAGTACAGGAAAAAATCTTTCAGCGAGAAACGTTTCCTCGCTACGGCGACAGGGTTGCTGCAAAAGCCCTTCATGCTGTTCCCGTTCTGCGCCTGTACCATCGCCTCGTCGATGAGGATTGACGTGAGAGAATCGGCATCAGCCTTCGCGCTCTCGAAGGCTCCGGTAGCCTCCGCAAACTTGTAACTACGTATCAATGAATCAGTAACGACCTTCAGGCGTCGCATGTCCACGCTTCTGCGGTTCACATGCAATGTGTCCGTCACGTCCTGCCCCTGCATGGTGAATGCAGCGGAAACGACGGCAAATATTGAAAATATAATCTTCACTCTTTTCATAACATGGACTGCAAAAATAAGAAATTACTTGCAGAAAGTTTCTTAGTACGAAAAAATTAGATAAATTTGCACTCTATTGCCACTATTGGAAATTAATATAAATTTAAAATATTCAAACAAATGCAAAGCAAAGGTGCAATCAAACTAGTAGCGGTTCTGCTCGCTCTCGCCTGCGTCTGGCAGTTGTCTTTCACTCTTGTAACAAGTATTCAGGAGAACAAGGCAGCGAAATACGCCCAGAATGCTGTCGAAGTGTACAAGCAGTCAGCAGAATTTGCTGAAATCCCTGAAGTGGATAAAGCCTATGTGCTCGATTCTATCGCCAAAAAAGAGAATCGTTGGTACATTGACTCGATTTCAAGCGAGAAAGTCTACTTCAGATATACTTACAAAGATGTAAAGTCTAAGGAGATCAACCTCGGTCTTGACTTGAAGGGCGGTATGAACGTCATGCTTCAGGTCCAGCTCGAAGACCTCGTAAAGGCTCTCGCAGGAGAGAACAGGACTCCTGAGTTCGAGAAGGCAATCAGCCTCGCCAAAGAGCGCAGCGTGAAGTCACCGGATGATTTCATCACATTGTTCGCCCAGGCGTGGAAAGAGGTTTCCAACGGCCAGAGACTTGCACAGGTGTTCGGTACATACGACCTCGCCAAACTCATCAACCCGCAGTCTACCGACGAGGTGGTTCTTTCTGTCATCAGAGAAAATGCTGAGAGCGCTGTCGCCAACTCATTCAATGTCCTCCGTAACCGTATCGACCGTTTCGGTGTTACACAGCCTTCTATCCAGAGACTTGGAAACAGCGGACGTATTCTCGTCGAGCTTCCTGGCGTAAAGGAACCTGAGCGTGTCAGAAATCTCCTGCAGGGAACTGCTTCCCTTGAGTTCTGGACCACTTACGATTATTCAGAAATCGCACAGGACCTCCAGAATGCTGATGCCATTCTCGCTCAGACTCTTGAAGCATCTGAAGAGGACTCTACAGCAGTGGCAGAGACAGTGGAATCCGCTTCTGATTCATTGCTTAACAGCGAAATCGGCAAGTCAGCTGCTGCTGATGCCAAGGCTCAGGCTGCGTTCAAGAAAGCTCACCCTCTCTTCGCAGTGCTCCACCCTACGAACTATGGTAGAGGTGCTTGCATGGGTTATGCACTTGGCAGCGATACAGCGACTGTATCCAAACTCCTTAAAGCTCCGGAGTTGAGCGGTGTTCTCCCTGCAGAACTCAAACCTATCTGGACCGTCAAGCCTTCAAGCTACATCCAGGGCGGCAATTACTTCGAGTTGGTTGCCATCAAGGCTGCTACCAGAGACGGAAAGGCTCCTCTCGATGGTTCAGCAGTTACCGATGCCCGCGTATCTTACAGCGGACAGGGCATGAACAAGGGTAACCCTTCAGTTTCCATGACAATGAACGCCGAGGGTGCTTCCATCTGGGCCCGTCTTACCAAGGACAATATCGGCAAGCAGATTGCAATCGTACTCGATGACCGTGTATATTCATATCCTAACGTCAATTCGGAGATTACAGGCGGAAATTCGGAGATTACCGGAGGCTTCGACGTGGAAGAGGCTACTGACCTTGCCAACGTCCTGAATTCAGGTAAGCTTCCTGCACCTGCCAAGATCATCCAGGAGCAGGTCGTAGGTCCTACACTCGGTTCAGAGTCCATCAATGCCGGTCTTATCTCATTCGTCATCGCCTTCCTCCTGGTGCTCGCATACATGATATTCTTCTACAGCGGCGCCGGATTCGTGGCTGATATCGCACTTCTGTGCAACGTCCTCCTCCTCTTCGGTACTCTCGTATCATTCGGAGCTGTGCTTACATTGCCGGGTATTGCCGGTCTCGTCCTCACAATGGGTATGGCGGTCGATGCCAATGTGATTATCTATGAGCGTGTGAAAGAGGAACTTGCTGCCGGCAAGGGTCTGTCAAAGGCTATCGCTGACGGTTATTCCAATGCTTACTCTGCAATTATCGACGGTCAGGTTACCACACTCCTTACAGGTATCGTGCTGTTCATCTTCGGTTCAGGTCCTGTACAGGGCTTCGCTACCACCCTCATCATCGGTATCATCACATCCGTTCTTACCTCTATCTTCATCACCAGAATCATCTTCGATGACAGAGTTTCCAAGGGCAAGAGCGTATCATTCGAGAATAATCTTACAAAGGACTTCCTCAAACATACCAAGTTCAACTTCCTTGACAAGAAGAAATATTCTTATATGTTCTCCGGAGCGCTCATCGTAATCGCGATTGCATCCATCTGCATCAAGGGCTTTACCTATGGTGTTGACTTCACAGGTGGTCGTACATACGTCGTAAGATTCGACAAGCCGGTTACTGCCGAGTCAGTCCGTGAGGCTGCCGAGAAAGAATTCGGTGAGTCTGTGGAGGTTAAGCAGTTCGGTGGTGAGAGCCAGATGAAGATTACTACCAAGTACAAGGTTGAGAATGAGTCAAGCGAGGTGGATTCAGAGGTAGAGGCTAAACTCTATGAGGCAATGAAGGGCTTCTTCGCAGAGAAAGACATTACCCTCGACGAGTTCACGTCTACTCTTGACAACCCTAACGGTATCATTTCTTCCGACAAGGTAGGTCCTACCATCGCAAACGATATCAAGAGATCAGCTGTATTCGCAGTCCTCATCGCGCTGTTCGTAATCTTCGCTTATATCGCAGTACGATTCAATGGCTGGACATGGGGTCTCGGCGGTGTGGTTTCACTCGCACACACGGCTATCATCGTCATCGGTTTCTTCTCCCTGTTCTCCGGAATCCTTCCGTTCAACCTGGACGTTGACCAGACGTTTATCGCCGCTATCCTGACCATCATCGGATACGCCATCAACGATAACGTGGTTATCTTCGACCGAATCCGTGAGTACAAGACAATGCATCCTAAGGCCGACTTCAAGTCCAATGCAAACCTTGCGCTCAACAGCACCCTCACCAGAACCATCAACACATCCGTGTCTACTCTCGTGACAATGCTTGCAATCGCAATCTTCGGTGGCGAGTCTATCCGCGGTCTGTCAGTTGCCTTGATTCTCGGTATCTGCTTCGGTACTTACGCTTCAATCTTCATCGGTACTCCTGTAATGTTCGATGCTTACATGTGGAACGAGAAGAGAAAAGAAGCCAAGAAAGCCGCAACAAAGAAATAAACCTGGCGCTCTGACGCCTTAGAATATGTCAAGCCCCGACGGAGAACATCCGCCGGGGCTTTTCGCATATATGGTGAACAGGATAAAACCTCAAATAAGCCCATGTTCTGGTGGATATGGAGCACAGTCCCACCCTGCTGGTTATCCGTCGTTCCTGGTGCGCGATTTCAACGCAAGGGCCGATCATCCGAGCCATCAGATATGGCGTGAGCACTGGTCTGATGCTGCAGAGGTCGGTGCGGAACACCGCGGACATAAAGAAACTCCCCGGAATCCATGTCGGATTTCGGGGAGTGATATTTTATGACTAGCCGGGGTTAACCGGCATTGACATTATTATCTGTACTGAGCGAACTCGATGTCTTTCTCGGCGCGAGCCTTGAGAGCTGAATCCTTGCTAGCCTTCTCGATATATGTCTTCACGTCAGCAGCTTTGCCCTGGCGAGCAGCGATGATGGCGCGGAGGTAGTTAGCCTTAGGGCACTGGCACTTGAGAGCGGCAGCAGCCTCAGCTGGCTTGTCGATAAGAACGTATGCGAGAGCCTCGTTGAAAGAGTTGGTACCCTTGAGAGCGGCAGCAGCCTTCTCGTAGTTGCCGTTCAGGATGTCGATGACAGCCTGGTTCTCTTTTGCACCTGCAGCAGCGAATGACTTCTGAGCAGCAGCGAAGTCACCCTTGCGGAGAGCGATAACGCCCTTAGCGTTCTCGAGGTCAGCATCCTTGGTCTGAACCTTGCCGAATGCGTTCTCAGCAGACTTGAGGTCGTTCTCGTTCAAGTAAAGAACGCCAAGGTTGAACTGTGCACGGTCGCTGTTGAACTTCTCGACAGCCTTCTTGTAGAGAGCCTCTTTTGTCTTAGCCTCTTTAACGAGTGTAGCTGAACGGAGGAGAGCCTCTTCGTCAAGAACGTCCATGTTCTCGTCAACGAATTTGAGGAGCTCTTCCTTGGTGTAGTTCTGATACTCTACGTTAGCGATGAATCTTGCACGACGGAGCTCAGGAAGAACCTCTTTCTTGAGGGTTGTGTAAACCTCAGACATGTTCTTGATTTCGCTCTCACGAACAGCAGGATCGCTGTACATGGAAAGGACGCGGATGATAAGATCCTTATCCTCAATGTTTGACTCGGAAACGAGCTCCTGGAAGCCTTCCCAGTCCTGACCTACGCTCTTAACCTCAGGGTCGGTAACTTCTTTACCCTTAACGACCTTGCTCCAAGCCTTGTCAGCGCTCTTTGAACGCTTGTCAGAGAGTTTGGCGTTAAGCTCCTGTCCGCCGTCCGGAGATGCATAAGCTACGACTTCAGTACCTTTGAGGGTCTTTCTTTCGTTGTTCTTGATCTCATCGAGAGCAGCCTGGAAGTCCTTGATAGAAGCTGATTTGAGCTCCTTGCTGCGAACGTCTGCAGAGTTGATGGTGTAAAGAATCTGGCCTTCAGCTGTCTGAGGGATAACCTCCTGATAGTTGTCAGCCTTGTAAGCTACCTTGCCGAGACCCTCACCGTAACCTACGAGCATGTAAGTGGTGTTTGCGCCGTCAGCAACCTTCTTGATAGGGAGGTCGATAGACTTCTTCTTGTATTTTACGACACCGCGAAGTTCGAGGTGAGACTGCTCCATACCCTTAACATATTCGAAGTGAACCTTCTCTGTTACGGTCTGGCCGTCAGAAGATACTACGGTGTAGTTATCCTTAACTTTCTCGCCCTGATACATGAATGGAGCCATTGTAGCTTCACCACCCTCATAAACGAGCACTGGAGTAACTTCGAGGATTGCCTTCGGGTGGAAGTAATCAGCAGGATAAGTTACTGATACGGTAGCATCGATTTTACCGGCTACAACTTCAAGCGGTGACGGATCGCAGGTAACGGTAACGCTCTCTGCCATCTCTGCCATCTTCTCAGGAGAAGCACAAGCGACAGCTGCAAGTCCGAGGACTGCTACTGCCAATGATTTGATTTCCTTTCTCATGACTGAAATAAAAATAAATTTATAATAACTGAATTGTACTTTTACCAAATTCCGCACCAAGTTACTAATAATTTTGCAATTTTAGGCAATGTGGCTTCATATTTTCAGTGTATTTTGTAACTTTGTCTGACTATGGACACACAGGATTTACAGAAACTTAAGAATAAATACGACATTGTCGGCAATGATCCTTCGCTCAACCGCGCATTGGAAATGGCCGTGGCAGTGGCGCCGACCGACCTTACAGTGCTTGTGACGGGCGAAAGCGGTGTCGGCAAGGACAATATTCCTAAGATCATTCATCAGTTCAGTCGCCGTAAGAATGCCAAATACTTCGCGGTGAACTGTGGCGCTATCCCTGAGGGAACCATTGATTCCGAATTGTTCGGACACGAGAAGGGCTCGTTTACCGGAGCGATTGAGGCCCGGAAAGGATATTTCGAGGAGGCTGACGGGGGAACATTGTTCCTGGACGAGGTCGGCGAATTGCCGCTTCCGTCACAGGCGAAACTTCTCCGCGTGCTCCAGTCCGGCGAATACATACGCGTCGGCTCATCCAAGGTGAGCAAGACCGATGTGAGGGTCATTGCGGCGACCAATGTCGACCTTCTCTATGCCGTTTCCAAGGGCAAATTCCGTGAAGACTTATATTATAGGTTGAACGCCATCCAGATCAAGATGCCGTCGCTTCGTGAACGGAAAGAGGATATCTATCTGTTGTTCAGGAAGTTCACTTCGGATTTCTCTGAGAAATACGGCATGAGCAAGGTGTCATTGACCAGAGACGCGATAGAATTGCTTACGCGCTACCGCTGGCCTGGCAACATCCGCCAGCTGAAGAACATTGCCGAGACGGTGTCCGCATTGGAGGGGCAGCGTCTCACGCCGGTGTCCGGACGCTGCGAGGTCGATGCCGCGACGCTGTCGACCTATCTTCCGAAGGATGATGTCAATGCCTTGCCTGTCAAGTATCATGACAGTTCGTCAGATATCTCGCAGGAAGAAAAGCAGGAGATTTACAAGGCCCTTTACAGTCTCAATGCCGAGGTGACCAAGCTGAAGCAGATCATTGCCTCCGGCGGTATCAGGCCGTCTGCGGCGGAGGTGACGCAGCCCAAGCCTTTGGCAATGCCGGCGGACACAGGTTCCCGTGACGGCTATATTTCCAGACCGGAATCGGATTGGACTGACAATGAGCGTGATATCGATGAACAGTCGACATTGCCGAGGCATGATGAAATCCATGCTGTGGAGCCCGGACACGGAGATGAGAATTTCTCCATATCGCAGTCGAATCAGGACCTGATAAGGAAAGCATTGGAGAAACATAACGGAAACCGAAAGAAAGCGGCGGAGGAGCTGGGGATTTCCGAAAGGACATTGTACAGGAAACTTCCTCCGGAATTCCGCAATTTGAAGAAGGCGGACGAATAGTATTGATATGAAATCATTTGGAAAAATATTTTCGGCGGCAGGTGTCGCATTGGCTATCATGACGACGGCGCTGATCGTGCGTTCCTGCGGGATATATTCGTTCTCCGGAACTTCCATTCAGCCCGATGTCAAGACCGTCACTATCAATTACTTCGAGTATAAGGCATTGAAAGTGAACCCGACATTGAGCAACAGCATGACGGAGTCATTGAAAGATAAATTCCGGAAGATGACGAGGCTGGAGCAGGTGGATATGGACGGCGATTTGGAGATTACCGGCTCGATTACCGGCTATGACGTGCGCGCAATGGCGGTGACGGCGAACGAGGTGGCGGCGCAGAACAGGCTCACGGTCACGGTCAAGATTGACTTTACCAACAGGAAATATCCCGAGGATGATTTTCAGGGCAAGTCTTTTTCTGCGTATGCGGATTATGACTCGACCCAGTCCCTGGATGCGGTGGAAGGCACATTGTGCGATGAGATCATTGAGAAGATTTGTGAGGATGTGTTCAATGCGACTGTGGCGAACTGGTAGAATATGGAGCAGAAAGCGATAAATCTTAAAACATTGACAATGGATGAGTTGGCCGGTGTGGTGAACCTTTATCCATGGTATGGCGCGGCGAGGAAGGAGCTCTGCCGCAGGATGGCCGGTGTCGGCGGCGAGTCGTGGGGAGTGTCCCAGTTCTCCGACCAGGCAATGTATGTGGGGGACCGCGGGTCAATAGCCGAGATTATGCACAAAGGCGATGGGGCGGATTATTCCGACAAAGGGCTGGAGGCGCTGCTGAGTTCATATATAGAGGAAAAGAAAAAGGAGGATGCTCCGGTCTATGAGCGTAAAGTCCACGTCGTCGGCGGAGATTTCTTCTCCCAGTCGGAGTACGAGAAGGTCAAAAAAGTCGAGGACAATGTTTTTGCCCGTTTCCAGCCGAAGACGCGTCCGCGTCCGGAAGAGCATGGAGATGTGTCAGGACTGGATTTCTGCACGGAAACATTGGCGCAAATTTACGCTGAACAAGGCTATTTTGAACAGGCAAGGCGCATTTACGGCAAACTAATTTTGGCATTCCCGGAAAAAAGTGCTTACTTTGCATCCCTTATTGGAAAATTGGATAATTTGATAAATAATCAGACGTTATGAACGTAATATTTACTATTCTTGTAGTTCTCGTTGTTATTGCCAGCATACTGCTTACAATCGTAGTATTGCTTCAGAATGGCAAAGGTGACAGCATGGCCAGCAACTTCGTTGCAGGAAACCAGACTTTCGGTGTAAGGCAGACAGCCAATATGCTTGAGAAAGTTACTTGGGGTCTTGTTGCATTCATCGTAATCGTTTCTGCGATTTCCTCAAGTTCGATTCGAGGTTCGGAATGAATCTTTCCAGAAGTGCGGTGGACGGATTCCAGCCGAAATACAGGCTCAATGCCAATGATTACACAAACGAAAATTCAGTAACTGCGAACACATCTCGCTCCGACTATTATGTCTGGGAACAGTTGCTTTCGTATGAGCAGAGCGCCGGAAAATTCAAATGGGGAGCATTGCTCGGCACCTCAGCCGAACTTACAAACGGCTCATTTGTAGACGCTTCCGTAGAGGGTTTGCCGGACAATAATCCGGATATGGCAGTGATGGCGGCCGGAACCATAAATGCCAAGGTTGGCGGCTATCCTTATTCGAGTTCGCTTCTCTCCTTCTTCGGCGGGGTCAATTTCGATTATGGCAGCAAGTATCTCGTTTCTGCCAATCTCCGTTATGACGGTTCATCCAAATTCGCAAAGGGTCACAAGTGGGGACTGTTCCCTTCAGTCTCCGCAGCCTGGCGTTTCTCCGGAGAGGAATTTATGAAGTCTACAGGCAGTTGGCTCAGCGATGGAAAAATCCGTGCGAGCTACGGACATATAGGCAACCAGAACATAGGAGGTGGAGCATATATGTCAACCTGGGGGAGTACGATTTATGACCGCTACAATTTCGGAAGTCCGTCCACGGCTGTGATTGGCGCGGGTGTGACCTCGGTGGGAAACCCTGAACTTATGTGGGAGACCTCACGCCAGTTTGACGTCGGTCTGGACTTGAGCTTTTTCAACAGCAGTCTCGATTTTGTTGTGGACTACTTTGTGAAGAATATCGACAATATGCTTATGCAGGAGCCGCAACCTACGACTCTCGGTCTGATTTCATATCCTTATGCGAACGTCGGCTCTATGAAAAACGAAGGTTGGGAGTTCGGCATCAACTATCGCAAGGGCTTCGGGGATTGGTTCCTTACCGCATCTGCGAACATATCCACATATAGAAACAAAGTGAAGTCGCTCGGTAACGGAGATGCCATATACGGATACGCCTACAATAAGAATGTTGTGACAAAAACGGAAGTTGGCAAGCCTGTAGGCTATTTCTACGGATATGTAACCAACGGCATTTTCCAGAATGCGGAACAAGTTGAAGGCAGTCCTCAGAGAGAAACCGCCGTTCCCGGTGATGTCCGTTACAAAGACTTGAACAACGATGATGTCATTGACGACAACGACAGGACAATGATTGGAAGCCCGTGGCCGGATTTCGTCTATGGTATCACTCTTGGTGCTGCGTGGAAGGGCTTTGACTTCAACCTTTTCATCCAAGGTTCGCAGGGAAATGACGTGATGAATATGACCTTGCTCGATTTCGAGTCCGGCACAGGATATATGAACGCCCGTTCCGACTATCTTTCACGCGCCTGGAGCGGTGAGGGCTCTACAGACCGCTATCACAGGATTTCCGCCCGTCAGGAAGGCAATCTCCTTGTTTCCGACTATTTTCTTGAGGACGGTTCTTATGCAAGGATTAAGAATGTCCAGCTCGGATACGACTTCTGCAACCGCGTAATCAAGAAAAACAAGATAATCAGCCAGTGCAGGCTCTATCTGAGTGCACAGAATCTCTTTACCTTCACCAACTATTCCGGCCTTGACCCGGAAATCGGATCTTCAAATGCTACGGTAAACGGCATTGATTCCGGATTCTATCCGCAGGCACGTGTATGGACAGTAGGCTTAAATCTTAAATTCTGATAAAGTTATGAAAAGGAAATATATTATACTTGCCCTGATGTCAGTTTTGGCCCTCGTCTCCTGTTCGGATTTTCTCACCAAGAATCCTCGGGGGACTATGGACGAGGACCGCTTTTTCGCCTCTCAGGACGCCGGCTTTAAGGCCCTGATAAAATGCTATCAGACGCTTAATGATTTCTATCGCTTTGAAAGACCGCGTATGGACCTCTACAACATATCCACAGATGATGCGGAAAAAGGTGGTTCGGATGCCGGCGACGGTATGGCTGCTGCTGAACTTTCGTTCGGAAGACCTCTTTCGTCCAACGAAGACCTCTACAATCTGTGGGAGGGAATGTATATGGGGATTGCCCGCTGCAATACTCTCATTGAGAAACTCCCCGTTTCGGAAATGATTGATGCTGACGGCTATCCTCTTAAAGACGAGGTGAAGGCCAGATATATTGCAGAGGCACGCTTCCTCAGAGCTTTCTATCATTTTGAACTTTGCAAGATTTTCGGCGGGGTGCCGATTGTCGACAGAACTCTCACCGTTGCCGACAGCAAGAAACTTGTCCGTGCTTCCGAGGCAGAGACAGCGGCCTTTATCATCGATGAACTGAAGGCAATTGCCGATGACGGAAGTCTCCCTTCCAAAATGATGTTGCCGTCCACCGAACTCGGGCGTGTTACCTGCGAGGCTGTTTGGGCTATGCAGACGAAAGTTTATATGTATTTTGCGAAAGACGACGAGTCTCTGTGCAAGGATGCTGCGGATGCTGCAAAAAGAGTGGTGGATTCCGAAAATTTTGGTCTCGAACCGGATTTTCAGGAACTCTATCGTGCCAACGGCTATCTCTCTCGTGAATCCATATTCGTAAATATACGTGGAGATATGCCGGCCGAGTACATCTACGGCTCTTTCCTTCCTTGCTATGCAAGCCCGAGGTCGTCAGGCGCATACGGCTTTGACCAGCCAACACAGAGCCTTGTCGATGAATTCGAAGAAGGTGACCCGAGGCTTCTGTACACCATCATTCAACCGGGAGACAGATTCCCTACAGCTTCTGGCACCGAGACCCTCAATTTCTCGACGTATCCGAACACCGGCTACCACAGCCGCAAGGTTTTCCTCATCCAGAGCCGTCGCGGTCCGGGTTGGGGCGATGATGCCTGGTCGTTCCACCATATCCGTTACGCCGACATCCTTCTGCTGTATGCCGAGGCACTTATTAGAACAGACGGAGACAAGGCTCTTGCCGTGAAACTTATAAACGACGTGAGAACACGTGCCGACAATTCACGAGCCGGAGACAAGGATGCAAGCACCCGAGTGCTCAAGATTGCGAACAAACATCTTGTGCCTGTGAAGGAGTCGGATGACCTCCTCGCTGCGGTCAAGCACGAACGTCGGGTTGAACTTGCGATGGAATACAATCGCCTCTACGACCTCAAGAGATGGAACTGCTATGTCGAGACGATGAACGCCTTTTCCGCCCAGCCGTATTCTAACGGAAGGGGAGCGGCCTTCCGCAAGGGAGTAAACGAACTTTTCCCTATCCCACAAAGCGAGATTGACCGCACGGGCGGTTCGATAAAGCAGAATTTCGGATATAATTAACTTGAAAACTAATAATATTATGGAAACCACAAATTACAAAAGGCCTTTGTTGGATGTCGTGGCCTTTTCTCCGGAGGGAGGTTTCGCCCAAAGCGGGGTGATGACAATCCAGAAATGGGTTTATGACGAAAGCCAGAGTGATCAACTTAAATTCTAAATCGTTATGAAAAAGATATTTTACTTCTCTCTTGGGGCGGCTATGATGCTGTGCCTCACGAATTGTGCAAAAACAGAAGAACCTGGAAAACCGGGCATTGTTCCGGGACCGGAAGAACAGGTGCTTGATTTCAGTCTCTATGCCGCAACTCCGACTTTGAAGACCGTGAATGACGGACTTGACACCAAATGGGCTTCAGGAGACGCAATCAATCTCTTCCACGCCGCGGCAGGGCAGAAAACATACATCAACGATGGAAAGTTTTCCCTCTCTTCCGAAGATGTCGTGAACGGGCTTTTCAAAGGCAAATTATCACAGGCTCTTGCAGGGGGGGGCAGCTATGATTGGTATGCGGTCTATCCCTACAATTCTGCGAATACGACTCCGGCCGGAACATCTGCTTCGGATGCGGCTCCGGTCAAAATCGGAGACCTTTCGGTGACGCAGAACGGCAACGACAGCAAGGCACATCTCGCAGGTGAAATATGCCCTCTTTACGGAGTGGCAAAGGCTGTAGGGAGCGGTGATGTCCTTTCGATTCCGATGAGACAACTCACATCTGTTGCAGCCGTCAAGGTCATCAACACTGCTTCTGATCCTCTTACTGTTTCTTCAATTTCATTTACTTCGACAGAGGATATCGTAGGCACATATTTCATTGATTACTCCAATCCCGAGTCTGTCGTCTATACCGCCACCTCCACTTCTGACGTGTCTTCGACCGCTCAGCTTAACATAGTAGGCGGAGCGGAGATTGCCAAGGACGGAAATGCTGTTTTCTACATTCCTATAAAGCCTCATAAAGTCGCGGGCGGGAAACTCTCCATTGCCAACATGTATATAGGCGGCTGTTCGCTGGAAAGACATTACAACAACGCCAAAGACGACAAGCCAGCCTATTCCTATCGCAAGATTACGATAGACGGCAAGAAAACAGAATATAGAAGTACCACGCTGGACAGTGCGCTGACCGATGAGAAATGGGATTATGTCAGTTTCCAGCAAGCAAGTCCCCTCTCTGGCAAGTATGACACGTTTAGCCCTTATCTTTCATACCTTATAAAATATGTAAAGGAACGAGTTCCTGCTCATACGAAGCTGCTTTGGCATCAAACATGGGCATATGCGGAGGGATGCAAGTTATCGGGCTTCGCCAATTACAATCGAGACCAGCTGACGATGTACCATGCGATTGTCGAGGCATCCAAGAAAGCAAAGAAAGACTATAAGCTATACAAGATAGTACCAGTTGGCACGGCCATCCAAAACGCCAGGACAAGCTTCATTGGCGACAACATGAATCGAGACAAGCAACACCTGGAAGTACACTACGGAAGATACACGGCAGCCTGCACTTGGCTTGAAGCCGTGCTTGGCATCAACCCAATCGGCAACAAGTTTGTACCCAAGGGCGTGGATGACGCTCACAAGGACATCGCTCAAAAAGCGGCTCACGCTGCCTGCAAGAAACCTAACAGCATCAGCACGATGAAATAGCCTCGAGTATTTTTTCAAAACATGAATACGAAAATAGGCTTCACCCTTCACCTTTTCGCTTGAAAGCCCGATAAACACTGGGGTTGCGAGGGTGAAGAGTGGTTGTTAAGGGTTCACCTAGGCTTCACCACCCTTCACCTGCTTGGAGGAAAGGAAGGCATCAATTCTTCTTCCGTAAATCGCTACGAATGCAAACTTACTTATTTCTGAATCGGCTCGGCGTGGATATAATAGTATTCGTTGTTGAAATTGACCTCGTCATGATGGTAAACAAGGGCGATGCGTGTGTCTGTCGTCTCCCAGTAATATTTGATGTCCGACTTTTCTGGCAAGGCATAGAATAGTGTGCGATAGTGCTCTACTTGCTTGCCAATGTCGGTGCCCTTTCCGTAATTCTTCGTCAGATCGGAAGAGCACACGTCTGAACTCCAGTCACTAGCTTATCTCGTATGCC
>OQVL01000920.1_pt1 | contig 16838 bp, 16 predicted proteins | sample 1691501 | NCBI WGS metagenome assembly OQVL01 (sample SAMN03418253, study PRJEB22391) | human gut metagenome | biome: human-gut; feature: organic feature; material: feces | host: Homo sapiens | place: Tanzania | collected 2013-01 | reverse complement strand
GCTACATGGAAAAACGAAGTGAAGTGTTGGGCATGGACAAAGACTGATAACTATACAGGTGGCACTTGGCCAGGTGAGAAGTGCTATAAGATAGGTAAGAATGGTAAGCAGTATATCTACCAATGGTGCTACTATGGTACTCTTACTACCCCTCCTACAGGTATCATTTTTAACAACAATGGTTCTGCAAAGACCGATGACCTTACATTCGAAAATGGCGCTTATTATGATATTAAAGGCAAGACAACAGGTATCAGCACTCCACAGACTGTAAAGCCTGCTGTATCAAGCAATATCTATAGCCTCGACGGTCGTATAGTTCGTCGCAATGCTTATTCACTCGATGGTTTGTCAAAGGGTATCTACGTATACCAGGGCAAGAAGGTTGTAGTGAAGTAAACAATAGACTATCATTGCTATACAATCATAGATAGTTATCTTATATATTTTAGTTAATTAAAGCCCCCAAAAAGGAATGTCATTTATCCTTTTTGGGGGCTATTCTTATGCAATACTTTTAATTGCTTATGTCTTTACGGCTTATTCTATTATTGCAGCTTATTCTACTATTGTAACCTTACTGCCAAAGTGGCCTGTCATAGAAGCATTGCCGAGGCTGTAGATGCTGTATATATTGAAGTCGATAGAGATGTTGCCATCAGCGATGCTTGCTTTTACGTTTCCACCTATGGCGTTGGCATTATCTTTTTTGCTGCCGCTGCTTGCCTGGTTATACTTCTCACCATTATAGGTGATGCTAACCTTTGCATTATCATCTGTTCCTGAGAATCCTTTTGTACCAAGAGCATACATGTTGATGATTTGATCTGCCATACCTTCAGCAAGAATGGTCTCACGCTTCTTGACCGTTTCCGGTTTGAAGGAGCCGTCACGGTCACGAGGCGTTTCTACTGTCACCTCTCCATACTTTGTCTGTACGGTCTTGCTCATCTTGCCGTTACGACGATTGCCAGAACTACGGTCAGAACTATTAAGGTGGGCATCCATCTCACCTTCTAAGGCTGCGTTTAGGATACGTTCCAGCATGGGAGCCAAAGCTCCGTCTTTACCAAAGAGTGCTTCACAGCTACGCAGCTGCTGGGCTGCTTTCTTGTAGTCTATTTCCAAATTGTCCATATTATAAGAACTGTGTTAAACTATTATTATTATAGCCTGACACAGTTTGTTTTACACTCTCATTATTCGTGATTTGATGGCGTTAATTGTTTGTACATTGCAACACAAAATTAATTAATCTTGGGGAGACTTCGGTCTCCTTTTTTTGTTTTGTATTGCTGTTAGACGTTCTTGGGGGCTTTGCGCCCCCGCCGCTTGGCTTCCCCCTCAGTGTTTTTCATTGTTTTACCACGAAAATCGTTGCACTTCTATTTGGACACTGCAACTTTCTTGCATATTACTCATCTTTTATTAGTATTTTTGTAAATGAATATGGTTGTTGGTCAGCTGTTTTGCCAGTTGTACACGACTGTTATTACTATGAAATGTTTGTCTAATAATCAAACTCTGAAGTATTATATGCAATACGCTTTCTGTGATGAATTCGGAGCCTTTGGCTTTACTTTTGAAAAACCAAACGTCTCTACTCACTTCATTATCACTGCCATCATAGTGAATGACAGCGACATGCCTGCTCTACGTGACTCCGTAGAAGCAGTACGTAAAAAACATTTTCAGACAGGAGAGATGAAATCAAGTCATCTTAAAAACAATCACACTCGTATTAGAAAACTTCTCGACGATTTGATGCCATTGCCGTTTAATATATACTATCTTGTTGTTGACAAAAGAAAGATATATGAACAGAGTGGACTGAGAATAAAAACATCGTTTTATAAGTTCTTGAACCAGATGGCTTATAATGCTCTCCAAAAAAGTTTTCAGAAACTCACCATAGTTGCTGATGAAACTGGTAGCAATGAGTTTATGCAATCATTTTCAGAATATATTAAGGACCATAATCCTGCTCTTTCTTTATTTGATGAGCTTCAGCTGCTTGGGAGAGCCGTCGCCGATGTCCAGCTCCTCCGATTTTATGAGCTTGCCTATTTTAAGCGTTACCTTGCTCCTGAAATGGAGCTTGGGGCCTTCAAAAACAATGCCCATGGGAAGCACGTCCGCACCCGACTTTGCGGCGATGAGCGCAACGCCAGTCTTCCCCCTGCCGACTTTGTTTTCCTTGGAGCGTGTGCCCTCGGGGAATATGACCACGTTCCTGCCGCTTTCGAGGATATCAACGCAGTCGTCGATGACCTGCATATCGCCCGCACCTCTTTTTACGGGGAATGCACCCAGGAAGCGGATAAATGCGCCGAATATCTTGTTATGGAAAAGCTCTTCCTTTGCCATGTAGGTAACGGGTCTTTTCATCGGCATGGTGAGGATAACGGGATCGGCGTAGCTTCTGTGGTTGGAAGCAATGATGACGCCCTCTTTTTCGGGAACATTCTCCCAGCCCTCTATCTTGAAATTGTAAAACAGCTTGTAAATGCCCATTACGGTGTATCTTACAAAAGCGTTCATGTCAGTCCTCCTCAGCCCACAGCCTTTTTCACAAGGTCCATAACAGCCTTTACAGACTGCTCCAGATCAAGGGAAGTGGTATCCAGCAGAACAGCGTCCTCAGCCTGCTTCAAAGGCGCAATGGCACGGGTGGAATCGTCATGGTCACGCTTGATGATATCAGCCAGCACCTGCTCATAGGAGGGTGCATTTTCCTTGTCTTTCAGCTCCGCAAAGCGCCTGTCAGCCCTTGCCTCGGGGGAAGCGGTGAGGAAGATTTTCAGCTGTGCATTGGGAAGCACCACCGTTCCGATGTCTCTGCCGTCCATGATAACATTGTTTTCCGCAGCTATCTTTCTTTGCAAGTCAAAAAGGAATGCCCTTACCTCGGGATATGCTGAAACAGAGGACGCTCCCAGCGACACCTCAGGTGTGCGGATATTGCCCGAAACATCTTCGCCGTTTACAAAAACATGCTGAACGCCGTCAATAAATCTCAGCTCGGGAGAGATCTCGGGGAGCAGGGCAGCTATCTTCTCCCTGTCCTTCACATCTGCGCCCTTTGTGATGCAGTAATAGGCAACAGAGCGGTAAAGCGCTCCCGTATCAACATAAATAAAGCCCATCTCAGCCGCAGCCCTGCGTGCAATGGTGGATTTTCCCGCACCTGCAGGACCGTCTATAGCAATATTGAAGCTCATATGATTACCTCTTTTCAATAAGTTCCGTCGGAAGTATTTATATCGTCGAAAATGACAGGTATGCGCTTTTTCAGCTCATCAAGCAGAGCAACGGATATCTCCCTTATCTGAGGGTGAGCTCTTTCGGCAGTTCTCAGCCTGAAAAAGTGGCGCCACTCACGGAGATTCATGGTGCAAACTATCTCTGTTTTAAGGGAGTTTGGGAGAATGCTCCTTGCCTCCTCGGGCTTTGCTCCAAGGGATATGAGCTTCACGTAGGTCTTTTCGATATCCTCCATAGCCTGCTTCCATACCGCATATTCCTCGCTGTCATCAGCCCAGAAGCAGGGACGGATAAAGGTAAGCTCGTTGCCGAACTTGTCCTTGGAATAATTGCAGTAGCGTGTGCTTTCCTGGCTGTAGCTTGCTATCCTGTGGCGGACTATCTCGTGGGTAACTCCCCTGTCGCAGATAAACTTTACAGTCAGCTTTTCATGCTCAAGAACGGACTCATGACCCGACTTGAGTATCATGCCGATGAATTTCTCCGCAGAGCCTTCGGTTATCTTGTCCTCGCTCTTGTAGCAGACACGTCCGCAGCGCTCCAGCTTCTGCAAAATTTTTGCACCGTCGATGTCGTCCATTATTTCAAAAGAAGGTCTTATCTCTTTCATTTACATTTCCTTTCTGCCCTGAAGCTCCACTTTAAGAATTGGATATCCCTGTTCGTAGGGCTTTATCATGGCAGGATCTTTGTCTGCCTCGGCAAATATCTTGTCGGCAAGGCCGTTTTCAAGCTCCCCCACCAGCTTGTTGAGGGGCTTTGCATACATATCGGGGCATATGGAAGCCACGGATATCACACGAACGCCGTTCAGCTCCATTATGCGGTAGGGCCATATCTTGCAGTCAAAGGGCTTGTTGTCGCCCAGAGTGCAGCCCTTATCAGGGTCAAGGGCAGGGCAGATAAAAAGCTCCCGCTCACTGTCCCAAGTCTCCTCCATGTTAAATATATAAGCGCCCGAATCGCCCTTTGAAACAAATTTCAGCTCAGGGCGTGCGGCGTGTATCTTTTCATAAAGCTCTGCGGAAACCACAGGCGTCTCCCACACATCGTACTTGTCGAAAATGCAGCAGATACGGCATTTTGCGCAGGTCTCGGGCGAAAGTATATTTCTGAGCATATTATCACCTCATCTATAAATCATACCACATTTGCGGTGCTGCTGTCAATGTGAAAATCTGTCTGAATAAATCCGTTCATATATGAAATAATAAATCCAAAAAGAAAGGAATGATATTATGCCTGTCTCACAAAAAGAATACGGCGAAATGGTAAAAAAAGCCTCGCCCAACTCCAAAAGCTGCATTGATATCCCCTGTGCCTTTGTCATAGGCGGACTGATATGCGTTATAGGTCAGGCTCTTACCGACTTTTACTCATACCTTGGCTTTGATGACCGCACCTCTGCCGCATGGTGTACCGTAACGCTGGTTTTTCTCTCCGCCCTGCTCACAGGTCTGGGCGTTTACGAGAAGATAGCAAAGCACGGCGGAGCGGGAACTCTGGTGCCGGTAACAGGCTTTGCCAACGCCGTTGCCTCTCCTGCGGTGGAATTTAAGTCCGAGGGCTATATCCTTGGTCTGGGCGCAAAGATATTCATTATCGCAGGCCCTGTTATCCTTTACGGCACGGCAGCCTCGGTGCTGTACGGACTTATCTACTATTTCTTTTTAAGATAAGTCACGCCATGGAAACTCCGACCACGGAAACGTTGTCGGGGCTTCCGTTTTTTATGGCAGCCTCCGCAAGCTTTGCAATGCGCCTTGACAGCCTCATGGGCAGCGCCAGTATCTCCTCAAACTCGCCCTGAGTGATATAGTCGGAAAGCCCGTCGGAGCAGATGATGATTATATCGCCCCTCTGCACTCCCCCGATTATCTCGGTGATGCAGGGCTGAGGCTCTTCGGAAGCATTGCCCAGCACGGGGAATATAACATTTTTCTGCGCATGGGTCTTTTTCTCGTCGGCAGTTATCCTGCCCTGCTCGTAAAGCATCTGAACCAGGGACTGATCTGTGGAAAGCTGACGTATGCAGCCCCCACGGCAGCGGTACATTCTGGAATCGCCCACATTCACCGCAAAAGCCCTTTCGTCCTCATCGACGGCAAGGGCGCAGAGAGTGGTCTGCATATTGGCATGGCCGCTATGGACAGCCGCATATCTGCGCAGCTTGGTGTGGATATTCATAAGCTTTGCGGAAAGGTCGGTCTTTTTGCCGTATCTGAGCGCCGAAAGCTGCTCCAGCGCCATGCGGGAAGCCACTTCACCCGCATTTTCCCCACCCACGCCGTCGGCAACGGCAGCGATAAAGGGAGCTTCCAGCTCGCATTCCTCGTGGTCATCGGTAAAAACTCTTTTGTTGATAAGAACAGCGTCCTCATTGTTATCGCAGACGGCGCCTTTATCGGAAATTCCGCAGCAATAATACAAAACGGACACCTCACAATATGATAATACACATCCTGCATATCAGGACAGATAATATTATTATACACCCTTCATATGTCTTTTTCAATGCACATTTTCTATAGTTTTGCAGGCTGTTTTTTGTATCGGAGATCTGCGCCTGAGGGTATTAAGAAACGTTAACCGTTATTTTATCCGTTATGCGCAAAACTATTTGGTCAAATTCAACGATAATTATTTCAAATTGTTTACAAGATGTAGATTTTTTGAAGCAAGTACAACATTTTTTAAAAAAGATATTGCATTTAATATGCAAATTTGCTATAATTTTAACTAAGATATTTTATCGGCGGCTTTTTTGTTCGCAAAGCCGTGCCGAATCATGAGGAGCGTACTTAAATGAACAATCTCATCGAAGTAATTAACGACAGATGCGTGGGCTGCAGCGCTTGTGTAAGAGTCTGTCCGTCGCCCGAGGCAAACATCGTAAAAATTACCGAGGACGGCAGGACCGTCGTGGAAATAAACAACGACAAGTGCATTGCCTGCGGCGAGTGCATCAAGGCGTGCAAGACCAGAGCAAGAGATTATAACGACGATACAGAAAGGTTCTTTAAGGACTTGAAGGACAGAAAGATAATGATAATCGCCCACCCTGCTATCAAGACCGCATTCCCGGGCACATGGCAGGCTGTTCTCAAGTGGTTCAAGCAGAATGGCGCTGACAGCATCTATGACGGCGCATACGGCGCAGATATCTGCACATGGGCATATATCCGTGCTATCGAGCAGGGCAACGCAAAGAACGTGGTATCCCAGCATTGCCCCGCAATCGTAAAGTATATGGAGCTTTACCACCCCGATGAAACAAGAGACCTTTCCCCCGTTCACAGCCCCATTTCCTGCGAGGCTGTATATATCAGGGACTACATAAAGAAGAATTATGCAGTGGCAGTTCTTTCCCCCTGCCCCGCTATGAAGCTGGAGTTCGAGGCTACAGGCCATGCCGAGTACAACATCACCTTCAAGCGCCTCAAGGAATATTTCAGGCGCAAGAAGATAGACTTCAACAAGGCTGTGGGCAGCGACCTCCACTATGATTTTGACGATCAGGTACAGGGCTGCATGGGCGGTATTTTCCCCGCTCCCGGCGGTCTCAAGTACAACCTTTCCATAAATATGCCCAACATCACAGCTATCAGCTCTGACGGCGCAGGCGTGGTTTATAAGGAGCTTGATACATATGCAAAGCTTCCTCCCCACCGCTATCCTCAGGTATTTGAGGTGCTCTCATGCAGCGGCGGCTGCGGATGCGGCTGCGGCGTAAACGACGGCGACAGCGACCAGACAGTTATTGATGTAAAGAACATCATGCGTGATGTTGAGATAGACGCACGAAACCGCAGAAAGACCTCCATGAACGGCGTTGATAAGCAGTTCAAGGTGTTCGATGACAGAGTTAACCCCAGAAGCCTTATGAGGAACTACGATTCCGGCGGAAAGCTTGCTCCCGAGCTTACAGTTAAGGATCTGGAAGAGGTTTACGCAAAGCTCGGCAAGGTGACTGCCTCCGACCGCAAGCTTGACTGCGGCGCCTGCGGATATGACAGCTGCTATGATATGGCAGTGGCTATCTACAACGGCAGAAATATCCCCGAAAACTGCATCATGTGCGCAAAGCATTCTTCTGGCAGCACTCCCGCAGCTCACGCCGACAACAGCAAGGCTTCCGAGATCGCAGAAAAGGTAAGCAGCTTTGCAACAGAGCTTCTTGCGGATATCGAGAACATCTACGCAAGCCTTTACAGCATCGACAAGTCCAATCAGCAGACCGCTTCCATGTCGGGTATCGTTGAGGATATCCTTTCCAAGGTAGTAGGCTTCTGCTCTTCCACAAACAGCATCGACGCAGAAAATCTTCCTCTGCTGGTATCCACCCTTGAAAAGCTCCAGACCGCAGTCGGAACCCTTAACGCAAACGTAAAGGAATCCGCAGCAGGCTCCAGCACTATCAGGGAGGCTATGCAGGCTGTTGCCGATGCCACAACTGAGCTTAATGTCATGACCCATGACATGGTATCCACACTTAACGACAAGTATTGATAAGCTAACACTTCATACTACAATTTGTTATAAAATTCACATATCCCGCTTCCGTCTGGTATAATTATATCAGTAACCAAAGGAGGCGGGATATTTTTATGACACATTATATTATCTACTTTACAGAAAAGAAAATGTATCTCAGGAGCAGCAAGCTGCTTATCCACTCGGAGGAGGGCGCAAAGAAATATTCCTCTGCCTCCACAGCCTGCCGTGCCGCCAGAAACAGCAGCTTTTCGGAAGAGCCGTTTGAAATAATCGCTGTAGATATCAAAAGCCCCCGTTCAATATAATGAACGGGGGCTTTATTATGTACTCACCAGTACAGCTCCGAAAAAATAAGTTCAAACAGAGCAGGCAGCACAAACATAAGTATAATAAATATTATAATGGCCGTAACACAGCCGCTGTTCTTGGGCTTTACAGCCTGGGGCTGCTTCATGCCGCCCGCAGGGTTCTGGGTGTAGGGAGCGCTGTAGCTCTGCTTTTCGTGGGTGTGACCCTGTTCATAAGCAGAACAGTCGGGGCCTGAAAAGTCCCCGTCATCAGCATATACCGCCGCTCCGCAGTGGGAGCAGAAATCATCGTCTTTACTGAGCTTTTTGCAGTTCGGGCATCTTGTCATAGCTATACCCCCTTTAAGCTATATCGGCTTATTCTCCTGTGTATTCAACTATTCTTACGGTCTCGATCTGTACCTGTGTCAGAGGCTTGTCATTGTCATCGGTCTCGACCTGACCTATCTTTCTTACAACGTCCATTCCGTCAAATACCTGTCCGAAAACGGTATATCCGCCGTCAAGGTAAGGAACGCCGCCCTTTTCCTTGTACATATCCTGAACGTTCTGGGGATATGAGGAAACGTCACTGACGCACTCGCCCTCATCGGTGTTAACGATATAGAACTGGCTTCCGTTGGTGGAGGTGGAGCCTGAGTTTGCATATGCGATAGCTCCGCTGAAATGGTAAAGTCCTTCGGGGATACCGCCGTCAAAGCTTCCGCCCCACATGGACTGACCGCCCATACCCGTTCCCTGAGGGTCGCCGCCCTGATCCATGAAATGAGGGATAACTCTGTGGAATATAAGCTCGTCATAGTAGTTCATATCCGCAAGACCGATAAAGTTCTCAACACCCTTGGACGCAGCCTCGGGGAAAAGCTTTATCTTTATCTCGCCGTAGTCCTTTACGGTCATTACAGCGATCTTCTCGCCCTTCTCGGGAGGGATAAAGTTCAGTATCTCAGCAGTCTCGGCAGCGTTTTCAGCCGCAGATGTGCTTTCGGCAGCTGTGTCGGTATTATCTGCGGAATTATCTGCACCGCAGGCTGCCATTGAAAGAGCCATTGCCATTACAGCCGCAAGAGCTGTTATCTTCTTGAAATTCTTCTTAAAATTCATTTATATTGCCTTCCTTTTATTTTATATGAGTTTCCGACTTGTTGCCCACGGTAGTTACCTTGAGCATATTTGTGTTGCCCGATACACCCAGAGGGATACCTGCCGTAATAACGGTAACATCGCCCTCCTTTAAAAGGCCGTGCTCAACAGCTGCGTCTATAGCGCCGTCAAGAAGCTCGTCCGTGCTGGACTTTTCGTCCATCATAAGAGGGGTAACGCCCCATGATAGGTTCATCTGGCGGCAGACCGTAGGATTGGGAGTGCAGCCGATTATAGGGCATGAGGGGCGGAATTTTGAGAGCATCTTTGCAGTTCCGCCTGTCTTTGTAACGGTAACTATCGCCTTTGCGCCAAGGTCATGAGCCGTGGTGCAGGCAGCGTGGGAAATAGCGTTTGTGATGTTCTTGTCCTTATCATCGGGACGGCTCTTCAGGCGGTTTGCGTAGTTGATGTCATTTTCGGTGGTCTCAGCAATAAGCGCCATGGTGCGTACAGCCTCAACAGGGTGCTTGCCTGCGGCAGTCTCGCCCGAGAGCATTATTGCGGAGGTGCCGTCATAAATAGCGTTTGCAACGTCGGTTATCTCCGCACGGGTGGGGCGCACATGGGTTATCATGGATTCCAGCATCTGTGTGGCAGTGATGACCTGCTTGCCTGCGTTGTAGCCCTTTCTGATAAGGCTCTTCTGGATAGAGGGGATAAGCTCAAAGGGGATCTCAACGCCCATATCGCCTCTTGCCACCATTATGCCGTCAGCCACTTCAAGTATCTCGTCGATATTGTTTACGCCGTCGGAATTTTCTATCTTTGCAATGATGCGGGGAGATGCCCAGCCAAGGCTCTTGGTGAATTTTTTCAGATATGCCACATCGGCAGCGCAGCGGACAAAGGAAGCGGCAATGAAATCAAAGCCTATCTTTGCGCCGAACTCCAGATCGTTCATATCACGCTCGGAAAGGTAGGGCATGGAAAGCTCCACGCCGGGAACGTTTATTCCCTTGTTGTCGGATATCTCGCCGCCGTGAACTACGGTGGTGTATATCTCGCCGCCCTTTACGCTTTCAACACGCAGCTCAACGGCTCCGTCGTTTATGAGAATGACCGTGCCCTTTCTCACGTCCCCGGGGAGACCCTTGAAAGAAATGCAGGCTATCTCCTTGTCGCATATTCTTTCCTCGGTGGTGAGCACAAAGCTGTCGCCGTCGTTCAGGGTAACGGGAGTGCTGTCTGCAAATTTGCCCAGTCTTATCTCAGGACCTTTGGTATCAAGAAGTGCGGCTATGGGAAGCTTCAGCTCGTCCCTTATGCGGCACAGCTGATCATATCTTTTTTCGTGGACTGCATAGTCCCCGTGGGAAAAGTTGAATCGTGCAACGTTCATGCCCGAAAGCATCATTTCTCTGAGTATATCGTCATTGTCTGTAGCGGGACCGACGGTACACACTATCTTGGTTTTTCTCATAAATCCTACCCTCTTTTTGTTAAAATAAAATCTTTCCGAATGCTTGGGATATATTGTATCATAACCGAAAAAGCTCGGTATCATACCGCAACATTAAGTATTTTCATGGCAATGGTAAAGTAAAGCAGAGTGGAGCAGCTGTCAACCAGAGTTGAAAGCAGGGGCGCAGACATTATCGCAGGGTCTATGTGTATCTTCTTTGCAAGCATGGGGAGCATACAGCCCAGCAGCTTTGAAAGAATTACCGTGCCGATAAGGGTTATGGAAACAATGGCAGCTATCTTCACATTCTGATACATGAAGATTATTCGCACAAAGTTTACCGCCGCAAGAATAACGCTGCATATGAGCGCAATGCGGAATTCCTTGAACACTACCCTGAAAAAGTCTTTCAGCCTTATCTCCTCCATCGCCATACCCTGAATTACCATGGTAGATGACTGGGAGCCGCAGTTACCGCCCGTACCCGTAAGCATGGACATAAATGAGACCAGCAGCGGAACGGTGGATATAAGCGGTTCAAAATGATTTGTTATAGCGCCTGTAATGGTGGCGGAAAGCATCAGCACCAGCAGCCACACGATACGGCTCCTTGCGTGCTTCCACACGCTGGTCTTGAAGTAGCCGTCCTCATTGGGCATAACGGCGCTCATCATTGCCATATCCTCGTTGCTCTCCTCACGGATAACGTCCATTGCGTCATCGAATGTGATGATTCCGACGATACGATTCTCAGCATCAACAACGGGCAGAGCCGCCAGGTCATGCTTTGAGAAAAGGTTTGCAACGACCTCCTGGTCATCGTGAGTGCCTACGCTTACCACGGTGCAGTCCATGATATCCTCGATGATGGCGTTTTCGTCCGCAACAACTAAGTCAAGCAGAGAGACACGTCCCACAAGGCGGCGGCAGTCGGTGACATAACAGGTATAAACCGTTTCCTTTACCACGCCGACACTCCTTATGCGCTCAAAGGCTTCCTTTACCGTATCATCACGGCGGAAGTACACAAACTCCGTTGTCATAATGGAGCCTGCGCTGTCCTCGGGGTAATTGAGCAGCTCGTTTATCTGCTTGCGCTTGGCAGGGTCGGTAGTTTTAAGGATACGTGAAACAACGTTGGCAGGCATTTCCTCGATGATATCGACTGTATCGTCAAGGAAAAGCTCGTCAAGCACTGCTTTAAGCTCACGGTCAGAGAATGCGTTGATAAGCAGCATCTGCAGATCGCTGCTCATATAAGTAAAAGTTTCGGCTGCAAGCTCCTTGGGAAGAACTCTGAAAATGAGGGTAAGCTCCTTTTCGCCGAATCCGTCCTGCTCCTCTATCATTTCGCTGAGGAGCTGAGCAATGTCCGCAGGCATCATCTTCTGGAGGGCGGTCTTGAGCTGCACGAATGCTCTGTGCTTTACAAGTACCACCGCTTCGTATTTTTCCATTTTATTCGACCTCCTAAACTTAATATACAGGAGGCATAATACCGCTGCGCCGAGCTCACGCATTACCGACAGGAGAACTTTAAAAAGTTCAATTCCTTATATAAACCAAACGTGAGCATACAGAATATCCACGGCGCAGGCAAAACGCCCTCGTGGTATCACACCGCTACTTCGGGGTTCCATATACTCACATCCTTTTGAACCAAACTATAACATCCATGTTAGCATAAATGTTCATTATCATTATACATTATTTGCCCACCCCTGTCAATCGGATATGAAAATTTAACTGTAAAATTGACGTAAAAAAATCACAGCCTGTATTCCCTGTCCATAACAGTGATAACAAGCTCGTCCCCCTCCTTTTCCACGTCAAAAAGCACCATCTTGGAGCTGCTGACCCTGTTGTGGCAGTTGACGCTGACCACAGCGCTGCCCACGGCAAGTATCACCGCCGACAGCGCATATATGCTCATTATTTTCAGGATATAGACTGACTTGCTGTTCTTTTTGGATCTCATTTTACCGGTCATTTTTAGTTATTCTCCTCAGTCCTTTTTATACTAATCTTTGATCGTTCTATAGGCAAAGCCGACAGATGAAATAAGACCAGTCTAGGAAAGCGACCGCAGGCGGGCTTGGTGCCCGGCAAGGGAGCTTGACGAAGAATGGACTTATTTCAGCCAAGGATTTGTCTGTAGGTTGATTGAAGATTAGTATTCATTATTCTCCTATTGAAATAAGTGCTTCCGATATGCCCTGTGCCGTAAGCTCGCCCGCATACAGCGCCTGATCCAGACTGTTCGCATGGCCGCCCACCTCAATAAGCAGCGAACCTGTGGTCATGTCCTGATTGTACTTGCGGTAATCGTACAGCACAGGGCGGGTAAGTCCGCTGAAGCTGCTTTCCATATACTGCTGGAAAAGGGCAGCCGTGCGGAGATTTTTCATGCAGTCGGGCATTCCCATAGTGCCGTCATCGCAGCCGCAGATTATCATTACCTGTGCGCTGCTTTTTCCGTTGACGGTAACGGAGGGAGCAATGCGCTCGCCGTCCTCCCGCTCGATAGCGTCACGGTGGACGTCCAGCACTACTTTGATAGAGGGATATTTTTCAAGTATCCCCTCCACCGTCACACGGCTGCGGTCGTATGAACCGTTGTATGAGGGATAGTCGTGGATAGTGGTGTCGTGATATGTCCTGATACCGTTTTTCTCAAACACCTCTGTCATAACGTCCCCCACCGCAGCCATATTCTTGCTCATATCCGTGGTGCGTGAGGTAAAGGCGTCATCATAATAATCCCGCTGATATGGCTCATAGCTTTCTGTGGTGTGGGTGTGCATTATCAGCACCTGCGGCTCATCTGCGGGAGCGTTCAGCTTTATCTTAAAATCAGGGAGCAGAGCCGCATTTTCCGCAATCTCCTCAGCCGAGAGCTTGGTCACATTTCTTATCTGACCGCCCATAGGCAGGTCAATGTAATTCTCCCCCTTGCCTGCCGTGTATGTGGTCTGGGTTATCCTGCCGCTTTTGCTGCCGTCGGAGGAAGCCGCATACGGCAGAGGAGTTCCGCTGTCCGCAGGCTCGGGGAGAAAATCCTCCACCAGACTTTCCTCATCTGCGGAAGAGGGCATTCGTCTGCTGCCCTTGGAAAGCATAAGTATATCGTCCTCATCTGAGGGCAATATCGTCTCAGATATATTATTGGCATTTTTTTCGGCTTCATTCGCAATATTGGCATTGTCGGCAGGACTTACGCCACTTAAATTGCCGCTGAAAATTCCGTCAAAGCACATAAGCTCCACCCCAGCGCTTGCCTGTGCGGCATTTCTCACCATATCGGTAAAGCGCCCGTCATTCGGAGCCTCCCACAGTGCCAGCACCACGGCAGCCGCAGCGCAGAACACGATGCTCCGTGAGCGCTTTTTTCTGACAGGCGCAGGCCGTCCGACATGATATATCCTTGCATTTTCGTTTAAAAACAGCTTTTCGTTCTCCGTCATAATATCAGTCCTTTGCAGTATTCTTTACTGACATTATATTAAAATGCTGTATGGTTTATGATAGATTAAAAGAGAGCTGTGGCAGCTTTTTGTGATAATGCTTTGCAGATGACAACAGCTTCTTCATCCAATCGTCAGGTGATAGGCTCGTGTCCACTGCCGAACTATTTCCCTTGTATTTTGCCAACAGGTCATTGCCGTTATACAATGCTTGTTGCTTCAGATTGCCTTTCTGCGCTATCTCCGCCAAGTATGATGCAGGATCCACGTCCCTTGTCTTGCCGTCTGCCGATATGTTTTTCACTCCGAAATGCAGATGCTCACCTGTGGTTCGCGTTCCAGTATTGCCAGATACACCCAACTTCTGTCCTGCTTTTACCTCGTCACCCACCTTCACAGCAATACTGTCCAAGTGCATATAGGTGGTCTGTACCTTACTTCCGTCTGATCTTGCGTATTCCACTGTCACAGACTTGCCACCGCCAGTATTGGCATTGTGGTTCACAGCTACCACCTTGCCACCATTCTCGGTTGCCAACACATCATCATGCTTGGCTCTGATGTCAATGCCCTTGTGCATCTGCTGTTTGCTTTTGTCCATAGGGTCTTGACGCATACCGAATGGAGAAGTGACAAACAAGAACTCGTCCCTTTTCACAGGGAATGAGTATTTGTCGTTGGTTGTTTGAGATGCTGTTTGCTTCTTTTCGTCATTATTGGATGGCGATACCGAAGACGATACCGTTGCTGAAGTCCTTGCATTCTGTTCTACGCCGAACTTCTTGCCCTCAGCCCTCATTTCTTGCATCACCTGTTGGTCATACTTCTGTAATCCATTGATCTCGATAATCTTTTGCAAACTGGCAGCATATCCTCCATTGGTGGCATAACCGCCTCGCTCAATGCCTTTTGTCCATCCCTTGTAATCATCGGGAGAGAGTTTGAAGCATTGGCTGTAGCGGCTGCTGTTCTTCAATATCTTGGAATGATGCTCGTATGAGTCACCCACCGTGGCATACTTGCAGAACTTCTCATTCGGCTTGTCATCGGTATATACTAGATAGTCACCACCATTCTTCAACCAACTTTTCGAAGCCTTCACGCCAAAGTGGTTGTTGCCCAACTGCGACAGTTCACTCTGTCCATTACGGCTTTCTAAGATGCCTTGCGCCAAGATGACGGAAGCAGGGATGCCATATCGCTTCATCTGCTCCATCGCCTCGGCAGCATATCTTTCTGCATATTGCTGATTCTTGCTCATGTCTTTATATCCTCATTATTATCGTTTCATACCGCCAGAACGCTGCTGTTCCTCAGTATTTTGCTCCTCTTGCTTCTGCTTGGGTGCCTCCAACTGGTCACAGATAGCTACTCGTTCTCCTGCTCGGATAAGCTTGGGGAGATAGGTGTCCAAGGCATGATGTGGAAAGCCAGCCATGTAGGGACCTGCTTGGGTGTTTCTCTTTGTCAATGTAATCCCCAACACTTCCGCTCCTCGCTTGGCATCCTGTTCATACATCTCATAAAAATCACCTACACGAAACAGCAGCAAAGCATCTGGATGCTTGGCTTTCAACTCCTTCCATTGCTTCATGATGGGAGAGTCCTTGGTCTCTTCCTTCTGCTTACCCTTTGTTTCTTCCTTCTTTTCCACAGTAGCGTTATTATCTCTTTGAACAGTCGCATCCTTCTCTTCCCTAATATCTGTCTTTTCCTCAGAAGATGCTTGCTTATTCTCTTCCTCGTGATACTCTCGATGTTCTTCCTCATTCTTATCGGTGGAGACTTGCGTTTCTTGCTTCACCTCGGTTTCCTCAACTTGCTTTTCTGATGCAGTCTGCTCCTGCGTCTGTCCTTTCTGCAGGATGTCAGCAAACAGGGTAGCAGCAAGATGCTTTTTGTACTCGTTCTTGTCTTCGGCAATCCACATTCGTTGCCATTGGCTTGGCGATACCACACGAGGCTGCAACTTGTCTGCGCCATCAATGGTGGCTGCACACAGAATGACATCGTTCTTTGCCTTGAACACGTTCACTTTCTGTATGCGGTTCATGTCCACCTCGTTGTGCTGACCGCTGCCAAACAAGTCCACCTTCAGGTCAGGCTTTGTCTCTGCCATCGCATAGTATTTCTGTGCCAGTTCCACTCTCAGACTGTCCATCGTGTCCTGCGCCTGTTTCAGCGTGGTGAAGAAGCGGTTTAAGTCCGCCTTGTCGGGATAGATGGAAAAAGCCTTTTGTCCTTCTGGCTTGATATACATCGCCCAACGCTTGTTGTCATCCTGCACCATCTGTATGCGGTCGAAGCCCACCTGCTTGCTCTGGCTCACAGCATCACTCACGTCTATCTTGGATATGTCTTCCAATTGCCAGTTCTTCAGTCTTGCAACGGTGATGTCCTTTCCTGCGAAATAACTGTCATCAGGATGGTAGCCTAATGCACCATCGGGATTGTAGAACTTGACAGACAGAAAACCTTCCTTCTGTAAGGCATGTTCGATGCGCTGCTTGCTCATGCCCGACACCTCGTTGTTCACATCCAAGGATGCTCCTGCCGGCAACACCACATCGGCACTCTTGTTTTCTTTGTCCCTTACTATCACCACAAATTTCTGTTCGCTTTCAGGATGCTTGGCTATCTCATCAGCTACAAAGTAATGCTTGGGCATCTGCGCTTGCATCTCGGTGGTCTGCTGCTCGTTCTTCAAGGATGAATATTCTATTTTCTCGCCACGCTCTGCCTTGCGAATAACGTCCA
>OQVL01000919.1_pt1 | contig 16839 bp, 15 predicted proteins | sample 1691501 | NCBI WGS metagenome assembly OQVL01 (sample SAMN03418253, study PRJEB22391) | human gut metagenome | biome: human-gut; feature: organic feature; material: feces | host: Homo sapiens | place: Tanzania | collected 2013-01 | reverse complement strand
GACTTTTCGGAATTTTTGAGATATATTAAAGGTAACGAACAACGCCGAGCATTTCCATTATAGCCATAAACAGGTCAACAAAGAAAGTAACAAGGTCATAAACGCCGTGTTTTTTTAGTGCGTCGGTCGCGTTATCGCCCAAAATTTCGTCGGCGGGGGCTGTATATTCGCTGTCAACAAACGGCTCGTCAAAATTATAATCTGCTCGCTCGCCGTTCATAACGGTAAAGTCAAATACGCGTTTGCCGGTGGGGGTAACTTTGTTGCCCTCGGTATAATAGTCTATCTGAAGCTGAATAAACTTGCCGCTGACTTCGGGAAGCGTTCCTGTTACGGGAATCTCAATTTCTTCTTCGGGGCCTACCGAAACAAATGCAAGCGGTCTTGCAACAAGCTCTGCACCCGTGATGTTGATGGCTGTTATTGTTATGGGGTATTCCTTAGAAAGGTTTTTAACAACAAGCGTGTCGTGCTCTGCGCCGACAAATCCGTCTGCGTTGCCCTTAAAGTAGGCATAAACGGCGTTAGAACGGTTTGTTGAAACGTGGAACTGCGGATATTCGGGTGAAGAATAAACGTCTGTTAAAGAGTCGGTAAGAAGAAGCGTAACGGCAAGTTCTCTTGTGTAGTCGTCAAGGAAGGTCATTCCGTGGAAGAGCTGGTCAACATACCATGTGTTTTCAGGGAGGTAAGCCGTTGTGCCGTCAACCTCCATAGAGGGTGAAATGTGGTTGTGCGAAGCGTCTGTGCAGGTGGTTTTAAGACCTGAATAGCCGTCAGAAAAGCGCTTTCCGTAAGGTGCGCAAACAGCGCCTGTGGAGTCGTTTGTTGTGATGATTGCGTCGGAGTTTTCAGAAAGACCCGTAACGGAGGGATTGCCCGTACCCGCAATTATCGAAACGTTCATACCGTATTTTTCGATGCAGTCTTTAAGAGTTTTATCATAGTTTCTCATAATGTCGTGGTGAACAACATCGCTTTTTTCAATAATGCCGGCGTTCTTTTCGGGGTCAAGATATTTTGCTTTAAGAGCGTCGTAATACTCTTCGGGAATAAAGTCCCAAATGCTGCCGAAGTTACCGATAACCTCCATAACATAGGGAAGAATGCCTTCGATAACGTCGTTTAAGAAGCCCGTATTAAGAGCCGTCATAAGCCATTTGTAATCGTTTTCGGAAACGAAGCCGTGCTCAAGAAAATAAACAAGAGTGTATGTGTCAAGCTTAACATTGCGTGAAACGATGTCATAAGCAAGCGCCGCGCCGCCCGCCGCGGGAACGGTCATAACTGCGTTTTTAACGTCTTTTTTGTAACCGTAAAGCGAAAGATATGTTGCGGTTACCTGACCGCCGTGCGAAACTGCGACAAGGTTAACCTTGTCTTTGCCTGAGTCCTTTTTGACCTCCTGAATAAAGCTGTCAAGTCTTGCGGCGCAGTCAAGCACGCTCATACGCCAGTCTTCTGTGAAGAAATAGCACTTTTCTTCGCCTATAAGAGAAGAAACCTCGGCGAAAAGCTCGGGCTCGCCTTTAAATTCGTCAAGACCGTTTTCGGTGAGATATGCCATATTGCAGTTGGCGGCTATGGGGTTTGCAATCTGAATGTTGTTTACGCTTGAGCCGTCGTCGTTGCAGCGAAGAACGCCCAAAAGGTCAACAACCTCTTCGCCGACCGTTGCGCCGAGCTGCTGCCCGTTGCCGCCTGCCATTGCGACAAGGCCTTTGCCGAGGTCAACAATTCTTTTAAGAATTCTTGATGTGACCTCTTCCATACCGAAGTGCCAAACGCGCTCTCTTGAGCCGTCTTCTTTTACAAGGTCAAGCTCTGTGCCGCTGTAGCCCGGAATGAGGATTACGGGGTAATCGGTTAAAATGTCGTCATCCGCCACCGCCGACGCCGCAACGCTTAAAACGGAAAACAGCATAACGATTGAAAGAACAAGGGAAAGTATTTTTTTACTCATTTTTTGCTCTCCTTAAAAAAGTAATGTATACTGTTTTTATTTTAAAGGAAACAGAGTGCTTTTTCAAGTAATATGTGTCGAAAATATTAACAAAAAATCAACCCGTAATTTAGAAATTAGCTAAAAAATCCGTGCAAAACGCCGAAAAGCCTTAAAAAAGCGATAAAACATTATATAAAGCGCGTATTTTTCTTTTAAATTTCTTGACACGGCTTTTTTTTGAGAGTATACTGCAATGTGTAATATTTTTGGCTGTGAAGCGGAAATTTACATACAAATCGGCATTCAGAGAGGAAGCGGCTGCTGAAAGCTTCTTGCCGTGTGTGTATTTGCTGCCCGCCGAGCCTCGCTTTGAAAAAAGCGCGGAAGACTCCGTTATCGGTCATACGAGAGGTGTATTTTGCACAAATCGGGTGGTACCGCGGCCAAAAGCCGTCCCGAAAATGCAGAGTGCGCTTTTATTTTTTTATTAAGGATGGTTTTTTATGGAATGGACAGGTCTTAACGAGCTGAGAGAAAAATATCTTGAATTTTTTGAAAGCAAAGGGCATCTTCGTTTGCCCAGCTTTTCGCTTGTTCCGCAGGGCGACAAAAGCCTTCTTCTTATTAACGCGGGCATGGCGCCCATGAAAAAATATTTCACGGGCGAGCTTACCCCGCCGAGAAAAAGGGTCACAACATGCCAAAAGTGCATAAGAACGCCCGATATAGAGCGCGTCGGCAAAACGGCGCGTCACGGCACGTATTTTGAAATGCTCGGCAACTTTTCGTTCGGCGACTATTTCAAAAAAGAAGTAATTCCGTGGGCGTGGGAGTTTTGCACAGAGGTTATGAAAATGGACCCCGAAAGGCTCTATTGCAGCGTTTATCTTGACGATGACGAGGCTTATGACATTTGGACAAAAACTGTGGGCGTAAAACCCGACCACATGGTGCGTCTCGGCAAAGAAGATAACTTCTGGGAGCACGGCGAAGGTCCTTGCGGTCCCTGCTCCGAAATATATTACGACCGCGGCGAAGAGTACGGCTGCCACAAGCCCGACTGCAAGGTCGGCTGTGACTGCGACAGATACGTTGAGTTTTGGAACCTTGTTTTCACGCAGTTTGAAAACGACGGTCACAACAACTACACGCCCCTTTCGCACCCGAATATCGACACCGGCATGGGTCTTGAACGACTTGCCTGCATTTGCCAGGGCGTAGATAACCTTTTTGAGGTTGACACAGTGCGCAATATAATGAAGCACATAATTAAAATTGCAGGCATCGAATATCACGAAAACGAAAAAAGCGACGTTTCGCTTCGCGTAATAACAGACCATATCCGTTCAACAACGTTTATGATAGGCGACGGCGTTTTGCCGTCAAACGTCGGCAGAGGCTATGTTTTAAGACGTCTTTTAAGACGCGCCGCGCGCCACGGCAGACTTCTCGGCATTGAAGGGCCGTTCCTTTCGGAGGTCTGCAAGACGGTCATTAAAGAAAACGAAAGTGCATATCCCATGCTTCGCGAAAAAGAAGACTACATTGTAAACGTAATCGCCATGGAGGAAAAGAGTTTTTCAAAAACCATCGACAGCGGACTCGAAGTGCTGTCGCAGATGATAAAAAATTCCGACGGAAAGGTGCTTTCGGGCAAAGACGCATTCAAGCTTCAGGACACATACGGCTTCCCCATTGACCTCACAAGAGAGATTCTTGAAGAAAGCTCAATGACCGTCAACGACGAAGAATTTGAAGAGCTTCTTAAAAATGCAAAGGATACCGCAAGAAAAGCAAGAAAAGACGCCGGCACAGAAGCATGGAAAGGCTCGTCGCTCTCGTTTAAAGAGTGCGGCAAGACAGCGTTTACGGGCTACAGCGGCACAAACGGCGAGGGCGAAATTATCTGCATCGCAAAAGACGGCGAAAAGAGCGAGTTTGTCGGCGCGGATGAGGACGCTGTTCTTGTTCTTGACAAAACGTGTTTTTATGCCGAAAGCGGCGGTCAGGTAGGCGACACGGGAACAATAACGGTCGGCGCGAATGTATTTAAAGTCAACAACACAACAAAAACGCACGACGGAACGGCGCTTCATTACGGCACGCTCGTTTCGGGCGACGGCATAAAAATCGGCGACAGGGCGGAGCTTTCTGTTGACAGCGCGCGCCGCGAAGCAATCATGAGAAATCACACGGCGGCACACCTTTTACAGGCGGCTTTGCGCGAAAAGCTCGGCACGCACGTTGAACAGGCAGGTCAGCTCGTAAACGAGCACGCGGTACGTTTTGACTTTTCGCATTTTGCGCCGCTCACTTCGGAAGAGCTTTCTGCGGTTGAAAACAGAGTTAACGAAGTTATTATGAGCGCAATACCCGTTGTGACCGAAGAAATGAGCGTTGACGAAGCAAAAAAACGCGGCGCAATGGCTCTTTTCGGCGAAAAATACGGCGATAAGGTAAGAGTTGTTTCGGCAGGCGATTTTTCAAAAGAGCTTTGCGGCGGTACGCACGTTAAAAACACGGGCGCTATAGGACTTTTCCGCATTGTTTCCGAAGTGTCGGTGGCTTCGGGTGTAAGAAGAATAGAGGGCGTTACGGGCTTCGGCGTTACGGAATATATGAACAGCCGCGACAAGCTTCTTTTTGACGCGGCGGCGGCTTTGAAGCTTTCAAACGAGAAGGAATTACCCGCAAAGGCTCAGGCGCTTAATGCCGAGATGAAATCGCTTGAAAAAGAAAACGCAGAGCTTAAAGCCGAAATTGCGGGGAATAAGGCGGCTTCGGTATTTGAAAATGCCGTAACGGTTAAAGGCGTAAGGGTCCTCAGCGCAGACCTCGGCGAGGCGGGCGCTCAGGAAATTCGCTCTATGCTCGATTCGGTTAAAGACAAGGGCAGCGACATTATCGCCGTGTTTGCGGGCAAACAGTCAGACAAGGGCACATGCTCTTTCGGCTGCTATTGCGCCCCCGACGCAATAAAGCTCGGCGCGCATGCGGGCAACATAGTCCGCGAGGTGGCTTTAGTCGCGGGCGGCTCAGGCGGCGGAAAGCCCGATTCTGCTATGGCAGGCGGCAAAGACCCCTCAAAAATTCAGGCGGCGCTTTCGGCGGTTACAGGCATTGTAGAATCAAAGCTTAAATAAACTCACAGCGAAAAGGGAGGATTTATTATGGACTGCATTTTTTGCAAAATAGCAAACGGTGAAATACCTTCAAAAAAAGTGTATGAGGATGAAAGCGTGCTTGCGTTTTATGACCTTGACCCGCAAGCTCCGACGCATATTCTTGTAATTCCCAAAGAGCACATAGCTTCGGCGGCTGAAATAACCCCCGAAAACAGCGCGGTTGTCGCACATATTTTTGAAGTAATTGCAAAGCTTTCAAAAGAGTTTGATATGAAAGACGGCTTTCGCGTTGTTTCGAACTGCGGCGAAAGCGCAGGTCAAAGCGTAAAGCATCTTCATTTTCACGTTATGTCGGGCAGAGCGTTCACCTGGCCTGCAGGCTGATATAAATAATTAATACAAACCGAAAACGGACTGTTCGCAAAGAGCGGTCCGTTTCTTCTTTATCAGAGAACAGAAAACTGATACTAACTGATACTAATTGATACTAATTGATATCAATTAGTATCAGTTGCAGTTATTGATAACAAAAAATTTTAAATACTTTAAGCATCAGTGTGTTTTTGACAGCTTCGATAATTGTTTTAATAATAAACGTATGGCAGTATCGCATTAAACACTGTTGCTTCGATGGTGATAACATTTGTTCTCTATAACAATAGTTAGCTCGCGCTATAAATGTAATGTTTTTTCGCAATAACGATTATGATATTTAATCAAGAAGAAAAAGCGGGGAGTTTATTTCACTGCTTTATTACTATGCAGGGTGATTAAATGGATGTCGGAAAAAGAATAGTTGAATTAAGAGAAAGAAAAAACATAAGCACAAACAAATTGGCAAACCTTGCCGGAATTTCGCAAAGCTATTTGCGCGATATTGAAATGGGCAAAAAGAATCCAACAGTAGAAATGCTTTCATATATATGTTTTGCACTTGGCATATCTTTACAGGACTTTTTTACAGAACAAAAAAGTCAGATAAATCCGTATCTTTTGTCGGCGATAGGGCTTTTAAACGACGAAGAGCAAACTAAGCTTTCGGAATTTATTTGCACATTGAAAAAAGATAATAAAAGTTTTTAGGTATAAGACAGCCGATTTGCGCTTTAGAAGCTTGAAGGGGACAGAAATATATGAAACGTCCGATGCTCATTTCGGGACTGACAACTGCTCTTACAGCCGCAATTTTTCTTTGCTTTAAAGAGGTTGCGGCTGTTAGCTGTGCTGTTTTCGGCGCGTCGGCGTTTCTTGTTTTTGTTATATTAAAAAAGAAGATAAAATTTTCGGCGGCGTTTACTGCCATCTTAATTTCGGCGGTGATTTTTGTTTCGTCGTTTTCGTTTTTGGCGTTTTACGGGTTTTGCGAAAAACCCGCGGTTATTTATACACACGGCGAGCGCGATATTAAAGCATATGTTTCAGAGCTTCCCGAATACAGCGAGGACGGCACCGTTACATATGTTTTTAAAACCGAAAAAGCGGAAAACGAAAAAACGCGCTTTAAGTTTACATATACTTCCGAAAAAGACGAAAAGCTTGAGCTTTATGACGTTGTTTCGTTTAAAGACGCGTCTTTTTACGGCGCTTCCGAAGATGTTTTCGGCAACGCATATTCGTATTCGGAAAAAGTGTTTTTAAAGCTTAAAGGATTTTCTTCTTTTTCGGTGCTTTTTAAAAAGGATAAAACGCCGTATTATGCGTGCCTTATGTTTAAAGACGGCTGCATAAAAAATATGAAAAAGTATCTGTCCTCTGACAGCGCCGCAATACTTTCCGGTATGGTTTTCGGCGACAAATCTTTTATGCGCGCCGAAGTGAAAAACGCCTTTAAAGCAAGCGGCGTTTCGCATATTATGGCGGTTTCGGGCTTGCACGCTTCGCTTTGGTGCGGGATTTTGGCAGCTTTTTTAAAGCTTTTTTCGGTTTCGGAAAAAACGAAGGCGGGAATTTCGCTTTTGTTTCTTGTGCTTCTTTGCACACTGTCGGCGTTTACGCCGTCTGTAATAAGAGCGTCGCTTATGACGGCGCTTGTTTTAATCGGCCCGCTTTTCAAAAGGCGTTCCGACAGCCTCAACTCTTTGGGCTTTGCCGTGACGGCGCTTTTGATTTATAACCCGTATTATCTTTTTACACCGGGCTTTTTGCTTTCCGTTCTTGCAACGGCAGGCGTGATTTTTTCAACCGCGGTTGAAAGCCGTCTTAAAATAAGAAGCTTTAAAATTGCACTGTTCGGGAAAATTTTTGCCTTCATCAGGTCAAATGTTATTGTCAGTGCCGTTTCGTCTGTTTTTACAATGCCCGTGTGCGTGCTGTTTTTCAAAAGCTTTTGCACCGTGTCGCCCGTTACAAACATACTTGCGGTTCAGCCGTCGTTTTACGCTATGGTCAGCGGCCTTTTTGCGGCTGTGTTTTCGTTTATACCGTCACCGTTTGCCGCAAAAATTGCAAAGGTGCTGTTCTTTATTCCCGAAATTTTTTTAAAATTTGTAAAATTCGTGACCTTCGGCGTTTCGAAAATACCGTTTTCGTCTGTGCCTGCCGATTTTCTGACGATGGCGGCGCTCGGGCTTTCGATAATTGCTTTCGTTTGCCTGTTAAAATTCTTCAAAAACCGGAAAAAGAAACACACAGCCTTAAAATGCATTTCATATACGCTTTGCGCAGCATTGTTTTTACTGTCTTTGTTTTCTTATTTTTTGCCTGTTCCCCATAACAGGCAAATAACGGCGGTGTCTTCAAAGGGCAGACCGACGGTTGTTTTGCGGTGCGGCGGCGAATATGCCGTTTTGGGTGCGCCCGAAACTAAAAGCGCGCAATATAAAGTTAAAGATTATTTGCCGACAACAAAAGAAGAAAAGCTTTCGTATTTTGCGATAACTTCAAAAAATGCAAGCAAAAACGCAATTGAATTTATTTTTGAAAACGCCGATGTAGGGTGTGCCGTAATAAACGAAAAAAACTCCGCCGAGACAAAAGAGCTTTTGGACTCGCTCGGCGCTTTTACGGTGAGCGCTTCAAAATTCAGGCTTAATAATAAAATATATGTCGAAACCGTTGACACACAAGGCGAATATTATGCTATAATAAAAGACGGTAATAAAAGCGCGCTTGTGTCGCTTTCGGGCTATAACGACAGCTTTTCAAAAAAGGCCGATATTCTTATCCTCGGCGAAAACGAGGCGAAAAATTATTCGGGCTTTTGCAAAGTGCTTGTGGTCTGCACAAAAGACGGCGCCGAAGAAAGCTTTAAAAATATGCTTTCAAGTCATTGCGGCAGGCTGATTGTTTTAAGCGACGGCGAAAGCCGCAAAGTAAAATAACCGACGATTTAAAAATCAAGTGAGGGAAAAAATTGTTTTTTAAAGAAGAAGAGCTGAAAAAGCAAATCAAAAGCGGGGATTTTGCCCGAATATACGTGCTTTACGGCGACGAGAGCTATTTAAAGCAGTATTATGCCGAGTTAATAGCCTCAAAAACCGTCGAAAAAGATTTTAAAGACTTCAATTTGCATATTCTTGACGGCACAAAAACCGATATAAACACGCTTTCGGACTGCGTTTTGTCGTTTCCGATGATGGGCGGCTTTACCTGCACGGTGGTTACGGATTATCCTCTTATGTCGCTCGTCGGCGATAAAGGGAAAATAAACGGCGATTTTGACACGGTTATTTCACAGCTTCCCGAAACGACGGTGCTTGTGTTCAAGGTCGATTCCGAAGTTGACCAAAAAAATGCAAAATGGACAAAGCTTTTAAAATATATCGACTCAAACGGCGGAGTTTGCGCGGAGCTTTGCAAGCGCACTTCTTCACAGCTTGTAAAGCTTATTACGGACTCGGCAAAAAGAAAAGGCTGCGAAATTTCGCGCGAGGACGCTTATTATATGCTTGACGCCGTGGGCGACGATATGAGCACATTAAGAAACGAGCTTGACAAGGTTTGCGCCTATAAAAAAGAGGGAACGGTAACGCGCGCCGATATAGACGCCGTTGCCGTAACAAGCGTTGAAGCAAAGGTCTTTTCGCTTTCAAGATATATTGTTTCGGGCGACGCCGACAATGCGCTTTTAACCCTTTCAAATCTTTTTAAATTAAGAGAAGAGCCTGTTGCGGTGCTCGGCGTGCTGTCAAAGGCGTATGTTGATATGTACAGGGTAAAGGCAATAAAAGAAAAGGGCATTCCCGCAGAAAAGCTTTCGGAATACTTCCCCGCGTCTTATCGCGGCAGAAGCTTTATAATCACAAATGCCGCGCGCGACGGTGCAAAATATTCGCTTTCGTCGCTCAAAAATGCGCTTTCTATGCTTTTTGACGCCGACAGACGGCTAAAATCCACAAACGAGGACGCAAAAGCCGTTCTTGAAGAGCTTGTTTTAAGGTTGCTGAGAATATAATGATTAAAACTGACAGAGCCGTTATAGTCGAGGGTAAATACGACAAAATCAAGCTTCAATCCGTGCTTGACGCGGTAATAATCGAGACTGACGGCTTCGGAATATTTAAAGACAAAGAGAAAAAAGCGCTTATTAAAAGGCTTGCTTGCGAAAAGGGCATACTTATTCTGACTGACAGCGATTCGGCGGGCTTTAAAATACGCAACTACGTCAAAAATATCGCCTCGGGCGGCGATGTGATAAACGCCTATATACCCGATATTTTCGGCAAGGAAAAGCGCAAAACGGCGTATTCAAAAGAAAAAAAGCTCGGCGTTGAGGGTATCCCCATAGAAGAGCTAAAAAAGGCGCTTGAAAAATGCAGTATTCCTTTTGAAGAGACAAATAATGAGCCGCATAAAAAAATAACGAAGCTTAATTTATATGAAGACGGCTTTTTCGGCAGAGACGACAGCAAAATGAAGCGAAAAGAGCTTTTAATAAAGCTTAATTTGCCCGAAAGAATGTCATCAAACGCGCTTGTTGAAATGATAAACGCCTTTATGAGCGCCGACGAATACAAAAAAGCCGCAGAGGAAATTAAAAAGAATTATGATAAATAAAAACGATGAATTTGAACTTGAAATAACAGGCTGTACTTCGGATGGCGGCGGGGTCGGCAAAAAAGACGGAATGGCGGTTTTCGTCGAAAACACCGCCGTGGGCGACGTTGTTCTTTGCCACATAATAAAGGCAAAAAAGAATTATGCCGTCGGCAAAGCGCTTAAAGTTTTAAAGCCGTCAAAGGACCGCATAAATTCCCCGTGCGATGTGTTCAGCACGTGCGGCGGCTGCTCGTTTTGTCACATAAAATACGAAGCCGAATTAAAGCTTAAAGAAGAAAAGGTAAAAGACGCTTTTAAAAGAATAGGCCACATTACCCCCGAATTTGAAAGTATTATCGCTTCGCCGCGCGAATACCGCTACCGCAACAAGGCGCAATACCCCGTGCGCCGCGAAAACGGACAGCTTAAAATCGGATTTTACGCAAAAAAAAGCCACCGCGTGACAGATTGCGGTGAATGCCTTTTACAGCCCGAAAAATTTACGGAAATTGTAGAAGCCATACGGCATTGGGTGCAAAAATTCGGCGTCGGAGTCTACAGCGAAGAAACAAATTGCGGACTTTTGCGCCACATCTTTTTGCGCCTTGCCGAAAAAACGGGCGAAATTGCGGTGTGCCTTGTAATAAACGGCGACAGCATACCGAAAAAAGACGAGCTTTTGGACGCGCTTTTAAAAATCGAGGGCTTTAAAACGCTTGTGCTCAACGTAAACAAAAAAGCGTCCGACACCGTTCTCGGAAAAGAAATGATAAATATTTACGGCGACGGCTATATAACCGACGAGCTTTGCGGCGTGAGGGTGCGAATATCGCCGCTGTCGTTTTATCAGGTGAACCGCTCGGGCGCGGAGCTTTTATATAAAAAAGCAGCCGAATATGCGGGGCTTTCGGGGAACGAAACGGTGTTTGACCTTTATTGCGGCACGGGCACAATCGGACTTTCGATGGCAAAAAGCATAAAAACGCTCATCGGTGCCGAAATAGTCGCCGACGCCGTTAAAGACGCGCGCCTTAACGCCGAAGAAAACGGAATTTTAAACGCCGAGTTTATATGCGCCGACGCATACGAAGCGGCAAAAGAGCTTGAAAGCCGCGGCATAACGCCCGACACCGTTATTCTTGACCCGCCTAGAAAAGGCTGCGCAGAGGAGCTTTTAAAAACGGTTGCCGATATGTCGCCGAAAAAAATAGTCTATGTCTCGTGCGACCCCGCAACGCTCGCGCGAGACTGCGAAAGACTTTTAACGCTCGGCTATAAACCCGAAAAGGCAACACCGGTGGATATGTTCCCGAAAACTGCGCATGTCGAGACGGTGTGCTTGTTAAAACTTAAATAAACATTGCGCTTCAACGAAAATACACTGTCCAGTTTTGTAAAAGCATATTTTTTATAAAAACATTACATTTTGTCTGCATAAGTTTGATTGACTTTTATGCCCTAAAGCATCACAATTAGGGGCATAAAAGTCAATTTGTATCAAAGATTATATAGGAGCAAAGGATAAATTTTATGGATATTTGGGAAGAGTTATATTTAAAAGCGAAAGAACAGTACGGGCCCGTTGACGTTACGCCGTTTTTATATGCTCATAATGTTGTGTGCGCACTTGAAAGCGAAAGCGGAAAGATTTTTACGGGCTTTTGCATAGAAAGCTGCGGCGGAGTTGTGAATTTGTGCGCCGAAAGAGTTGCGGCAATCAATATGTATGTGAACAGCGGCGAGACCGTAATAAAAAGGCTTATAGCTTTTCGCGACAAGCCGCCGTATGGCGGCGGAAGCGGTATGCCGTGCGGCGCTTGCAGAGAGTTTCTTATGCAGCTTTCGCCGGAAAACCGCAACACCGAGATAATGGTTGATTTTGAAACCCGCGAAACGGTGACTTTAAAAGAGCTTATGCCGAAATGGTGGGGTGACGAAAGATATAACGGGCAGAACGGCTGATTTTTCATATCTCAAATAAAAAGCGTGAATATGAAAAGCTTTTGCGGCCGCGAAAGATTTTTGAGACTTCTTAAAATCTTGTGTAAACCTCCGAAATGGTATAGAATAAAAATATCATTTTGGAGGTTAAGTTTATGCCAAGGTACAAAGACAGCCCGGAAGTAAGGGCAGCAAAGAAGGAAAGAAAAGAGAAGTTAAGAGAATTTCTTCAGTTACTGGATGTAGAAGATTACAGCGACCTTCGTTCGGTATTCAAAGAAACGGTCGGAGAAGTTCTTGAAAACGGACTTGAAGGCGAGCTTGACGACGAACTCGGATACAGCAAGTATGATTATCGAAACAAGGATACCGAGAACAGCAGGAACGGATACAGCCGGAAATCCGTCAAAACAAGTGCGGGTTCGGTTGAAATAGCAGTACCGCGTGACAGGAACGGAGAATTTGAGCCGCAGATAATCAAGAAAAACGAAACATCTTTCACAGGTGATATTGAAGAAAAGATTCTTTCAATGTATGCCAAGTACTGATTCCTCTTTTCGTAGCTGTTACGGTAATCATTCTGTTCCGATGCGTGCTCTTCATAGGGTATGTACCAACCTCCTCTATGGAACCAACCCTAAAAACGGGCAGCGTGCTTCTCGGAATCAGAATTATCGGTTCAATTGGAGCTGGAGATATTATCGTGTTCCGGCATAACGAGAGGCTGTTTGTAAAGCGAGTCGCCGCTGTCGGCGGTGATATGATCGAATATGACGGTCAATTGGTTACAGTACCTGTAGATTGCTTTTATGTGCTCGGAGATAACACGGAGCATTCCTACGATTCGAGGTATTGGGTGTGTCCGTTTGTGACATTGAAGGATATTGTGGCAAAAGTATGTGCTGAGTAAAAAGAGCGTAAAACCGCAAAGCAGCTTTACCTAACTGTGGTAACTTCTTTTCGGTGTTTTTTTAGTGAGCAGAAAATATGCACTGTTCAATCTATTCCGGCTGTTGTTATATAACAATATTACATACCGATCTGAACAGAGGCCCAAATGAGGGGCTAATAAGAGCACCCGATCGTCATGCCTTATTTCCCTACCCCGTGGAAAGTAACAAAAACACAAGAATTAAATCCATCGCTTTATAAACCGTTGCGTTTTTGCGAGAAATATGATATTATATTCTAAACAGTCAAGACCGGCTGTTCCTGTTTTCGGAGTAAATCCTGTTTGAATCGAGGCTGACGGTATGGATATAAGCTATAAAAAGCTCTGGAAATTGCTGATTGACAGGGATATGAAAAAGAAAGACCTTGAAAAGGCTGCGGGCATCAGCAACTATGTCATTTCCAAAATGACCAGGAATGAAAATATCACGGTCGAAACCGTGGGTAAGATCTGCAAAGCATTGAACTGTACGCCGAATGACATAATGGAATTCGCATCCGACAGCGAGATTTGATAATGCTTTAGTATGCTGCTTTTGGTAAATGCACATTCGGAATCGTCCTGCCGAGAAGCAAATAAAACTGCCAAAGGACATTCTTTGCCTGTGAGAGAAAGCGAGAGATTCCCCCTATGAAACGGAATACGAAACAGCTGATCCCTATGATCCTGGTTTTTACGATCATTGCGGCGGGCTATTCCTGCCGGATACTGGCTATGCTCGACATCGGCGGCGCTTGGATAAGTTATATCCGCGCGGCACTATATTTGCTGCTGTTTGCCCTGTGGGGGTTTTCCCTCGACCGCCGCATTATACAGACGCAGGCGCTGCACTGCCTGCGTCTGACCGCGGCGCTGATGCTGCTGTGGCTTATTTTGCGCACGCTGAAATATGAGTTTGTCACTGACCTGACAGTGGCGCGGTACATTTGGTATCTTTACTATCTGCCAATGCTTTTTATACCGCTGCTGGGAGTGTATATTGCGCTGTCTCTGGGGAAATCGGAGGAGTTCCGCCTGACCGGAAGAATCGGCGCTTTGGCAATCATTCCGGCCGTGCTGTTTTTGCTGGTGATCACCAACGATCTGCACCAGCAGATGTTTGCATTCAACAGCGGCGTGCCGGACAATTATGGCTATTCCCACGGCATTTTTTACTTCTGCAGCATGGGCTGGATGGTGGCGTGCTTGATTTTTTCCCTTGTCCTCCTTTTGAAGAAAAGCCGTGTCCCGTGCAGCAAAGAAAAGAGGCTTGCACCGTTTGTTATAGGCTGCGCAACGGTCCTGTACGGGATTTTGTATTTGCTGGGGCTGCCGGCTGTACGCTGGTGGTTCGGCGATATGAATGTGATGTTTTGCCTTTTATATGCGGCGATTTATGAAAGCTGTATACGCTGCCGGATGATACAGTCCAATACAGGCTATGTCGAACTGTTCGAGGCAACGACACTGGCAGCATGTATCGCAGACCGCGCCGGAAATATCGTTCTCCGTTCCCGGGCTGCAGACGAAAATATGGTTTGCCCGAAAAACGGGATTCAGATCATCCGTCCCGACGGAATACGCATTTCTTCGGCACCGATCAGCGGAGGATATGCCGTTTGGCAGGATAATGTGCTCCCGCTGACCGAGCTTCGCGCAAGGTTAAGCGAAAACAAGGCTAAAATAAGAAGCAATAAAGAGAAATTGCAGGAAGCCTATCTCATGCAGAAAAAGCTGAATGAGTTGACCGAAAAAAACCGTATTTATGACGAATTGGAAACAAAGTACGGAGAGCAGCTAGCCAGGATCGGTCAACTGCTGAAACAATGTGAGGGTGCAGAGCCTGCCGAAATACAAAACCTGCTGAAAAGAATTATTCTGCTTGGCACTTACATCAAGCGCGGCGCTAATCTGTATTTTCTCAGCCTGGAATATGAGCTTCTGCCGCAGCAGGAGCTTCGGCTGACAATAGACGAGGCCGTGCGGGTCATGACCGTTTGCGGCACGGAGTGCAGTGTGGTCTATCACACAACAAAACCGATGCTTTCGGCAGAGGTGGCGCGGCTGTTCGACCTTTTGAAAACCGTTGAGGAGGCCACGATAAACGAGCTGCATTCTCTGTTTATATCCGTGTCCGACAGTGAGATGGATCTGTCGGTGGAGTGTGCTGCGGATCTGTCATTCCTCGTTTCTCCAAATGTAACCGTTAAGCAGGAGGACGGCTTATGGCTTGTTCGCACGATGATAGGAGGTTGGAAGGATGCATAGAATGAAACGCTTAAGCTTTAACGCCATTAAAGAGAGCTTTGACCGTCTTCCCACTGCCGTATGCTTTTTTGATCGCATGGGCAGTATCGTTCTCTGCAACCGACAGATGTATCAGTTGAGCCAATATCTGCTTAACAGCGATATGCAGTATTTGGGCGAGGTCGTGGAAGCGCTCCATCATCTTCCGAATGGTGTTGTACGGATTCCGGACGTAGAGAATACCTTTCGCTTTCCCGACAACACCGTATGGAGATTTGAAAAAACAGAGGTCACCGACAAATACGGGGAGAGGTATATACAGCTCACCGCCGCCGATGTTACCGAGCTGCAGCGTGCTTTGGTGCAGCTCGCCGATGACTGTAAGAAAATCGAGGAGGATTCAAAAAAGCTGAAACAGCTTTCCGATAATGTCGTGGCATTAGCACGGGAAAAGGAGCGGCTTGACGCAAAATCCGCCATGCACGACAACCTTGCCGCTTGCATTACACTGACGAAGCAGTACATAACGGGAGACTTTGACGGTGTGGAAGCGGATACTGTGTGCCGCGAATGGGAGAAGGTCATTGCCTTTCGGGATGTTATCCGGCTGTCTGAAAAGCAAAAACTGCTTGACATTGCAATGACCAGCGGTGTCACCGTGAGGATAAGGGGCGAAGAGCCGACGGACGGCGGGGCGGAATTGATGTATATCGCCATGCAGGTCTGCTTGAACAACGCTATTCAGTATGCCAAGGCTACCGAGATATCTGCAAATATTTGGGAAAACGAGGGCAGCTATACGGTGGTGATACGCAATAACGGAAAACCGCCGGAGAAAAAGATCACTGAGGGCGGCGGCCTTACCAATCTGCGCCACAGGATAGAAAATTCGGGCGGAAAGATGACAGTACAGAGCTTGCCGGAGTTTTCTTTGGCAATCGAACTGCCGAAGCATGGAAATTCGGGAGGTAACCTATGGCTATAAGAAAAATATTGATTGTTGAAGATCAGGCGCTGGCGAGAGCCTATCTGTGCTCCTGCGTGGAAAAGTGTACCGATTGCGAGGTCGCAGGCACGCTGTCCCATGCGGATGCGGCGCTTCGCCGCTGCGGCGAGGGTCACATCGATCTGATCCTCATGGATATTTGCACCGAAAGCGACTCGGACGGTCTGATGGCCGCCGAGGCGATCAAGAAGCACTATCCCCGGATAAAGATCGTTATGGTGACCTCTATGCTGGAGGGGCGATTTCTCGATCGTGCAAAAAACATCGGCGCCGACAGCTTTTGGTATAAGGATTCCCCTTCCGGCGACCTTGTGAGCGTAATTGACGGCACTCTTTCCGGCGGGCACTTCTGGCCGGACAGCGTGCCGACTGTGCGGCTCGGCAATACGCTTTCCTGCGAGCTGTCTGACCGTGAGATGGAGACTTTGCGCCTGCTCTGTGAGGGGAAAACCAATGCCGAGATCGCCATAAAACTGAATGTGGCCGAATCCTCGGTGCGGACCTACATCAACCGAATGCTGGCAAAAACAGGCTATACGAACCGTAACCGCCTGATGATCGCAGCCGTCGGCAAACGCATGGTGGTACCCGGGAGCTGGCTGGAAGAACACAACGAGACCTGATATATATGCAAGAAACGATGTAGTACATGCATTTATATGTATTC
>OQVL01000914.1_pt1 | contig 16864 bp, 25 predicted proteins | sample 1691501 | NCBI WGS metagenome assembly OQVL01 (sample SAMN03418253, study PRJEB22391) | human gut metagenome | biome: human-gut; feature: organic feature; material: feces | host: Homo sapiens | place: Tanzania | collected 2013-01 | reverse complement strand
TGAAAGTGTAGCCTCAGATGACGGAGTCGAAAAAAACACAGACAAAACCTTTGCAAACGCATCGAAATATATCGGCAGAATTGATGTGTATATTAAGACAGACACAAATGACACGGAATGCCTGAACAACGAAAAGGAAACTGCCATTATCATATGGGTACTAAGCAAAAGAAAAAAAATCCCCGTCTACATATATAATAACTTAAAGGATTTTAATTTCATGACCGACAATACCATAAATGATGAAATTGAACAACTTTATAGGGATGACTTCCATGCAACAACGGAACGCACATATAGTGACCAACCCTTATATAGGGCAGACAAGGGCATTTCCCATAGAAATAAATATATTATAATATTGCTGCATCTGTTGAACGTATTGAGCGACGGGGAGATATTCAGAAAAGACAACCGTGCATATGCGTTAATCTCCAATACCCTTCAAAAATTCGGATTGGAACAATATAAGGCAGACGTCATTAAATATCTAAAGAGCGCCTATTACTGTTCTTTTGATGAAAGTTGTGAACTATTGGCGCATACCTCCAATGTCCCAATCAGAAAACTGAACACAGAACGCCCCTATGAGGACTCGAACAGAATCATGAGATTGGGCGCATGGATATTGAAGAACAAGGGCGTTTCCAACTTCGACCAACTAATAGCTCGCGGCAATTGAACTGCAGCGTAATACAAAATCAAACATAATATTTTACGGAATCTCGGAAAGGAATAAACCTTCCTGAGATTTTTTTTTATTTTCCCTCCTCAAAAAACCGAAAATCAAATCTTGATAAGTGATGGAAAATTAATTTTCTTAAGCAGTGCAAAGAGGAGCCATTTTGAAAAATTCAAAAAAAAAATATGGGGAAAAAATTTGGGGCATTGATTTTTGGGAAATACTCCCTATCCCCCTGATGGAAAACAATGTTTTTGAATTGACGTATCCTCCGTGGTCAAAACGCCACATTTTCCCACCTTGATAGTACCTCTTGATAGAGATTTGATTTTAGAAGACGGAGATTTAATTTTAGTGAACTGTACGGAACTTTGATTTTAGAAAAACGCTCAAAAATATAGGGAAAAATTTTTCGCACAAGGCATTTTTTCAAAATAAGGGGGTACCCCCTATGGAAAAAGTCGAAAAAATAGGGTAAATCTATCGTAGCCAATAGCCCCGCAGCATATAGACGTGGCACGGAGGGACAACATCGGGAGCACTTACGTAGGGAGGGGTAGGGGCAGGGGGTACATAGGTAGTCCTATATCCTATAAAATAAAATTAAAATCCGTATTTGCAAGCAAAAAGCAAAGAATTTTTTATTAAAACGATTTATAAAAAAGAGTTGATTTTATTAAAACGTTTTCTTGATATTCTATGGTGGGTAAAACGATTTAATCAAAAAAAAGTTAAAAAAAGTTTTGGAGTATGGGAAAAAGTCCGTACCTTTGCTTTCGGAAATGAGGGAAACACCTCACCACGGAAAGGGAAAGCCGATAAGTACCCACAACGCCAAAAACTTTAATAACATGGCACGTTCAATCAATACTCGTGAAACCTCAATCGTTACCCGTAATGAAATGGTTAAAAAGTTGCTTGCAGACCTGCATGACGGAAAGCACGCACCAATGACCGAAGATGAGGAGCAGACCGCATTTGCAGACAGGAACGCACACCGCGAAGAAATAATTCAGCGCAATTTATTGTTCGTTTATTCGGTAGCGAAGAGATACGCAAGAGATAACGAAACACTTTGCGATTACTTTTCAGAGGGGGCTATCGGTCTTGCTGATGCGATTGACAAGTTTGAACCTGAAAGGGGTTTCAAGTTCATTTCATTCGCGGTTCATTATATACGTGCGTATATGTCCGCATACGCAAAGGAGAGCGGTCTTGTTAAGTCAAGCAATGCAAACAAGATAGGTTCAAAGGTAAAGACCTATGAGGCACGCTATTATGCCGAAAATGGCAAGATGCCGACCGATGCATATATTTTGGCATACCTTAAGAACGAGCACGGAATAGAAGTAAAGTACGTTTCGGAAATACATGGCGCGTCATTTACAAGTATTGACGCGAAGATAGACAGCGATAGCGATGACACGGCAGGCGAAGTGGGTGAAGTTGCTCAAAGAACGGCAAGTTTTAACGAAGTGGAGACCACTATCGAAAACGACAACCGCAAGCAGACTATTTCAATACTCCTTAATTGTAAAGCAATTTCGGAGACTGAAAGGGAGGTTTTGACACTTTGGTATCTGAAAGGTTGGAGCAAAGAACGCATTGCAAAGAAAATGGACTTGTGTGGCGAAAGGATTAGGCAGATACAAGCGACTGCGCTCACGAAGTTGAAAGGATATGCAGAACGGCACAATTTGACTGCATAAGGCGGCTACAATGAAGTCAAATAGGTAGGATGATAAGTCTTACCTATTTTTTATTATCGTTGAAAATAAAACGTTTTAGTCATGGCTAAAAAAAATTAAGATTTTTCTTGGATATATGGAAAAATTTATTATTTTATAGGATAATGGGCAACGATAGCAGGAGAAATGATTTTAGGGCTATAAGCATTAATCTATAAAATAAAATTAATTTTGAAATATGCAAGAGCATAAAACGATTTATATTGGAAAAAGTTTATTAAAACGATTTATGCAAAAAAAGTTTTGAAAATGCTTGCATATATGGAAAAAGGTTTGTACCTTTGCAATGTGGTTCAAAGGAGAGGACTGCAAGGGCAACAAGTCAGCCCATATTGAAATGGCTTAAAAAAATTTAATATTATGCTTTCAGTTATCATTTCAGCAATTCAGACAATTATTTATATTGCAATCGTTGGTTTTTTGTGCCTTATGCTTATAGGGCAACAAATACACGATGTTAAGATACTCTTTGGAAAAGAAAAGACTGAGAACTAAAAATATATCATTATGTGGATTGCAAGATGTAAGGATGAAAGCCTTGTGGCTTTTAATGAGAAGCCCGATAATGATAATTTTGATTACTTCGGGCATGAAAATATCGAATCTGAAAATTTTACTGATTACGGGGTAAAATTGCCCACATGGGCAGATATAGGTTTAACAGGGAAACATATTGATTTTGAGGATGGCCCGATAGAAATAAACTAAACCAATTTTACAATATGCCGTTTTTGCTTTAGGACAAGCCTTTTTTAGGCGGGAAACAAGTTGGACGATAGTCTGACTTGTTTTTTTATTATCGTTGAAAATAAAACGTTTTAATGAAGTTTGAAAAAAACAAGATTTTATTTGGATTTACGGGTTTTTTTATTATTTTATAGGATAATAGACTTATAAGATTTTAGCAAAATCAATGAATAGAATAAGGTATAATTTTAACGTTTTAATTTGATTTATTTTTCAGTTTATGATAGGATTACTCCACTAATGGAAAATAATTGATTGTAGGGGCTAAAAATGGGCAAATATTGCATTTTATTGGGATATTGTTATAATATGGGAACGATATGGAAAGGAGCATGAAAAAAGTTAAAATTTTCCTTGCATATATGGAAATTATTTTTATTTTATAGAATAATAGTAATAGAATGTATTAAAACGTTTTATAGAAAAACATTAATTTTATTAAAACGTTTCCTAATGCGGTGCAGGAGGGATAAAACGATTTAATTGCAAAAAAGGTCAAAAAAGTTTTGTAGGTTGAAAAAATAGTCTTAACTTTGCTATCGGAAATGAGGGAAACACCTCACCACGGCAATAAGCCTGCCGATTTTGAAATGGCTTTTATTCCTATAAGATTATGAAAGGAATGACTTACGAAAGATTTAAGGAACTTTTTGACAGCCGCTACGATTCTGAAAAAATCGAATTGTGGAACAACCTTTGCGATGATTACGCCTATGAAGAAAGGTTGTATCATATGGACGACCTTGACGAGTTGTTGGGCGACAGAAAGCCGAGCGAGTTGCTGACAATGGTAGATGACGACTTCAGTTATAATGATGATTACTTCTACTTCGACGGATATGGCCGACTTTGTTCCGTAAAATACCTTGAAATTTTCTTTGAAACAGGCAGGGGTGATGTGAGTGAAATTTATAGGTGGCTTGAGAGTCATGACAGACTGCAAGAGTTTGCAGAGGAGAACGACCCCGACTATAACGAGGAGGATTGGGAGGAAGAAGAGGATGAGGATGAGTAGGCAATACTCAAATGAGTACCCACGCTTTCTGTGGGTGTGGGTGCTCTAAAATTAAAAAAACATATTTCAGTTAAACATTTTAATTTTTTAGGTTATGTATAGAATTGTAACTACAACATTTGGCGATGTTATTTTTATTGATAACAACGGAAAGATAGAGCTTTTTAGCGGCAAAAACCTCAACGACTATGAGGGCACGGCAAACGTAGATTTGAACACCGCCACGGACAAAGATTTGTCTGATATTGCAGAAAGGCAGATGAAAATGAGAGATTAAAAAAATCAGTATATTGTATCAAGCTTTAATAGGTTTTATAAGTGCAGACGGCTGTGAAGTCCTTTGCACTTTTTTTTTATTTTTTGTTTGGATATTTGATTTTTTTGTTATTTTATAGGATAATATAACAAGAAATTTAGCCAAAATCAATACTGAAATAGATACAATAATTTTAACGTTTTATTTTAGCTTGTTGATTTATCCTAAAATTAAATAAAGTGGCTGAAAACGGCTAAAAATGGGCAAATAGGCGATAATACGATATGAATGTATTATAATGGTTAAATGGCTAATGCCTTTGGTTTTTTGCTACGTGTTATCCTATAAAATAAAAACTTTCTCGATATATGCAAATTCTTAAAACGATTTATATTGGATTTTTTATATTAAAACGATTTATTGGGACAATGTTGCTCTATTAAAACGTTTTCTTGTTGTTCCATGGTGGATAAAACGATTTAACTGAAATTTAATTTTGCGGTTTTAGGCTTTTTGCCTATCTTTGCATCGTGGTTGGGAAAGAAAACAACTACAAAGTAAGTTTAACATTTAATTTTTCGGTTATGGGAAAAAATTTTAACAAATGGGGTGAAAAGGAGTTCAGAGAATACCTCAACGGAGAGGGTAATACACAAGCATACCAATTTCTTCAGAATCTGAAGAGAGGAAATATCGTGGCAGTGGTAAAACACATTGCAAAGAGCGGAATGTCCTGTAAAGTGCGTTTCTACACAATGGAGATAAATGAAATCGATGATATCAGCGGTTTCATTGCAAGGGCAGGAGGTTTCAAAATGTCAAAAGACCATTATGGTTTTGATGCGGATATTATTTTGAACGGATGCGGTTTTAATGCCATTTATGCTTGCTTGGAGCACGTCTATAACCATATCAAGGACGACACAGACTTGACTGACAAGAGTTTCAACGAAGTTTATAAGGGTTGTGCCCTTTTGTAATATACTCATTTATCTTGTTATTTTATAGCGAAAATTTAATTTTGTAGAAATAAAAACTTTGATTATATTTGCATTGTAGAAAGGAAACAAGTTCAACAACTAAAGGCAAAATTGATTATGGCTAAAAAATTGACATTCGTAAAGTTTCTTAATGACGGGAGCATTACGGGCAATCTAATCAAGACGGAAAAAGTATATGACGATGAAACCGAAATGAAAAAGATGTTTGACGAGTGTGTGGGCACGTTTGAGCCGTACTGCAAGATGTTCGGCCGATTTGTAAGGCGTGATTATGAGATGGCAAGCGGTTCGGCAATGGGTAACGGGTTTTCGCTAAAGGTAGAAGATGTCTAACAATTAAAAACTAAATAATATGATTAAGGTAGGAAAATATTACATTGAAAAAGAGGACGACAAATTGAACGGACAGCCGTGTGTCTTCTGCACCGCATATCTCGACCCCGACAAAGAAAGAGAGGTAACTATGTTCACTATCAAGGGAACGAGAGGAATGTCAGAGAGCAATATAAACCTCAAAATCGTGCAGGAGGTGAAAATGCGGTTGAGGTAGTAAAAAATCGTTAATTGATTGAATATGCTTTAGGGGATAGGGTCAGCCGTGAGGTTCGCCCTATCTAAACGTATATCATACTCAACTGAGTACCCATATTCGATATTGCTCTATTATTCTATAAAATAAAAAAATCCTTTAGAAAAACAAATTTAATTTTAATTTTTTTATTTGGAAAACTTTTATTATATTTGCAGAAGTAAAAAGTATTTTTGTTATGAATATCATTGATTACATCAACATGTTGCCTAATGGAGACATGTTCTATGGAGTACCGAAAGTCGTGCCCAATCCAAATTGTAAGATTCCGCCCGTGGATAGAGTTCCTGCATTGAGGGAATTTAATGTCAATGGGCATACGATAATGGCGAGAAACCGCAAGGACGCAATCAAAACGGCCGTGCGAAAGGGAATTGTTGCCGACAAGAAAAAGAAGAGAAAATAAAATGATTAAATAAAAATTAAAAGTATTATGAAAAAGTTCAGTTTATATTGTATCGTATTGATATTACTTGGTAGTCTATTTCAAAGTTGTGGCGTTTGTTTTACAAATGTAACTGCATCTTTGGATTGGTGTACCAATAATGGTGACACATTGGGGCATTGGGATAATATCATATTATCCACAACAACGCACGATATCAGCAGGAATGGAGCGATAGTGGGCTCTTCAACAGAAACCAACACATCAATTAAATTAGGTGGAGGATTAGGCTTTTTAACAAATGAGGGAAAGAGCGAATACATCAGTGGAGGGTTGATACATTTATATAATGTCGGAAGAAGTGGCCTTAATCTGCAACAAGAAAAAGGAATTGATATTGAAAAACGTTTTGAATTTAGTGATGCAATTTATTATAATTACGGCAGCGAACATTTATTCCTCGGAAACAATTATAACGATGCCTACAAAACGTTAATTCAAATGAGAGACAAAGGAATTTTAACGCAGGAAGTTGTAAATGTATTTACCCTATTGAAAGGGCGGTATATTAAAGAAAAAGAATACGGAACACAATATAATACTATCAATTAAATTTTTTGGTAGTTTCATTTGGAATTGCCAATTATTTTTTTATTTTATAGAATAATAGAGCCAACAAGCATTAGCAATTATTAAATCGATTTATATTGAAAATAAATTTTGTGGGAATATTTATTTTTACTATCTTTGCATCGTAAGATAATTACAAAACATTAACAACATTTATTAAACAATTAAACAAATTTTAATTATGGCGCACAAAAAGAACGTAGGAGCAGAGATAGTAAAAACTTACTCTTTTAAGGTAAAGAATACCAATGGTATCACAATGGAAAAATTGATGAACGCCATTGACGAGTTTCAGTCATACTATAACCTTTGTAGCGATTGGATATGCAAGAACCTCACGACTATGACAATAGGCGATTTGGATCAGTATATTCCCGAAAAGGCAAAGGGTAATACTTATGCGACTGTTCTTCTTGATGAAGCATGGAAAAATCAGCCGTTGTATAAAATATTCGGTAAAAAGTATAGTTCTAATAATAGGAACAATGCTCTTTATTGCGCCTTGTCTTCAGTCATTGATATGACCAAGGAGAATGTATTGGGGTTTTCAAAAACTCATTATATAAGAAATGACTATATCCTCAACGTAATATCCAACTATGCTTCCAAATTGTCTAAACTGAATACCGGTGTAAAAAGCCGTGCAATAAAGGAAACTTCAGATGAAGCAACCATTATTGAGCAGGTTATCTATGAAATGGAGCATAACAAATGGGAAAGCATTGAAGATTGGAAAAATCAGATTGAATATCTCAATTCCAAGACAGATTACAATCCTACCTATATGGAACGTATGAAAACATTGTCTGCATATTATTCGACTCACAAAAGTGAGGTAGATGCAAAAATGCAGGAAATGGCAGTGGAGAATCTTGTTAAATTTGGTGGCTGCCGTAGAAACAATAGCAAAAAGTCTATGTTTATTATGGGTTCAAACACCACAAATTATACAATTTCCTATATAGGCGGCAATAGTTTCAACATCAATTTTGCAAACATACTGAACTTTGATGTTTACGGGCGTAGAGACGTTGTAAAAAACGGAGAAGTCCTCGTTGATATAATGGCCAATCACGGAGATTCCATTGTATTGAAAATTGTGAATGGCGAATTGTATGCAGATGTGCCATGTTCAGTAACCTTGAATAAGGTAGAATCTAATTTTGATAAGGTAGTGGGCATTGATGTTAATATGAAGCACATGTTGTTGTCCACAAGCATTACCGACAATGGCAGTTCAGATTTTCTTAACATCTATAAGGAAATGTCCAATAATGCCGAATTTATGGCTCTTTGTCCCGAAGAAGACAGGAAATACTATAAGGATATCAGCAAATACGTAACATTTGCACCGCTTGAACTTGACCTCTTGTTCTCTCGTATCAGCAAGCAGGGTAAAGTCAAAATGGAAAAGGTATATTCTGAAATTTTGGAAGCCTTGAAATGGAAGTTTTTTGCCAACGGAGACAACAAAAACCGAATCTATGTAGAGAGCATACAGAAGATAAGACAACAAATAAAGGCTTTGTGCGTTATTAAAAATGCATATTATGAACAGCAAAGTGCCTATGATATTGACAAGACGCAGGAATATATTGAGACGCATCCGTTTTCACTGACTGAAAAGGGTATGAGCATTAAGTCCAAAATGGATAAGATATGTCAGACAATTATAGGTTGCCGAAACAATATCATAGATTACGCTTATTCATTTTTTGAGAGAAACGGATATTCTATCATCGGTTTGGAGAAACTGACAAGTTCACAATTTGAGAAGACCAAATCAATGCCGACTTGCAAGTCTCTTTTGAATTTCCATAAAGTTCTTGGGCATACTTTGTCTGAATTGGAAACACTCCCGATAAATGATGTTGTGAAGAAAGGATATTACACCTTTACCACCGATAATGAGGGCAAAATCACTGACGCATCTTTATCTGAAAAAGGCAAGGTTAGGAAAATGAAAGACGATTTCTTCAACCAAGCAATAAAAGCAATCCATTTTGCTGATGTTAAAGACTATTTTGCAACATTGTCTAATAACGGACAGACTGGTATATTTTTTGTGCCATCACAATTCACATCCCAAATGGATAGCAATACCCATAATCTCTATTTTGAGAATGCCAAAAATGGTGGGCTGAAATTAGCCCCAAAATATAAGGTAAGACAGACGCAGGAATATCACTTGAACGGGCTTCCTGCCGATTATAACGCGGCGCGGAACATTGCGTATATCGGTCTTGACGAAACAATGAGGAACACTTTTCTGAAAAAAGCAAATAGCAATAAATCATTGTATAATCAGCCAATCTACGATACGGGTATCAAGAAGACCGCAGGTGTGTTTTCCAGAATGAAAAAATTAAAGAGATATGAAATTATCTAAAATAAAATATGAATTTTTCTTTGCGGAAATACCTTTTAATAGATTGATTTCTAATAAGTTATAAGAAATACATTGTTGTAGACCTCTTTTTATAAGGATTGAACAACTGGTTAATAACTATGTTTTGTATTGCTCTCATTGTTGTAGACCTCTTTTTATAAGGATTGAACAACGGGTTGCTTGTGTAGCGTTGGTGCAGGTAGATTGTTGTAGACCTCTTTTTATAAGGATTGAACAACGACATGGTACTCGTTGGCACTTAATCTGTTATTGTTGTAGACCTCTTTTTATAAGGATTGAACAACGGGAGAGTTATATTCAGATTGCGCGAAAAGATTGTTGTAGACCCCTTTTTATAAGGATTGAACAACATATTTCCTGTCATTCGCGTCATTCACGAAATTGTTGTAGACACCTTTTTATAAGGATTGAACAACACGCGATAAAGGAGCAGAACAAGATGGTAGATTGTTGTAGACCCCTTTTTATAAGGATTTAACAACAATAGATACTGAAGGAAAATCAAAGTGTAATCAAAAATTTGTTTGTGTTGAGGAAGCAGTGAAGAAATTTCATTGTTTCCTCAATTTTTATTTGCATAATCCAAAAAGTTTTTTATTTTATAGGATAATAAGACTAACAAATCTCAACGACTATTAAAACGATTTATATAAAAAAAGTTTTGCAGTTCCAATCTTTTTTGCTATCTTTGCAGTGTTGAAAGACAACAAAGATTTAAGTTTAACAAACAAATACTTTTTATTACATATTTTAATTTTTTTGTATTATGACAATAGAAGAAAAAGCAAGGGAAGAATACCCTTATATAACCCCATCTGATGGGTATGAATGCCATGATTATAATGAAGCCGCTAAAGACGGTTTTATTGAGGGGGCAAAATGGATGCTTGAAAAAGCCGCTGAATGGTTTAAGAATCAAAAGGAAGAGATAGGCATATCTTGGTATGATGATTTTGAGATTAGATTTAGAAAAGAAATGGAGGAATAATTATGAGAACAATTTTATTCAACAATGCACCATTTCAGATTACAGACGAGTTGAGGAAAGAATACCGCGATAGTTGTTGTGTGGAGGGGACTGACGAGGAAGTTTATATGTTCTTCGTGGATAAATTTGACGACCTTTTCGAGAATTTGCAGTATGCCAAAGACAAGAAAGGAGAAAAGATAAGCAACGTTCCCGTAATAATAACGGGCAAATTGAATCTTTGGAACGGGGAACATGCCATAGAGCCGAAAATAGCCATCAACATTAAAAGTGCTATGCGCCTTTGCTGTAAAAAATGTGATTATTGCAAGATTTACAAAGAGTTCAGCAAAATCATAATCGAAGCCACGCACCATGACGGAACAAACGTATTTACCTTGCAGTTCCTCAACGATATCGGGGAAACGCGCTTTTTGGAGGGTACTGACGTAGATTTGACAAATAAGCGATATATAAGAACTTTAGGCGAGTATTTGTATTAGCCTTTAGAATTGAGGATTGGGGAAAAAAGCATAAAATCTCCAATCCTCATTTTATTAAATTAAATTTGGATATTTGATTTTTTTTATTATTTTATAGAATAATAGTATTAACAAACCCATAAAACGTTTTATAAAAATAATACTCAATTAAAACGATTTTAATTTTTTTATTCCAATCTTTTTGTATATCTTTGCATCGTAGGAACAAATAAAGTATCAAGAGTTATGGATGTATATGTATTGAATAAGGAATTTGGATATGGCACGCTTTATGGCGCGGAATGCGTGGGCGTATTTGATACCGAGGAGAAAGCCCAAAAAGCAATGGAGTGGGAAATAGAGAAAACAGAAAAGAAATGGGCAGAGAGGTGTGAGAATTTTGTAAGCACCAAAAACATCAATACTACTATCGGTATAGGAGTTGCCACAATTTCAACAGAAGATAGGTACAAACATTATCTTGTATCTGAAAAGGAAGTCAAATAAATTTAATTTTGCAGAGCCGATTTTTTTTATTATATTAGCATTGTAAAAAAAATAACAGAATTATGATTGTATATGTAGTAAATAAGGTATCATGTTTTTGCGGTGAAGCGCATGGAGTATGCTATGGGGTTTTCGCTACCGAGCAGAAAGCCAAAGAAAAGATGCATAGGGCTATTGCCGAAACTGAAGAAGTATGGTTTGAGGGCATGAATCCTGCCGATGAAAATAAGATAAGTATTACCAAATTGGACGAGACATTGAGACTTGAGAATCTCACAACGGGGGCTAATGAATCGTTCTCAATTCAAGCGGTTAACTTCGTTGATTATGTGCCCATATAGTGAAACAAAAAAGAAAAAAGAATACTATGGCGGTCATTTAAGACGTTGGGATTCTAATTGCGACCAAGATGTATCAGATATCGAAGAAATGGCTTTAAGAGCGATGTTGTCTCTTATGGCAGGCTACTTCACAGATACATACGGAAAAAGGGAAAATCAATGGGAATAAAAGCAGGGATGATATCGTTTCATTCTTGCTTTTCGCTTATACATACTCAAACGAGTATCATTTTTTATTCTTGGCATTATCCTATAAAATAAAATTTTTTGCAACATTTCCAAATTTAATTTGCAATAATTTTTTCACAAAAAGTGCAAATAAATTTTGCAGATTCAAAACTTTTGATTACATTTGCAGTAGTTAAAAACAATAATAGTTATGATACACAACAAGGAATATAAAATACAAATACTTCTTGAAAGCTTCGAGGAGGTTGAGAAAAGCGAGAACTGCAAAAATGTAGCGGATTATGCGAAGATAGAATCCGTAGCCGATGACAGCTTTTATCCGTGGCTTTTTGAGGACGATTATTCAAACGTTCTTACTTCAGAGCAGGAGCGCGAATTTGAGGATTTCCTCAACGAATTACGGGAGTATTATTAACAATCAAAACATTAAGAATTATATGAGCATGGAAAGAATCGATAAGGTAAGAGACTATCTGAAGTCAGAGGAGGGTATTGCAGAGGTATTTACAATGGCCTTTGACAACGATGTGTTTTATGCTGACTATACGGCTGAAATGAGGGATAAGTATGCCAAGGATGACATATTTTATGAGGATATTCTTGCCGACATCATTATTGGCGGTGGGGAGATTACCATTATCGATACCGAAGATGATGAAAAATACCCGATAGACAAAAAGAAATGGAATGACGCAATAGACAAGATTGAGGACACGATGCTCCTTAACACTTGGGCAGATGGTTGCCTCGATTTTGAGATGTGCTATGCCGTACTTCAGTACGTTGTCTTCGGTAAAGTAGTCTATAAATAAAAAGGTGAAAAAAATCAAAATTTAATTTTGTAGATTTAATTTTTTTCACTACATTTGCTGTAACAAAGAAACACAACATTATGAGCAGAGAAGAAATTATCAACAAGTTCAAAGAATTGATTGAGAAGAACGGCAGGAACGGCAGTTGTCTCAATAGACTATGAAAAGTCGGTGAATGACATCATCTTTAATTTTGACGAGGAAAATGACGACTTCTGCATGTCGGGGGATTATACGACAAAGGAGTTGTATAATATGTGCATAAGATTCGTGATGATTTACTAAAAAATTAAAATTTATGATAGTACTTGAAAATGGACTTGTGGCAAATTACGACAAGTTTCAAAAGGAAGTGTTTGAGACATTATATGTGTTAGTACTTATCGGAGCGAGTAAGAACGGCAGAACGGACGGAGTTTTGGATATTAAGGGTATGGGCATTACTCTTAACGGAGAGCCTATTGCATCCGTGAAAATCGATGGGGAAGGCCTTTTGTTTTTCACAGACAATGGCGAGCCATATAGTTTCTTCAAAGAGAATTTGAGGGATATGTGCCGTCTGTATGATGATATTGCAGAAGTATTGAAATAAATTAAAATTATGAAAGGAAACAATATGGATTTTGTAACGAGGTACGACATTTTTCAAAGGGAATTATTCAATGCATTTTCTATCCTTATAGAGGAGAGAGGGAAAAATGGTATGTTGAACATTAAGGGTTTGGGAGTTACCTTTGACGGAAACCCTATTGCATCCGTGAATATCGATAAGGGAAGACTTTATTTCCTTACGGACAATGAGGGGTGGTATTATGGATTCTTCAGTGGGAGTTTGAAAGATATGTGCCATCTGTATGATGATATCGCAGAAGCTTTGGAGTGGAAAAAATAATGAAAATCAAAAGAATATGAAAAAGATTAAGAGTATTATCATTTTTATAGTTTTCAACATCTGTACTATCAGTTGCGAAATAACAAAGGAAACTACCTACAATACAATGGCGGACATCACTTGGCGCAATAACAACGGAGAGGAAATAAAGTCTTGGGATAATGCGCTTATCAGTTATCGCATTAAGACCGAGGATTGGAGCGGAGCATATAATTTCAAGGACAAGATAACGGAGTTCGGGCTGAACAATACGGACGTTTTGATTTTCTATGATAACAAGGGAAACAAGTGCGCATTAAGGTACGGACTATGGGAGATTAGCAACATTAGAGAGGAAATTGTAACTACAAAGGAATACGGAAAGGAATATGGAGAAGAACCGAGTTATAAGAAAATGGATGCATCGGGAAAGTTCGTGAGTGACGAAGACGGAATATGCTATCAGTATGGGAATGAAAGAGTCTTTTTGGGAACAAATTATAATGAAGCATACCAAACGTTGATTGAATGGAGAAATGACGGGATAGTTGGGCAGGAAGTGGTCAATATGTTCGTACAGACACAGAAGAAAAAATAATAAAAACCAATAAATTTTTGGCAGTTCTGTTTGGAATTGTCAAATTTTTTATTATTTTATAGGATAATGGTATTACAATGGCAGGAAAAATTAAATTTTGATTATTAGAAAATAAATATGTATATTTGCAAAAAAATAAAATACACTATGCTTAAAAAATATAGATATAATTGTATTAACGGGGCAAAATCTTGGAGTGAGGGAGCAAAGAACGATTTTCCTAAAGTAATAACAAATAAAGCAGTTGAGGGCGGAACAATTATATTTTCATTGGATAATAATGATGAGGGCAAAATTAAATCTTGGCTTCAACGGAAGAATGGGATTAACTCTTGGAGAATAGGCAATTATTTCAGAGGAGACTACAATACTAAAAACGGGCAGAACTACGGAGAAAATTCATTGTCTCTTGAAATTGTCGGTGTTGATTTCAATACATTGGTTAAGATAGCGGAGGAGATATGTATTGACTTCAAGCAGGAAAGTGTACTTCTGCACGACTTCTCTACGGGGAGGATTCTTTTTATAGACCCGAGTTAAGGTTTAGGAAGTATTTATATAAAAATCAAATTATTATGAAGACAATAAAAGAATGTTTAGATTTAATGAGGGAAATGGGTGAAAACCTATATACTGACGAAGACAAGAGAAGAATCTTTGAGAATGCATATTGCAATTCATTTATCAATGGTTCAATCCTTGAAGAAGAAAAAGCTGACAATGAGGAGAGCCAACGGGTAAAACAGATGATACTTTCCAATCAGTATTGGATTAGAAATGATTATGAGGGTTTTATCCAAAGCCTTTCAAAATCAACGAGATTGCCGTTCCTTTCAAAATATACGCCCGAAGAACTGCAAGAAGCAGGCGTGCAGACATACCAACTGAAAGGCTATAATATCGGCTATGCATTGAAACCCGATGCAGACGGGGTTGATATAATTTCAGTGCATAACAACGAGCCGAATATCGCCCACATTGGTGATGCATTGATAGAATCCGCAAAGGCAAATGGAGGAAACAAGTTAGACCATTATGACGGATTCCTTTCAAAATTATATACAAAGCACGGATTTGAGGAATACGACAGATTCCCTTGGGATGATAAATACGCAGACGCAAATTGGGACTATAATACCTATGGAAGACCCGATGTTGTTATGAGAAGATTGCCGAAGAACGGAGAATAATTTTTTTATTCCAAAGTTTTTTATTATATTTGCGGTAAATTAACAATAGTAAAGCAATGGAGACATTTGAGAAAATAGTCCTCAACATACCGCACTCCTCAACGAGGAACGGGACGATGTTTTGGGAGAATGAAAAGCAGGTAGAAAAAAAAATCAAACGTTGGACAGATTTCAAAACGGATATTTTATTTTCGCCTTGTGATATTGTGAAAGATAATGTATCTTCAGTGATATTCGGTTATTCGCGGTTCTATGTGGATGTTGAGAGACTTGTTTTCGACCCGTTGGAAAAAGTGGGGCAGGGCAGGATATATGAGCGGTTTGAAGATGCAAGGAGAGGAACTATACCTATTGACGAAAGGGGGTTGATGTTGGGGCTATATGAACGACACCTCAACAACCTTTCCAAAGAAACGACAGACAAGACATTGCTAATAGACTGCCATAGTTTTCCGTCAGACATTTCCGATGTTGAGGTATGCATAGGCTATAATGAGGATTGGTCAAAGCCGTCAAAAGAGTTCATTGATGCGGTAAAATCAATTTTTGAGGAGCAGGGGTACAAAGTGGGTATAAACGAGCCGTATTCCAATTCAGTGACACCGAGCAAGGGGAAATACAAGTCATTGATGTTGGAGGTGAACAAACGCACGTATCTCAACGAGGAAACCAATGAACTGCACGGGGATTTCTATAAGATAGGCAACCTAATAAACAAGGTTTATAGAATGGCATTGGGAAAATAAAAATTTTATAAAAAAATGACAGATTCTTTTGGATTTGTCATTTATTTTTTTATTTTATAGAATAATACCCACCTCAACAACTTCAGCCTATTAAAACGATTTATATGAAAATTTATTTTTTTATTCCGATAACTTTGATTATATTTGCAAAAGATACTTAAAGGAAAATGGAATATGGGAGATTTAATGCGGAAATTCATCGAGCCACAAGCCGAATGTAATAAAATTTTTAACGATTGTATAAAATCATTTGAGGAGGAAACGGATGATAAGGTTATTTTTACGGACAAGGGTGGGGAAAAAATAAGGATTATACCTTTTGACAGAATAATGCCATATATGCCATATATGCAAGATTACGGAGCAATATACAGACTATTTGGCATTACTTATACGACAGAGTTCCGAAATGACTATTTGGCAGTTGTCTGCTTTGATTCAATATCGCGTTTTATGTACTTTCCGTTAAGCTCATTGTATTTGGAAAAGCGGATTGAAATTGCGGATATGATTAAGGACTATAAGCCTAAAGAAATAAAAGAATATAACTATGAGGAAACCAAAAGATTTATTCATAATCTTTTCAAAAAGGAGTAAAATTTATTTTTTTATCCCAACCTTTTTGCTTATCTTTGCATCGTAGGAATACAAGAAAACAAGTTCAACAATTAAAAACAAATAAGATTATGAAAGTTTAT
>OQVL01000913.1_pt1 | contig 16869 bp, 10 predicted proteins | sample 1691501 | NCBI WGS metagenome assembly OQVL01 (sample SAMN03418253, study PRJEB22391) | human gut metagenome | biome: human-gut; feature: organic feature; material: feces | host: Homo sapiens | place: Tanzania | collected 2013-01 | reverse complement strand
ATACGCCCTAAGTCTTTCTTGTTCCTCAATCTTTGGCATCACAACAGGGAAGTCCACGATAAGCCCGACGTACACCAACGCGGTGTTGCGACGTTTGTGCGAAGATTTTGAATTAAGCGACATCGTAGTTCACCCACTTTTTGCTTAGTGTAAAGTTAAGTTTGGTAAGTCCTGCCACAATCAACGCCAGCACGATACTTGCCGCGCAGCCAACGCCGTAACGCGAACCTGCAATACTTTCCTTGTAGATGTAAAACACCGCCGTCAGGCACTTTTGCCCCTGAGGGTCCAACACCTGAATACGCGTAAACGACTGCAACACGCCGATTGTACCCATTACCAGCACGTAGAAAATTGTCGGCGTAATTGCAGGCAACGTAACATGGGTAAAGATTTGCAGTTTGTTTGCGCCGTCGATACTTGCCGCCTCTTTCAGCGTGCCGTTGACGTTGGTAAGCGCGGCGGTAAACAGCAGTATGCGGTAGCCGCAGGTGGACCACAAACCCATTATCATAATGGACCAGATGAAGTTGTCAGGACTGAACCAGTCGATACTGACGCCGAGAATTTTGTTTACAAGTCCGTACTGACTGTTGAGCAGCCAGTTCCACATAAACGTCGTTGCCGTGACGGAACACACATACGGCACAAACAACAGCACCTTGAAGAACTTTGTTCCGCGCACCTTTTTGGTAAGCAGTTCCGCAATAAGCACCGACAGAATAATGGATACGGGCAATTCCAGCATCAGTATCAGGTTGTTAAGCAGCGAACCCCAAAAGTACTTGTCCGAAAGCACGGTGACGTAGTTGTCGAAAATTCGGTTTATCGGCAGGAAGGTCGCACTCGAGATGCTGCCGCCTTCCGATTCCATAAATGACAGCACTACCGCCATGCCCATCGGGACGTAGGTAAACACAATCATCGCAAGCACGGGTATGCCTGCGAAGATCGTGCCCCACAATTCGTCGGACCGTCTTTTTTTGTGCTTTGTAATTGTCATAGTACGCTACTCCTTCGGTTTACTTTGCCAGGGTGTACTTCAGCAGTCTGTCAAACGTGTCCTTGTAGTCGCTGTGCGCGTAGAAGTTGGTAAGCGTCGCCTTGTACTCACGCACGGTTTTATTGAGGTAGATGGACCAGCAGCCGTTACCGTCAATCCAGTCGCCGTCTTTGAGGAACCACCAGTCGCCCGGAGTCTGGTACTCTGCGCCCTTTGCAAAGATTTCCGCGTTCATGGGTTTAAGTCCCGCGTCGAGGTCGGCTTGCATTATTTCTCTCGCAAGGGTTTTTTGGTTGGGCAAAATCGCGCCGCTTTGCGCAAGAATACGTTGTCCCTCTTCGCCGCAGGCAAACTTGATAAACAGGTATGCCGCGTTTTTGACGGAACTGCGACTCCACATTCCCCACGCCGTCGAACCGCTGTGTGCGCCTTCGTTGCCGCTTACGGTAACGTTACCCTGTTCGTCGTATTCCTTGTAAACAAGCATGGGCGCAACGTCCCAGTCGAAGTCCTCGATCATGCGCGCCTGCGTTACGTTTGCGCGGATGTCGACCAACATTGCGGTACGTCCGTTGATGAAGTAGCCGAAACGACCGTCGGTACTGAACTTGTTGGGATTTGCCGAAATACCTTTGTTTTCGATTACCTGCATGTCGCCGAGGCGGACGTTTTCCGCAAGTGTTGCGTTGTCGCTGCCGGCGTTGTTTTTCATCAGGTTGTTGTTTGCTTCGATGGCTTCCGCAGGGGTTGCGCCCATGCGGTAAGGCACAAGTTGATAGAATGCGTCGGTAATACCGCTTTTGCCGTTAAGCGCGGCGTGATAATGGTTTTCGCCGACTTTGCCTGCAAGGCTCATGTATTCCGCAAAGGCGCGGCGTTGGCTGGGCAGCACGTCGCATTTTGCCGCAAGTTCATCGGTGATGTAGAACTTGTCCTCGTAATCGACGATGTCGCCTGCCTTGTAGTCGGTGCCGTTGACGGTGATCGCTTCCTTTGCCTTGTAGTTGACGGTGCTGTCGGCAAGCGTAAACGTGTAGTAACCGCCCGTGTAAGTCGGGTCGCTGCTTGACAGGTACTGAATGCAGTTTCCGCCCACGCTGAACGCGTAGTTGAACCACCAACTGGTAATAAAGCCGTAATCGCAGTTGCTGTTGACCGATTGCAAACGCTTTGCAAGGCTTGCGCATTCATCCCAACTCATTGCGATTTTGTTGTTGAAGTAGTACTTGCCGCCAAGGCTGAAGTAACCTTTCGCAGGCACGGTGCCGCTGATGTTTTTGTCATCTTTGGTCTTGCCGTACGCGTCCGCAGCACCGTTGTTGTAGGCTTCGAGGTTTTCTTCGTATACGGAAATTTCCGTGATGTTGGCTGCATTCATGTAATCCTTGTTGTAGTAGATTACCGTGCTGCCGCTTCCCTTGGGAAGCCCGTAGTAATGGGCGTTGGGACCGTCGCTTGTTGCCGTTTCCACGTCGTACAGGTAACGACCTACCGCGCCCTGACTCATGTCGGCGATGTCAGATTCAAAGTTGAGCGTCGGGTTGCTGCTGTGAATGAACGGGTCAAGGTCGGCAAGCAGTCCGCGCGAAGCCCACTTTTTGTAATACTCGTCGGAAACAAGCACGATGTCCTGGCACTCGTTGCTGTCGAGGCGCGTTTGCGTAACGCCTTCGTAGCCGTTTGCCGAACCGCCGCTGTACACTGCCTTGATGTTGTAATCCTTGTACTTTTCGTTGAAGGCTTTCATAAGGTCGATGTACACCTTTTCCGCTTCGCCTTCGGTGTAACTGGTAAACTTGACAACAGTACCTTCCTCGGATGCCACGATGTTGCCGTTGTCGTCAAAGGTGATATCCTTGCCGCTGCCCTGTTTCTGACAAGCGACCGCAAGCACGGCGGTAAACGCCAATGTCAGTACGACGAGCAATGCCGTTACTTTTTTCATTTTTTGTTTTCTCCTTGTTTGCCGAAATTTCCGCAAAGGTGCCTTTTACCCGTGCGCCGATGCGGAAACATCGTAATTTTTACTCAAAAAATTTGCCGTTTCGTCGCAAAATTTCGTATACGTATGTAATTTTTCGTTACGCGACGATTACTTGCGCATTTCAGCCGTTTGCGCCGCCGCCAAGCAATTCCGCGACCTTGCCTACGGCGTTGTCGCCGCTGAGATACACGCAATCGTTGAAGTTGACGTGCGCGTCGTAAGTCATAATACCTACGTAACTGTTTGTGAAAAACCTTTCGCCGTCAAACTCGGTGTAAATGTCGTGGAACTTCAGTTCCTTAGTAACGTAAGGCGACATTCCCTCGTCGATCGCTTCCTGCGTGGCGAAATACAGCACGTCGTTTACGAAGAAGCACATAATGTCGTTGTTGCGGTACACCGCCAACTTGACGCCCCGGCTTACATAATGGTCGTCGTCTTTCAGAAAGCCCGTGTTGGTTACGGGTCCCCAGTCGGTGCCGTCCGTCCAGTTCCAGCCGCTGCCGCTCGTGGTGCGTTGCACCACGCCCAGCCTGTTGTCGCAAGGTTGTCCGTTGTGCAGCATCTTGACGTACAGCGTAATGCGATTGCCGTCAAAGTACTGCGTAATGCCTGCCTTGGGGCTTGTGCCGCTTACGCCGCCCAGTCCCGTCATGTAGCACTCGAAGTAGTATTGCGTGTCGCCACCGTTTTTGACAAACGCGTAACCTGTAGGCGAAACCGTCGTAACGGCAATGTTTGTTTTGTCCGCAGCGTCGCCGCTGAGGTCAACGCCGTAAGACGGATAGTAGACACCTTTCAGCGAGCCGTCGGTAACGGTAAGTTTGCCGAATATATTGCCGTCGGGCGAAGTTACGTTACGCGCCGTACCGTCCTCGTTTTTAACGCAGGGAATCCATGTGTAAGGCGTAGCCTGGAAACCGAGCGTCTTCATCGTGCGTCCGCGGTTTTTGTCGTTTTCGTTGCCGGTCGGGTCGGTCTTGTGGTTGTAGGCAACGTTGTACATCAACTTGTCCGCACCGTAGTTGCCTTCGTCGTCGGCGGTAAAACCCAGTTCGTACCAGGGAATAAACACTTCCACGTCAAAGCCTTCCGCCGTGTCGCTGTTAAGTTCGCCGCGCAGTTTCACCGCAAACTGACCGTCGAAGTAACTGCTTACGTAGGTGCTTTTACCACCTACGCCGCACAGTTTGGTGTATTTGCCACCGCAGTCAATGCGGTACTGACAGGTTTTGTTGTTTATGCTTACTTTGTTGCTGCCGTCGGCATTACTTTCGGCATTGAAAAACAGTTCCACACTGCTGTTGAAATACACCGCACGCAGATGATGGAAGGACAGGATGTTGTCCGTAACTCTGACGAAGCAGTGAATACCGCTTTTGCCGAAGTACAGGTAGTTGTCCACGTACACGCGGCTGTCGGGATTGTTTTTGTGATACAGACGAAACACCGACTGCGTGCCGTACTCTTCGTCCATGATGCCGTCCAGCTTCATTCCGTCGGCATTTGTAAAATCCTTGATATCCGAAGCGATAGGTTCGGCGTTGGTGTACCCGTACTTACCCAGATTCGGCGTACATCCTACCAGTAACGCGCACATCATCGCGACTGCCAGCAAAAGAGAAACGATTTTTATGTTTTTACTCATTTGTCATTCCTCCTTCCCAGCACCGTCACTTCCGACACCGCAAACACGTCGGCTTTTTTAGGTTCGGAAATCGTGATTTCGATGCTTATCACGTCCATATCGGCAAACTGAATTGTCACGGACGCGCCGGCATACACCACGTCAAAGTAACTCTTTTCCAGGCTGAACGCGTCGTAATCGAAGGCGATTCTGCCGGTGTCCACTGTGCCTTCTTTGCCGTCCTGTCTGTACTTTATGCGAATGTTGTCCACCGCCGTAAAGGTTGTCGTAAACTCGCAACTGTTGTACACCATTATCGCCTTGGCTGACACGTAATCGTCCCACACAAGGGTGATTTTCGATTTGCCTTTGTTGAAGTATGTCTGATCGACAAGCGACGAATTTGCGTGAATTTTCAGCGTTCCGTCGGTAAGCCAGTAGACGTCGCTGCCGTCGGCAAGGTTTGTGGCGTACACGCGCGCGCTTTCAGCCTTGTTTTCGTAGCCGCTGATTTCGCAGGGAAGCGGTTGCAACGTAACGGTTGGACCATTGGCGTAGATAAGAGGCAAACCGTCCTCGTTTGTTACGAAACTTACCTTGTCGAAGCGTATTTTGCGTGCCTCGTCGATGGATTCGTCGTTTTTGAATGTGTGGTAACTGATATACAACTGGTCGCCGACGGTAATGAAACTGTGGTGCCCCGACGAGTTGGTGTACATCGTCAGTCCGTCAGTGGTCAGCACCGCGCCGCCCTTTTCGACGGGCACCTTGCGGAAGGGGCCCATCGGCGACTCGCCTACCGCCTGCCGCACCTGATAAATGCTTTCGTCATAGGAGTGGACGGAAAATGTCAGGTAGTACAGCCCGTCGTGATACAGCATGTACGGACCTTCGTTTACCGTACCTTCGTCGATTTCTTCCGTACCGCCTACCGTCGTGTAGCCCGTCACGGTAAGGCATTTGACCGTCGAGTAGTCCGGTTGCCACCACTCGTCCATCTTCATGATAAACGTCGCGCTGGAACTGTAACCTGCCGTGCGGTCCTGCGTAAACAGCAGATATTTGGTGCCGTCCGCGTCGACAAAGGGTTCCGCGTCGATTGCGGCAAAGTAGCCGTCCTCGAAACTTTCCTCGCTTGAACGGTACTGGTATGCCGGGCTGTCCTTGGGAATATTGGAAAAGTCCACAAGAGGCTGATTTACGCCCGTGTCGTACTCGACAAACGGTCCGTCGGGCGTAGTTGACGTTGCCAACGAAACGTAGTGAGTGTTGCTTGTACCGCGCTTGCTTGCGCTGTAAAACATGTAGTAAATTCCGCTCGCTTCGTCGTGATACACCGCAGGCGCCCAGAAGTTGGTGTACCCCCAGAATGTGTCAAGATCAGGGCGGAACACCGCGCCGAGATACTGCCAATTGGTCATATCCTTGGTGCGCCACGCGTTGATTGTGGAAGTCGCCGTCACGTAAGCGTAGTAAAATCCCGTATCGGGGTCAACCGTGCCGTCCTCGCCGACCTGCGGCGCAACGTAGATAAGAGACGGATCCGCACCCTGCATGGTCTTGGTGTTGCCGTAAAACAGGCTTGTGTCGAAGTTGTTGACGTCACCGTTTGCCACGACGAAGAAATCCGTATTTGCGCACGCCGACAGGCATATTGTCGCACACAGCATAATCGCAATCAAAAGAGGAACGAATTTTTTCATTGTTTACCTTCCTCCTCGTCCGTTTCTTCGGTGATTTGCGTAATTTCCGTTTTGTTTTTGTTGTTGTTTACGCCGACCGCAACTTCGGTGTCGCAGTAGCAAGTGATTGTAATTGCAGGGAATTCGTAGGCGGAAATCTGTCCGACGATTTGACCGACCGCACCGCTGCCGCCGATTTCGCCGCTGTTTCTGCAAGCCTCGATTACAACCGAGGGAGCAACTGTCGTTTTGCCTTTGTTTATCCAACCGATAATGCCGCCTGCGCGTTGCAGACCTGCGCTTACGTTGCCGTAGTTTGAGCAGTTTTTAATTTCGAGGTTGCCCGTCGTTGCGCCGACGATACCGCCGACGTCGTTGCTTGTCGGGGAAGTAATCGTTGCGTAGTTGTTGCAGTTTGTAATCGTTGTCGGCGTTCCGTCGCCATACAGAATCGCGCCCACTATGCCGCCGGAACTGCCCGTGCTACTTGTGCGCGTTACGCTGCCGTACACGTTGACGTTTGAAATAGTTGCGTTTGCCGCGTAGCCGAACATACCGACGGAATTGCCGAGCGACTGCGCGAGATACACGCTGTGACCGTTGCCGTCAAAAGTGCCTGCAAAGTAGTGACTTGACGAGTTGCCGATACGCGCCTTGACGGGGTTTTCGGCAGAGCCGATGTCGGCAAGCAGCACAACGCGCTGCCCCTTGTACTTTTCGCCGCTGACGTTTACGCTGTCGGCAAAGGCTTTGTATTCCTCGTATGTGGTAATTCTGATGTCGGTGTCGGGCAACTTTTCAAACGTTGCGGACACCACCGCGTCGGTGTCGGGCATTTCGAATGAAACCTCGGTTTGCTCTTTGATTTGCCCTTTGAATATTTCCGAAAAGTTTACCTTCAGCGAGCGTTCTTTCATTATGTAGCCGCTGTCAGGCGTCACCGTAAGCGTTACCTTTTCGCCATAGAGGGCGTTTGTTTTGTCTGCGGTAATCGTTCCGCCTTCGCTTTCAGCGATTGTTATGTTGCCGTTTATTGCTTCAACGGTCACTTTGACCGTGACGTCCTCGTCGGGCATAACGAATTTTACGCCGTCAAGTTTGTTGCCGTTGACAGTTGCGCCGCTCGCCTTGTAGCCCGCCGTCGGCACGATAGTTACAAACAGCGTTTCGCCCGTTGCCGCTTGGGTCACCTTGCCTCCGCGACCCGATACATATGCCGTTGCGTGTTCGGTCTGTTCTACGGTAATTTTGTGCACGTTTGCGACGGGATAATTGTTGCTGCACGCCGCAAGACAGACGCAACACACGATTGCCACTGCAACAAGCAGTATTTTTGTTTTGTTTGTCATTTTACTGTAAGCACCACCTTTCCGGTATTTTCAAAGCGTTGCAGTATGCCGTGCGCCTCGTCAACCTCGGCGATGGGCAAAGTTTTGTAGATTGACGGCTTGATTGAACCGTCCTCGAAGTACTTCCAGAAGTCGCGCGACAAGTCCTGCAGGATACGATGTTTCTGTTCGTTGGTGCGGTTGCGAAGCATGCTGCCCACAAGGTGCAGACCTTTTGTAAGCAGCGGACGAAGACTGACCGTCGTTTCGATGCCTGCAAGGGTGCTGATTACCACCCAGTAACCGCCGCGAGCCATAAAGGGCATTGCTTTACCGAGATCCTCGCCACTGAGGCAGTCCATGCACACGCTGACGGCTCGACCTTCCTTTTCAAGGCGTTCAAACGCTTCGGGAATGCTTTCCTCTTCCTGCACGATGATTTCGTCTACGCCGAGGTTTGCGATTTTGTTTGCAACTTCACGCGTCTGCACACTTGTAACCACATATGCGCCAAACGCCTTGCCCATGGGAATTGCGCTGCTTGCAAGTCCGCTTGCGCCTGCCGCGACGTACAGGGTTTGCCCCTTTTGCAGGTGTCCTTCCTCAAACAGATTGAGGTAACTGGTGCAGTACGCTTCGGGTATGGTTGCCGCCTGCGCATAGGTAAGTCCCTTGGGCATGTGCAGCAACAGTTTGTAGGGAATGGCTATTTTTTCGGCATACGCGCCGCCGCCCACAAGTGCGCAAACGTCGTCGCCGATTTTGAAATCGCTTTCCGCAGCGGCAGTTTTGCCCATTTCGACGATTTTGCCGGCAAGTTCCAGTCCGGGCCATTGGGGCCAACCCTGCGGCGAAGGATACTTCCCTTCACGTTGCAACAAATCCGCTCGGTTAAGTGCCGTTGCGTGAATTTCCACAATTACGCCGTCGTCGGCAAGTACCGGGTCGGGCACTTCCGTCCACACAAAGTTTTTGTTACTGTCGATAAGCATTGCTTTCATAGTCGGTTCCTCCGAAAAATCTACTTCCTGAAAACTTTCTTTCCGAATGTTTTTTTAGTTGTCTTTTGTCTATTTATTTATGCGTTTCGGTCATTCTTGTCGGCGTCGACGTTTTCCGTTGCCGCAGTTGTTGCCGTTTCGACCTTGTTACCTTTGCCGAAAGTTACGTTGCTGACGACCACCGCCGCCCCGACAAGCACAAACGCCACGGCGTGTTGCCAGGTAAGGGTTGCGTTAAGGGGCAGCAGCATACTGATAAGCGCGGCAAACAGCGGCTCTGCCATCTTGATGATAAACAGTTTACTGAGGCTGTAACGCTGCACCACGTTGTACCACAATCCATAACTTACCACAGTTGCGACAATTATGTAAAGCATTACGACAAGTCCTTGCCAGGTAATAGTGCCGAATTTACCGCCGAACGCCAGTCCCAGCGCGACAAGCACCACTCCGCCCATAAGTTGCGAGTACCCGGTGACGGTAACGGCGGACACGTCGGAAAGTTGCTTTTTGAACACTACGTTGGAAATTACCGTACACAGACTTGCCGCAATTACCAGCAGCGACCCGAGGTCGAATGAAAAGCGGAACGAATCGAGGTTTACCACAAGGACCGAAGCCACGCCCAACACTGCGCCTGCAATCTTGCCCCAACTGAATTTGTCGTCCTTGAAAAACAGAAACGATATGCACACAAACACCACTACGCCGCTTTGTTTAAGCAAGGCTGTTTTGCCGCTGTCAATCATGCTGAGCCCGATGTACGTGCAGGTGTAATGCAACGCCACGGCAAACAACGCAACAAGCGCAGTGCCAACAAGTTTCTTCGGCTGTTTTACCGCAAACGTGCGTTTTGTCGTCACGCAAAACACCGACAGCAACGCGCCGCTTATTGCGAAGCGCACCCCTGCGAAAAGTATCAGATTAGGGTAAAACGATGTGTCTATTTCAAAAATTTTGTATCCGAATTTAACAAACGGAAACAGCGAGCCCCACAGCAACATGACAAGCAAGCCAACACCCACAATTGCGGCGGTTCGTTTTCTGTCCGATGTTGCCACGGGCTTTGCGTTGTCCTTGCCGTCCGTCGCGGTTGTTTGTTCCGCCCCGTCCGCGACAACGCAGTTTTTATCCGAAAGAATGTCCATACAAACTTAATCCTTATCTTACTCTATTTATTTTTCCGTCCGAAACCCTCGATTTGCATATGATGCATTGACGTTCTTTCTTCGGGCAGCGTTCCGTCTCTCGCGTGCAAAGCAGCGGCAACATTGCGTATATGCAAGTAATCCGCCCGTGACTTTGCAGTAATGCCGCGCCCGTCAATCTTCCACGTCGTAACCGCATGCTTCAAGCGTAAGTTTTTGAAGCAGGTATTCGTGGCGGAAGTCCACGTCGTAGGGTATTTGCCCTGTAATCATCTGCACGAATTCCTGCATCATCACGTCGTAGCGACCTTCTTCCGCAATGCTTATCTCGCGGTAGCGGTCCTTCCACGGTTCCTGCTCGAAAAGCGTCGTTTCCTTGATTTTCATAGGGTTTTCGATTGGCGAAATGCTTATCGTACCATTTTCGCCGTAAACGGTGAACTCACGCAGTCCCCAGCCGTTTACTTCCACGCTGGACGCCTTGACCGTTGCAATGCCGTCGTCATAGGCAAGAACCGCCAGTGCGGTGTCGGCAAAATCTATGCCGTCGCTATCCGAACGTCCCTCGAAGTGCGCTATACTTTTCGGCGCGCCCTTTACCTGCAACACAAGGTCGATGAGGTGACCGCCGAAGATAAACATATCCGGACTTTTTACGTTGTAACCGACAAGTTGCCGCTTAAACCACTGCGGATGCTTTGTGCTCATCGTTGCCGTTACGTTGTACACCCTGCCGAGGTCGCCGCTGCGCACCTTGTCAAGCAGGTATCTCACGCCTGCGTTGTAGCGGTACATGTAGCCCGTCTGAAACACAAGTTTCTTTTGTTCGGCGATGTCAAGAAAACGTTTGTACGCGGCAAGGTCGGTGCCGGCAGGCTTGTCCATGTGGACATGCAGTCCGCGTTCGGCGCAAAGCGTAGCCATGCCGACAAGTTCGGGAACGGACGCTTCCACCATCGCCGCGGTTATGCCGCAGTCAAGCAACTGCCCTACGGTCATCACCGGGATGTCGCCGTACAACGACGGTGCTTCGGCAAGTTTCTTTGCCAGCATTTCTTGCGACGGCTCGTACAAACCTACGATTTCCACGTCGGGGCGTGCTTTAAGGGTTGTTATCGCCGCCGTGGCGTGGTTGTGACCTATTCCGAACAAACCTATCTTCAACTTTTCCATAACCGTCCTCTGCATCCGTTGCTTGCGGCAAAACCTTTTTCTGACAAAACCGCAGGCGAAAACTCGTCAACCGACGTTTTTTTCGCATTTACAAACCAATTTTAACAAATGATACTATGCGTGTAAATATCTATATTGATATTTTTGTCAAAAGTGATATCAAATTATGGCAAAAAAGTTGAAAAACCTCCCGATTTACTCTTGATTGTTTGTCGAATTTGCTATATAATTTAGTTACTATGAACACACCCGACATGTCAGAATTGATACTGAAACGCATTGTTGCGATAAACACAATCTACAAAAACGACAACAAAACGGTGACTCGCAACGACCGTTCCACCTATGCCGTCACAATGAAGATTGCAGGACGCACCACCTACTTCTGCAAAGGCAAAAAGTACGTGTCCGACGTCAAAAACATGCTGTTTATCGACAAAAACGCAAAATACCAGTGGCACATGGACGAGCGCGGCAAGTGCGTAATGATCGAGTTTGAGGCGGATATGTCCGAAACGCAGTTCGATTTTGCCGACTTTACCCTGTCCGACACCGCCGCCAAAGAAGTTTCGGCGTTGTTTTTGTCCGCGGCAAACTTGTGGGATATGAAAAAGGACAACTACATGCTTAAATGCAAGGCGTTGTTCTACCGCATACTGGACAAAGCCACCGCGCAGGAAAAACAGCAGTACCTGCCCAGCAGTTACCGCCATACGCTCGAGCCGGTGGTAAACTACATACACATCAACTACAGCGACCGCGACATAACCAACGAAACCCTTGCCGCCATTGCAGGTACCAGCACGGTGTACTTCCGCAAGATGTTTACCAAGGCGTACAACGTTTCGCCCATCAGGTATCTCAGAAGCGTGCGCATAAAAAAGGCAATGGAACTGCTGATAAGCGACGCCGCCTCGATAAGCGACATTGCCGAAATGGCAGGCTACGGCTCGGTGTACAACTTCAGCAAGATGTTCAAGGCGGAAACGGGCGTTTCCCCAAGCGAATACGCAAAGGCATATTCCAACAGAGTTAAACAGTAACTTTGTAATTAAAAAAAACACATACGTATGCAAAAACTCGGAGCTTTTCGGTTCCGATTTTTTTTTGTTTTTTTATTATTGAGAAAAGATTATGGGGAGAACCTTTTTAGACAAAAAGTGTTCTCCCCATACCCCTCTCCAAAAACTTTGGATAGATTAGTCGGTTATTTCAAGTTTAGTAATCGACGTATTTTTATTTGTGTTGCTGTCCTGTCCCACAACCTTGTCATTATTGTCCGAGTCGATCAAACCTGCATTGTAGTAAGTGATTGTTATCGAGGTAAACGCCCCGTTACCGATAGTTCCTATGATACCTCCGACTTGACTTGTACCCGTAACAGTACCTGTATTAGAAACGCCTTCGATTGTTTGCGTCGCCGTGCCTGTTGTACCAAGCAGTATACCCACGATGCCTCCAATACCGGTCTTGCCTGAAACAGTTCCTTCGTTTGTACAATTACGAATTATTACTGACGGTGCGGCTGTCGCATTAGCCTTATAAGAGTATCCAAGAATACCGCCTGCATAGTTTGCCGTCGTACTGACTTCGCCCTTGTTTGTACAGTTTTCGATAAACAGATTTGCAGTACTTCTACCTACAATACCGCCTGCATTACCATTTGTTGCGTGAGTGTTTTTTACGGTTGCCAGATTGATACAGTTTTTAACCGTTGTAACACCGCCTCCTGCATAAACAGGCGTACCGACTACACCACCTGCCCCCATACCGGATCCACTGCATGTAATGCTACCGGCAACCGTAACATTAAGCACTGTTGCGCCACCGGAGTAACCAACCAGACCTACGCCGTTTCCTGCGGAAAGGTTTACATACACCGTCTTGCCGTTTCCGTCAAATATACCGCCAAAGTAGTTCGTTGCAGAATTACCTATGCGAGCTTTGATAGGTTCTTCTTCGCTACCGATATTCGCCAAAAGCCTGATGTACTTGCCCGCATACTTATTGCCGCCATTGCACGCGTCGGCAATTGCTTTGTAATCCGCCGCATTTGCAATAGTAAAAGGATTTTCTTCGCTGTTTACAAAGTCGGCGTTGTCCTTTTGCGCGGCAATCTTGCCGTCGGCTGCCTTCCACGCTTCGAGGTCGGCAATTTCTTCGGTGCACTTGCTGTCTGCGAAAACTTTTCCGCAGTTGCTGCACGTGTAGTACGCCTTGGTTCCTGCCGTTGCGTAACTTGCCTTGACTTCTGCCGTTTGTTCCGCCGTGTGTCCCTTTGCCGCGGTTTCGCCGTCGGTGTAGGTGTAACCGCATTTGCAGGTGTGCGTCGTGTAGCCGCCCTCGGTGCAGGTCGCAGCCTTTACCGTGTCGGCAAACACGTGGGGTTCGACGTTCTGCTTCTCGCCGCAGGTGCATTCCTGCCAGTGGTTTGTTTCGTCGTGCTTTGTCGTGTTGAATTCGTGCACGTGGCTGTTTTCAAGAGTGTAGGTCGTCACTCCGTCGCTGTCCGTGCTTGCATTGACAAACTTGCCTGCAACGTCTGTAGTAACTTCCAGTGCAAATTCGCCCTTGATTACCCGTAGCGTTTGTCCGTCGGCAAGTTTGGTTTTGCCGTTGGCAAGAAGCGTAACAATGCCGTCGTTGCCTGCCGCCGCAATTGCTTCGGCAAGGGTTTGGTAACGCGCGTCGCCCACTTTTGCCACGGCGACAAGTTTGTTTGTGATGTCTTTGCGATACTCTGCACCGCACTTTTCGCAGGTGTACAATGTGTAGCCGTCGCTGTCAAACGTAGGCGCAACGGTGTCGCCCTTTACAAGAGTGCAGTTTTCCGTCTGCTTGTGTTGCGCGTTGCGACTGCAAGCCTTGCTGTGCGTTTCCGCATTTTCGTCGTGAGTCCAGTCGCCGACGAAGTCATGTTTGTCGTTTACGGGCACAACAAGTTGTTCCGCCGTCTTTTCGACATACTCTTCGCCTTCGAGCGCAAACAGTTTACCGCAGTGACTGCAAACGTAATGTTCCTGCATGCCCGTTTCGGTGCAGTTTGCTTCGGTGCCGTCAACCTTAGCGTAGGTGTGCGCCGTGTGCGTGACGGTTGCCTTGCCGCCGCCGACCACTATGTCGGAGCCGTCCTCGTTCTGCAAGCCTGCCGAAGCGTAGGTTATTCCGCAGACGGCGTTACTGCCCACGTTGCCTGCAATTCCGCCGAAGGTATTTGCGCCTGCCGCCGTCACTTCGCCGTCGTTGGTAACGTTGCTTAATGTTACCGTAATTTTCTTGTCCGCGTTTACGCCGTAAACACGGCCGACGATACCGCCTGCATACGAGCCTTTCGCTTCCGTCCTGCCGTGGTTTGCGCAGTCGATTACGTCAATGTTGCCCGTACTCGTACCGACAATGCCGCCTGCCTGGTTGCTGCCCTTGACGACTTCCTGGTCGTTTTCGGCAACCTTGTATTCGTTGGCGATTACCGTTGCGTAGTTTGCGCAGTTTTTAACAGTTGTCTTTTTGCCGTCCGCGTACACTGCCGCGCCGACAATACCACCCGTCGCACCGCCGTTGCTGTTGCGCGTAACGGTTCCGTACACTTTTACGTTGGCGATTGTCGCGCCGCCGACATAGCCGAACAAGCCCACCGAGGACTCGGCTGCGGCATTAAGCCACACGCTGTGGTTGTCGCCGTCGAAGTTGCCGCAAAATGCCGTCGAAGCGGTAAAGGAAGCAAACACCTTCACAGGCGCGGCTTCGCTACCTACGTCTGCCGCAAGTTTGTAGCACTTGTCAATGTATTCTTCCGCGGAACTGAGCATTGCAAACTTGACAAAGTCCTGCGTGCCGCCCACAATGTACGGGCTTTGCTCGGTGCCTTCGCCGTCAAATACCGTTGTTGTTTCGGCAGTCGCAAGCGTTGCAATAACGCTGTCGAACGCCTTGCCGAATTCCTGTCCCAGACGAAGCATCGAGGGGGAATCGAGGTGTGCGGGATCGTTGCTTTTTGTCTTTGCCCAGCCGTTGACATCAAAGAAGTGCGCCTTTGTGGACATAGTTGCGTACGCCTGTTTGTAGGTGTTGATTATCTCGTGCTGTTGCCACCTGTCGAGGTTAGTAATGCTTGCGTCAATCGTGGACAGACCTGCGGTGCCGTCGATGTAGTCGGCAAGCGCGCCTTTCACGTCCTTGACAAAGTTGTTCCACAGCGTGCCGTACCTGTTGGCATTAAGCATATTGTGCGAGTCGCTTTCGCCCTGCATCCACATCAGCGAAACGATACGCGCGTCTATTCCGTCATCGGCAAGCAGGCTCATGCCCTTTTCCACCTGAGCCAGCAGATGCGTGTACAGGCTTTTTGCGGGCAGTTCCGTTTTGCCGAGAAGTCCCAGCGACGACGGTGAATACCAGTTTGCATTGAGCGTGGTTGCGCCCGAAGCGTCCTTAATCAGGTAAAACGTTTCGTCGGGGTAGTTTTCCGAAAGATACTCGGCAAGTCCCAGTTCCGGTCCGAAGTACTCGTAGCCGTTTTCCGCAAGTTTGCCCATGCCTGCCTTGACCGTCACGAAGTCGTCGGACGAAACGGGCTTGGTCTGGTTGGGGTTGCACGACAACAAAATTTTGACGTTGTCGAAGCCTTTCTTGTACTTTTCAAGCAGCGACGAGTCAATGTTACCGACAACGCTGTGTCCCACCATGTTGCTTTGACCTGCAAGCAGTATCACCTTGGCGATTTTGGGAATAGCGGCGTTTATTTCGTTTTTGCAGTCTTCGCCGTCAAACGTTTTGCCGCAGGAAGCGCAACGCCAGTGCTCGACGTTACCCGTGGTCGTAAGCGTAGCCGCAACCGCCGCAATATGTTCGGGCGAATGCGCCGCCGTCGTTTCTGTATCCTTAAAATTGTAGTCACAACCCTCGCAGGCGTGCAGTGTGTAACCGCTTTCCGCGCAGGTAGGTGCGACCACAGTCGTTTTCATCGTGTGCGCGGTAATGTCCTTTTTGTCGCCGCATACCTTGCATTCCTGCCAGTGGCTTGTTTCGTCAAACTTCGTTTCGTAGTCGTGTGCACCCATTGGCGTTTCACCATCCTTGAAACCGTACTCGCAACCCTTGCACTTGTGGGTTGTGTAGCCCGTTGTCGTGCATGTGGGCGCAACTACCGTTTCCGTCATGTCGTGCTTCGCTACGTCCTTTTTCTCGTGGCAGAGCGAACATTCCTGCCAGTGATTGGTTTCGTCGTACTTTGCTTCGTACTTGTGCTCACAACCTTTTACGTCGCATGCGCCCAGCAGACACATTGCAAGTACAAAAACAACGGCCATGACGACAATCAACACTTTACGTTGTTTCATTGTTCCTCCTCGCCGATTTTGTCGGCTTTACGATGTTGTATTACTCTCGCAATTATCTTACAGGCGCAAAAGGTCAATGTAAATATCTAAGTTGATATATTTTGTCATTTTTGATACCGAAAAAAGGTCACTTCGGGCGAAAATTGTCCGAAATGACCTTTTTATTTATCTTTTTTGCGCCGTGTCGTCCATATTTTTGCCTTCGACATCCGCGGCGGTATCGTTTTTGCGCCACACGCCCTTGTCCACCATCTGCGGATGGGAAACGGAATTGATAAATCTGTCGAAAAGCATATTGCAGTACAAAAATTCGCCCAATTGTGTAAGGGGCAACAACAACGCCACGTACAGCGCGACAAACAACGCTTTGACATACACCGGCACGGCAAACATTTCGACCAGCGTTACGCCGAAGAACGGCAACAACGCGCATAATGTACCAATAAATGTTGTCGGAAGCGTCTTAATGTACATCAGAAAGGCGTTTTTTGTCAGTTTGAGCAGTTTGCTTTTGTACACGACTGCCTGATTGAGCACCTTTTCCACCTGCACTATACGCAGCATCGTTTGCAGGTAATGTTTCT
>OQVL01000912.1_pt1 | contig 16869 bp, 16 predicted proteins | sample 1691501 | NCBI WGS metagenome assembly OQVL01 (sample SAMN03418253, study PRJEB22391) | human gut metagenome | biome: human-gut; feature: organic feature; material: feces | host: Homo sapiens | place: Tanzania | collected 2013-01 | reverse complement strand
GTTGCACAATCTACAGTCCTTTCTATGATGACAGTATCGTTCCGGTAGAGCAGGATGTAGAGAAAGCAAAAGAACTGTTAGCGGAAGCCGGATGGGACGGATCACAGACCTTACGCTTTTATGTGAACTCTGGTGACAGTGCATTTGTAAATGCTGCGAATGTATTTGTGGCACAGTGGGCTGCAGTCGGCATTAAAGTGGAAGTGCAGACTGTAGATTTTGCAACACTGATGTCCGTCGCAGGCACCAATGACTATGATATTTTAGCAGTACAGTACACCTATGCACCGGTTGATCCATATCCGGATGTGGCATGGCTGTTAGGCGGCGAGGACAGCTGGACCGGATACGGGGATGACAGCGTCAATGAAGCACTTGCAAAGACACAGACAACAAGTGATATGGATGAGATCAAAGGGCTTTACTCCGTTGTGGATCAGAAGGTACAGGAAGATGTTCCGATGTTCTCTGCTTATATTGTCAGCGCACAGGCTGCTGTCAACAAACGTCTTTCAAATGCCACACCAAGTGTGTACGGTTTCTTTAACAATGTGGAACAGTGGGAAATTACGAAATAAGGAACGGGAAAATCAATGTCAAAATTATTACAGGTAAATGATCTGACCACAGAGTTTACCGGGGATTTTGGAAAAAAAATCAGTGTGGATCATGTCAGTTTTGATGTCGCAGAAGGAGAGACGGTTTGTATCGTTGGTGAGTCCGGCTGTGGCAAGAGTGTGACATCACTGTCTATTATGGGATTATTAGGAAGGGGCGGAGCTGTCGTTGACGGCTCTGTCCTCTTTGCAAACAAAAATCTGCTGGATATGGATGAAAAACAGTTAGATACGATCCGCGGAAATCAGATGACGATGATTTTTCAGGATCCTTTAACATCGTTAAACCCGGTGTTTACGATCGGAAGCCAGATCACGGAGAGCATCCGGATTCATATGCATCTGCCAAAAAAAGAAGCAGGAGAGCGTGCGGTCACGATCTTAGAGAAAGTCGGTATGCCGGATGCGCGTGCTGCAATGAAAAAATATCCGCATATGCTTTCCGGCGGAATGCGTCAGCGAGTGATGATCGCGATGGCACTTTGCTGTAATCCAAAACTTTTGATTGCAGATGAGCCGACGACGGCACTTGACGTGACGATCCAGGCGCAGATCATGGAACTGATACGGGATCTGCAAAAAGAGATTGGGATGTCTGTGATCCTGATCACACACGATATCGGACTTGTGGCGCAGATGGCGGACCGTGTGTTTGTCATGTATGCGGGACAGATCATCGAGATGGCATCTGTGAAGGATCTTTTTTATCATCCGGCACATCCGTATACGAAAGCACTGCTTGATACGGTTCCGGGCATTTACGATGAGAGCGGAAGGACGCTTGCATCGATTCCGGGAATCGTACCGGAAAATTATGACCAGATTCCGGGATGCAGGTTTGCGGACCGCTGTGCATTTGCCGGGGAAGGCTGTGAAAAGAAGCAGGAGATGAGGGAGATAGAAAAGGATCATTTCGTGCGCTGCCATAAGGCTGACAGGAGTTAAAACAGGAATGGATAAAGAACTGATCAGAGTAGAGAATTTAAAAAAATATTATGATATCAAGGGCGGTATCATTACCCATACCGTCAGTCAGATACAGGCCGTGGACGGCATTGATTTTTCAATAAAAAAGGGCGAGACCCTTGGACTGGTTGGAGAATCAGGCTGTGGAAAGTCCACGATCGGCCAGCTTTTGGTGGGACTGCTCTCGCCGACTGACGGTGCGATTTATTATCATGGGGAAAAAATAGGTGGAAAATCTCTCACACGCGGTGAAAAAAAGGCACGAAAACAGGCGGGAACCAATCTTCAGATGATCTTTCAGGATTCCTATTCTTCACTCAATCCACGAAAACATATTTATGATATTTTAGCACAGCCGATGCTATATCATGGTGTATCCGATAAGAAAACGATCGATACAGACTTAAAACAGCTTCTGGATATGGTTGGTCTGCCTCAAAGTGCACTTCTAAAATACCCGCATGAATTTTCAGGTGGTCAGAGACAGCGTATCGGAATTGCAAAAGCGTTGTCCTTAAAGCCGGAGTTTATCGTGTGTGACGAACCGGTCAGTGCGCTTGATGTGTCGATCCAGGCACAGATATTAAACCTGATCCGCGAGCTGCAGAACGAACTGGGACTGACGAGTCTGTTCGTCGGTCATGGGCTTGGTGCAGTCCGTTATGTCAGTGACCGGATCGCAGTCATGTATCTGGGAAAGATCGTTGAGATTGCAGATGCCGGAGAGGTATTTATGCATCCGGTACATCCGTATACAAAAGCACTGACACAGGCAGCACCGGTTGCAGATCCGGGACGGCGGGAAGAAAAGTCAGCTGTTTTGACAGGTGAGGTTGCCTCTGCAGTACATCCGCCGAAGGGATGCAGGTTTCATCCGAGATGCCCGTATGCGAGAGAAGACTGCAGTGTGAGTGAGCCGATGCTTCTGCCGATGGCGGAAAAACCGGATCATCTGGTGGCGTGTCCTTATTACGAGGGGACAGAAACTGCGTAACATACATTTTTTCATCCAGGAATGAGGAATATTATGACGAAATATATTATCAAACGTATCCTGATCGCAATTCCGGTTTTGCTCGGCATTACCGTGATCGATTATGCGATTATGTGCATGGCGGGGAGTCCGCTTGAAATGCTGCAGGGACCACGCGTCTCGGAGGCTGCTGTACAGGCAAAAGCGATAGCATTAGGGCTCGACAAACCATTTTATGTACAGTATTTTGTATGGCTGGGGCAGCTTCTGCATGGAAATATGGGATATTCCATTAAAAATTACCAGCCGGTTGCTGCTATGATCACGAGTCATCTTGGACCGACCCTGCTTCTGATGGGAGTGTCACTGCTTGTCAGCATCCTGCTTGCGGTTCCGGCAGGGATCTACAGCGCAATCCATCAGTATTCGAAAGGCGATTATACGGTGGTAACATTATCGTTCCTTGGCAGCAGTATTCCGGGATTTTTCCTTGCCATGCTCCTTATTTATCTGTTTACGGTAAAATTGGGCTGGCTGCCTTCCGGAGGAATGACGACACTTGGAACATCCGGGGGAGCGGCGGACGTGGCGGTACACATGGTTATGCCGGTCATTGTGCTTGCAGTTTCCATGGCAGGAACCAATATCCGATATATCCGCAGCGCGGTGCTTGAAATTTTACAGCAGGATTATCTGCGCACAGCGCGGGCAAAGGGAATCGGTCATTTCCTGGTCATCAATAAACATGCGCTGCGCAACGCTTTAGTTCCGATCGTGACAGTCATTGGAATGGAGATACCGGTACTGTTTGGCGGATCGATCATCGTGGAGCAGGTCTTTTCCTGGCCGGGTCTTGGACTTATGACAATGAGTGCGATCACAAACCGTGATTATCCGGTCATCATGGGCGTCTGTCTGCTCTCGGCGATCGTGGTACTGCTCGGCAATCTTCTGACGGATATTTTATATGCGGTGGTAGATCCGACGATAAAACTTCAGTAAAGAGGTTGAACTTATATGAGAAAAAAGAAAAAAGTTAATGCAAATGAAACATACATGCAGACTGTGATGCGGCGTTTCCGCGCACATCATCTTGCAAAGATCAGCCTTGTGATACTGGTGGTTGTCGGTCTGGCTGCTCTGTTTGCGCCGGTTGTTGCGCCTTATGATCCGGATGCGATCGTCGGAACTTTCAGCGGTGCACCGTGTAAGGAATTTATCCTTGGAACGGATCAGATCGGCAGGGATGTGTTCAGCAGACTTTTATACGCAACCAGAATTTCTCTGCTTGTAGGAATCCTTGCAACAGTGATCTCCACGGTAATCGGAGTGGTACTCGGTCTGATCGCGGGATATTTTGGCGGTGTGGCGGATATGATCCTGATGCGTTTTACGGATATGGTGATGTCATTTCCTTATATCCTTCTTGTGCTCGTTGCGGCGGCAATCTTTAAACCGGGTTTGTGGAGCATTATCCTGATCCTTGGATTTGTAGACTGGCCGGGTGTGGCGAGACTGGTGCGTGGAAATGTTTTAAGTCTGCGTGAAACAAATTTTGTCAAGGGAAATGTGGTGGCAGGGATGCCGCTTCGTCATATCTTATTTTCAGAAATTTTACCAAACACAGTTGCACCGATCCTCGTATATGCAACATCTGTTATGGCGATCTCCATGCTGGATGAGGCGGCTTTAAGTTTCCTTGGCATGGGTGTACAGCCGCCGATGGCAAGCCTTGGAAATATGTTAAACGGGGCGCAGTCTATCACGGTATTGACTTCACAGCCGTGGCTGTGGCTTCCACCGGGAATTATGATCGTTGTGCTGGTAGTTTCCATCAACTTTGTTGGCGATGCATTGCGTGATGCATTTGATCCATCCGGTGGACGCAGGTAGGCGGCGGATGAAAGCGAATAAAAATTTAAACCACAGAAATGATGAGAGGGATAACAGATAGAACGTTTGCGGAGCATGCAGGCGATCGTTTGTTATAATAGACGGCGTTGCGGGCAGAACGTGAGAATGTGTAGAAATGGAGAAGAGTATGGAACGAAAGGCATTAGAACAGAAACTTACCGGTTTTTTTGAGGAACTTCATATGCATCCGGAGCTGTCTTATGAGGAATATGAGACGACAGAGCGGATCAAACGGGAACTTGCGGCGGCAGGCATTGAGATTTTGCAGATACCGCTAAAGACCGGTGTGACCGCCATCGTGCGCGGCGCAAAACCGGGAAAAACTTATGGACTGCGCTGTGACATTGATGCACTGCCGATCGAGGAGGAAACCGATCTTCCCTATAAATCAAAAACTCCGGGGAAAATGCATGCCTGCGGACATGATTTTCATACGGCGGCGGTGTTTGGAGCAGCATTGCTGTTACAGGAGAGGAAAGAGGAGTTACAGGGAACTGTAAAAATTCTGTTCCAGCCGGCAGAGGAATCTTCCCATGGTGCGGAGACAGTTCTTGAAACCGGTGTGCTCTCGGATGTAACAGCAATCTTTGGACTGCATACGGCGGCATATCTTCCGGTTGGAACGCTGGGAATCCGCGCGGGCAGTGTCATGGCTGCAGTAGACCGGTTTGAGTTAAATATCACGGGAACAGGCTGCCATGGAGGACACCCGGATGAGGGCGTGGACACGATCCTGGTAGCTGCATCTGTGATACAGGCGTTCCAGAGTATTGTCGGCAGAAACTTAAATCCGTTCCATACAGGTGTTGTCAGTGTGACGAGGATTAATGGCGGCAATACCTGGAATGTGATCCCGGATAAGGTGGAACTGGAGGGTACCGTGCGTTCCATGGAAAAAGACGATCGTATCTTTATAGAAAGACGCATGCGTGAGATTGCGGAACACACAGCAGCGGCATATGGCGCAAATGCGGAATTGTTGTGGTATCCGGGGCCGCCTGCAACCGTCAATGAGAAAGCGTGGAGTGCGTTTGCACAAAAAGTGGCAGAAGAGAGTGGCTTTGAGGTTGTTCCACAGCGTAATTCGACAGGTGGAGAGGATTTTGCTTTTTATCTCGAAAAGATTCCGGGCTGTTTTATCAACGTGGGAACGGGAGTAGGTTATCCGAACCATCATCCAAAGTTTTATGCGGATGAGGCGGCACTTACACCGGCAGCAGAGTATCTTGAAAAATTGTTGGTAGAAGCACTGAGACAGTGAGAATCATAGATGTCAGAGGCACAGTCACAATCAGGTCCTTTCATGGATGGCAGAACAAGGCAGTATAAAGTAAAAAAACAGGAGCACAAGCTCCTGTTTTTTTACTTCATAGGAAATTGTCCGCTATGAATTAATAGAACCATAATCACATCCTGTGATTAGTCCTCATATTTATTTTTCTCACCGATCTCCTGCATCTTCATAGCGCGAACTTTTAATGGAAGTCCGAACAGTGTGATGAATCCGGAAGCATCGTGATGATCGTAAAGATCACCGGTTGTAAAGCTTGCGAGTGACTCACTGTACAGAGAGTATTTAGAAGTTGTTCCGGCTTTGATGATGTTGCCTTTGTATAATTTGAATTTAACTTCACCGGTTACATATTCCTGCGTGGAGGTAACAAAAGCTCTGACTGCATCACATAAAGGTGTGAACCATTTTCCTTCGTAAACGATCTGGGCAAGTTTGTTACCCATATCTTTCTTCACTTCCATGGTTGCACGGTCTAAAACGAGTTCCTCTAACTGCTGGTGAGCTTCCATTAAGATCGTTCCGCCAGGAGTCTCATATACACCGCGGGATTTCATACCAACAACACGGTTCTCTACGATATCGATGATGCCGACGCCGTGCTTACCGCCAAGACGGTTTAACTCACGGATGATATCGGAAACTTTCATCTCTTTTCCGTTTACGGAAGTCGGAACACCTTTCTCAAATGTCATGGTTACATATTCGCCTTCTTCCGGAGCTTTTTCCGGGGAAACACCGAGAACTAACAGGTGATCATAGTTTGGCTCACATGCAGGATCCTCTAACTCAAGGCCTTCATGGCTGATGTGCCAGATGTTACGGTCACGGCTGTAGCTTGTGTCAGCGGAGAATGGAAGATGAATACCATGTGCTTTGCAGTATTCGATTTCTGACTCACGGGAATCCATGGTCCATTTTGAATCTCTCCATGCAGCGATGATCTTTAAGTCAGGGGCAAGTGCTTTGATGCCGAGCTCGAAACGGATCTGGTCGTTTCCTTTACCGGTAGCACCGTGGCAGATTGCAGTAGCGCCTTCTTTTCTTGCAATTTCAACTAATTTCTTAGCGATCAGAGGACGTGCCATAGAGGTTCCGAGTAAGTATTTGTTTTCATAAATGGCATTTGCCTGAACACATGGCATGATGTAATCGTCACAGAATTCATCGATGATATCTACGATGTATAATTTGGAAGCTCCACAGGAGATAGCTCTTTCTTCAAGACCGTCTAACTCTTCTTCCTGACCGCAGTCGATACAGCAGCAGATAACTTCATAATCATAATTTTCCTTTAACCATGGAATAATGGCGGTGGTATCAAGTCCACCGGAGTACGCTAAAATAACTTTTTCCTTCATGTGATACAGCCCTTTCTGTTATGTATATTTGACCCATTTGTATGCCGGATCATTAACTAAAGACAATATACAACAAAAAATGTAGAAACGCAAGTGAAAAATTATACATTCATTATTCATAAAAATACATAAAGATTATACAAAATGGAGAAAATAGTTAAGCATAATACATATTATAGGAAAAAGACAAAAAATAGTATTGCATAAAAGACAAAATGAATGTATAATTATGCAATATCGAACAGCGCACGAAAAAAGATACTTTACGACTGCGATGAGGTGTATTAATATAGGAAGAAAGATGCTTATGCAGGTATGCCTGTATACAATAATGGGCTGAAAAGTGCAGAAATCATGTGAGATAAGCATGAGCGGAAAGGATGAGAAAAATGATAAAAGCAGGAATCATCGGTGCAACCGGATATGCAGGAAATGAACTGGTCCGTATTTTAATGGGACATAAAGAAGTGGAGATTAAATGGTATGGATCCCGCAGCTACATAGATAAAAAATATGCAGAAGTTTACCAGAATATGTTTGAGATCGTGGATGACGTATGCTTAGATGATAATATGGATGAGCTTGCAAGCCAGGTGGACGTGATCTTTACAGCAACCCCGCAGGGATTTTTGGCAGGTGTACTGACAGAGGATATATTAAATAAGGTAAAAATCATAGATTTAAGCGCTGATTTCAGAATCAAAGATGTTTCCGTCTATGAGAAATGGTACAAGATCGAGCACAAGAGTCCGCAGTTTATAGAGGAAGCTGTCTATGGTCTCTGCGAGATCAATCGTGATAAAGTAAAAGGAGCAAGACTTATCGCCAATCCGGGCTGCTATACGACCTGTTCCATTCTGACCGCTTATCCGCTGGTAAAAGAGGGGCTGATCGACCCGAATACGCTGATCATTGATGCAAAATCAGGAACTTCCGGTGCAGGGCGGGGTGCAAAGCTGCCGAACCTGTTCTGTGAGGTCAATGAAAATATGAAAGCGTACGGAGTGACAAATCACCGTCATACGCCAGAGATTGAGGAGCAGCTCGGTTATGCGGCAGGCAAAGAGATCGTTGTTAATTTTACCCCGCACCTTGTTCCGATGAACCGCGGTATCCTCGCAACCGAGTATGCAGCACTGGTAAAAAAAGCAGATGGCAGCCTTCCTTCTTATGAGGAAGTAAAGGCAGTCTATGATAAATATTATGGCAAAGAAAAATTTGTCCGTGTGCTGGAAAAAGATGTCTGCCCGGAGACAAAATGGGTAGAGGGCAGTAATTATGTAGATGTTAATTTTAAGATTGACGAGAGAACCGGACGTATCGTGATGATGGGCGCACTTGACAATCTGGTAAAAGGTGCAGCAGGACAGGCGGTACAGAACATGAACCTGTTATTCGGTTTTGATGAGGCAGAGGGCTTAAATATGGTTCCGATGTTCCCGTAAGCATCATAGATGGATGCATAGTAATTGAAGATTACATAGTAATAAAGATTACATAGTAATAAAGATTACATAGTAATACACTGAATTATATTTTTAATAAGAGGTAAAAAGTAACTGGACGAAACAGTTATGCTGGAAAAGGAATCAAAGACATGGAAGAGAAAAAAGTAAACATCCGTGAGATGACAATGGAGGATTTTGAGGAGGTACATGCACTGTGGATGGGGATTCACGGGTTTGGAATCCGGAGTATTGATGATTCGAAAGAAGGTGTGGAACGCTTTATCAGACGCAATCCGACCACGAGTATGGTGGCGTGTGAAAACGACAGAATCATCGGTGCAATTCTGTGCGGTCATGACGGCAGACGCGGATGTTTATATCATGTCTGCGTTCATGAGGATTACAGAAAGCAGGGCATCGGACAGAAGATGGTGGAAGCGTGCCTTGCGGCTTTAAAGCGTGAACATGTCAACAAGGTCAATCTGATTGCATTTAAGAAAAATGACATCGGAAACCACTTCTGGCAGGGAATGGGATGGACGTTCCGCGAGGATGTCAATTATTATGAATATGTCACAAACGAAGAAAACCAGACCGTATTTAATCCGTAAAACACAGGAACAGACAGTGCGAAAAATACAATTTTTACATGAAGGATTTGAGTTACGCACAAACTTGAGATGCAAATGAAAATTTTGTTTACATTAGAAAGCAGTGCAGGAATGGAGGTTAAAATGAAACAGATCAAAGGCGGCGTGACCGCAGCAAAAGGATTTAAGGCAGCAAGTACAGCAGCAGGAATCAAATATAAAGACAGAACAGACATGGCAATGATCTACAGTGAAGTACCATGTGCAGTGGCAGGAACATTTACCACAAACATTGTAAAAGCTGCCCCGGTCAAATGGGACCAGCATGTAGTATATGACAGTAAAAAGGCACAGGCAGTCATTGTCAATGCAGGTATTGCAAATGCATGTACCGGAGAAGAGGGGATGGGTTACTGCAAAGCAACTGCAGAAAAAGTAAACAAACTGCTTCAGATCCCAACCGATGAGGTGCTTGTGGCATCGACCGGAGTCATCGGTATGCAGCTTCCGATCGACCGCATCTGTGCGGGAGTTGAAACGATGGTCCCACAATTAAATGGCGATATCGAGAGCGGACATAATGCAGCACTTGCGATTATGACGACCGATACACATGAAAAAGAAGTAGCTGTTGAGATTGAGCTTTCCGGCAAAACCGTCACAATCGGCGGCATGTGCAAAGGTTCCGGCATGATCCATCCGAATATGTGTACCATGTTAAGTTTTGTGACAACCGATGCTGCAATTTCACAGGAGCTGCTGTTAGAGGCATTAAAAGCGGACGTGGAAGATACCTATAACATGATCTCCGTGGACGGCGATACCTCCACAAATGATACCTGTCTCCTGTTGGCAAACGGAATGGCAGAGAACACAAAAATTACTGAGAAAAATGCGGATTATGAGACCTTTACAAAGGCGCTCCGATTTGTCAATGAGACACTCGCAAAACAGATGGCGGGAGATGGAGAGGGAGCAACTGCGTTGTTTGAGGTAAAAGTAATCGGTGCCGAGACAAAAGAGCAGGCAAAGATCTTAAGCAAATCCGTCATCACATCAAGCCTCACCAAAGCAGCCATCTACGGACACGATGCAAACTGGGGCAGAATCCTCTGTGCCATGGGCTACTCCGGCGCACAGTTTGATCCGGAAAAAGTAGACTTATTCTTCGAGAGTGCTGCAGGAAAAATGCAGATCATCAAAGACGGAGTCGCCGTCGACTACAGCGAAGAAGAAGCAACCAAAATCTTATCCGAACCCGCAGTCACCGCCATCGCCGACATCAAAATGGGTGCTGCACAGGCTACCGCCTGGGGCTGCGACTTAACCTACGACTATGTAAAAATTAACGCCGATTACCGCTCATAGGCAGGCAGATATGAGGCCAACGCGAAACTCTTCAAAAAACTGGCGCTGCTGCGGCCACAGCAAACACAACCTGAATCAGAGTTTCGTACGGCAATATCAAGATTTTATAGAGGAGAACCAAACTAATGGAAGATAACAATATGAAGGAACTTTTGCAGAAAGCCGAAGTGCTCATCGAAGCACTTCCATACATACAGCGTTTCAACCGTAAGATCATTGTGGTAAAATATGGTGGAAGCGCCATGGTAGATGAAGAATTAAAAAAACACGTCATCCAGGATGTCACCCTGTTAAAACTGGTTGGATTCAAGCCGATCATCGTGCATGGCGGTGGCAAAGAAATCAGTAAATGGGTTGGCAAAGTCGGCATGGAGCCTGTATTTATCAATGGACTCCGCAAAACGGACGAGGCAACCATGGAGATCGCCGAGATGGTATTAAATAAGGTCAATAAATCACTGGTGACACTGGTACAGGAGCTTGGCGTCAATGCAGTCGGCATCAGCGGAAAAGACGGTGGACTGTTAAAAGTAGAAAAGAAATACTCAAATGGTGAGGATATCGGTTTTGTCGGTGAGATCACAGAGGTAAATCCGCAGATTTTATATGATCTGCTGGAAAAAGATTTTCTCCCGATCATCTGTCCGGTAGGAATGGATGCAGAATACAACAGCTATAATATCAATGCCGATGATGCGGCATGTGCGATCGCAAAAGCGGTAAAAGCTGAAAAACTTGCATTTTTAACCGATATCGAGGGCGTTTACAAAGATCCGAAAGACAAAGATACACTGATCTCCGAGCTTCGTGTATCAGAGGCGAGAGAACTGATCGGGGACGGATTTATCGGCGGCGGCATGCTTCCGAAGTTAAACAACTGTATCGATGCGATCGAGAACGGTGTTTCAAGAGTACATATCTTAGACGGACGTATCGCACACTGCCTGCTTCTTGAAATCTTTACGAACCGCGGAATTGGAACTGCCATTTTAGGAGATAAGGAGACGAAGTTTTATCATGAATAAAGAAGGATATATCAATGAGGCGGAGAAAAATATCCTCCACACATACAATCGTTTTTCACTGGTATTAGACCACGGTGAGGGTGTTTATCTGTATGATACAGACGGAAAAGAATATCTGGATTTTGCGGCAGGCATCGCAGTGCAGGCATTTGGATACGGCAACAAAGAGTATGGGGATGCCTTAAAAGCACAGATCGATAAGATTATGCATACATCAAACCTGTATTACAATGTGCCAATCATCCATGCAGCAGAGCGTGTGAAAAAAGCGAGCGGGATGGATCGTGTGTTCTTTACCAACAGTGGTACAGAGGCAATCGAAGGTGCAATCAAGGCAGCAAAAAAATACGCTTACACGAGAGACGGACATGCAGGACATGAGATCATTGCAATGAATCATTCTTTCCATGGAAGAAGTATCGGAGCACTCTCCGTCACCGGAAATAAACATTATCAGGAACCGTTTGAACCGTTAATGCCGGGTGTGAAATTTGCAGACTACAATGACCTTGACAGCGTGAAAAAACGGATCACGGACAAGACATGCGCGATCCTGTTTGAGACAGTATAGGGCGAGGGCGGTATTTATCCGGCAACAAAAGAATTTATGGAAGGTGTCCGGAAACTCTGCGATGAGCATGATATTCTTCTGATCTTAGATGAGATCCAGTGCGGTATGGGACGGACCGGTGAGATGTTTGCATGGCAGCATTACGGTGTGAAACCGGATATCATGACAAGTGCAAAAGCGCTTGGCTGCGGTGTTCCGGTCGGAGCATTCCTGATGACCGAAAAGGTGGCAGAAAAATCTTTAAAACCGGGCGATCATGGAACGACTTACGGCGGAAACCCATTTGTCGGTGCTGCAGTTGATAAGGTGCTTGAGATGATGGAGCGCGACCACATGACAGACCATGTGCAAGAAATCACACCATATCTGGAAGAAAAATTAGATGAACTGGTAGCTTCCTACGATTTTCTGACAGCACGCAGGGGACTTGGACTGATGCAGGGTGTGGTATCCGAAAAGCCGGTCGGACAGATCGCTGCAAAGGCACTGGAGGAAGGACTGATTGTGATCACGGCAGGTTCAGACGTACTCCGTTTTGTACCACCGCTCATCATCGAGAAACAACATGTGGATGAGATGATCGGAAAACTGAAAAAAGCATTGGATCAGATGTAAGGAATCATAGACTGCACGCGGATGTGTGCAGTCTGTTGTCGTAAAACGAGGAATAGGAAAATGGGATTATGAAGAACATACAAAAGAGAAGTGTAATTGCAGCCATAGTGGTTTGCGCAGGAGCAGCCATTATGGCTGGTGTCGTTTCAAAACAGCCTGTAAAAGAGACGACATTTCCGTTGCAGGCAGAAGAACCGGGCACAGAAGGAAAACAGCCGGATGTGAAAACAGATGCATACGATCTGGCAGATACAGACCTGACCGTGTGGTATGAAGATCCATCTTATGAAGATTTTTTTGAATATGCAGCCAGACAGTATTTTGAACAGACGGGTGTGAAGGCAGCTTTCAAATGTCAGGATACTCTGGATTATATCGGGATGATTTACGACAATACCATGCAGGGAGAGGATTATCCGGATGTTTATCTGTTAAATGGCGATGAGCTTGAGGAGGCATATTTATATGGTCTTGCCATGGAAAATGAGGATGGAGGATCTTATGAGGGGGCATCCCAAAAGTCAGTGAAAGCTTCCACCTATGAGGATAAAATGATTGGATATCCGCTCAGTTACGATGCAAATGTGTTTGTTTATCAGAACGGATATTTTGAAAACCAGCCGGAGTCACTGCAGGCGATCATTGATTATTCTAATGAGAATGAACCGGGAGAAAATGTGGAATACCTGTTAGAGTGGGATGTAAATGATGCATTTTACGATTTCCCGTTCGTTGGAAACAGTGTAACGTTTGAGAAAACGGCGCCGGAAACGATGAATGTGGCCTATGATGAAGATCTGTATCAGAAAGATCTTGAATACTTTGAAACCATTTTAGGATCATTTTCCTTAGACATCAATTCAGTCTCCATGGACAGCATTTTAGAACATTTTAAAGCCGGAAAAACACTCTGTGCGTTTGTAAACACAGATTCCCTGCAAAAATTAGACGATATATCTTATTCTGTGATGGAGATCCCGGCACTGAATGAGGAACTTCCTTCTATCGGATGTGCATCTACGGATATGTTTATTGTCAATGATTTTTCAAAAAATACGGATCAGGCAGCGGATTTTGCAGATTTTGTAACAGTGCGGCTTGCAGACAGACTGCATGATATGAGTGGTCATTATTCGGTATTTTTATCACAGACTGCAGATGATGCGGAAAAAACCGCTTATCAGGCATACGAGGATGCCGTTTTACTGCCGGATTCCCAGGATGCAAAAGACTTCTGGGTAGGGTTAAAGGAAAAAATTGCCGAATATTTTTAAATTTTGTAAAAATAAATGAAATAAATTTTATACACTCTTGTAATAAATGAAAAATTTCGTTAAAATATAGAGAGTGGGCATTGAGGACTCCTTCTGGAATAATGAAGAAGGAGACGCTTATGACGAAAAAATTTATAAAAGTACTATGTTTTTCATGCATTTGCCTGTTGGCAGCTGCATGTGGAGAGAAAGAAAACGTCTATTTTCAATCGGAGACATCCGTGGCAGAAACGCAGCGGAGTGAGGCAGTACCTGAGACGGATGACACGCAGATATCGGAGGAGAACGGCATACAGACTGAAAAATGTTTTGTATATATCTGCGGGGCGGTAAATACACCGGGAGTTTATGAGGTCACGCAAAATGCGAGACTCTATGAGGTAATTGAGGCAGCCGGCGGTCTGACGGAGGATGCGGCAGAGGAGTCTGTCAATCAGGCGCGGGAGATCGTGGACGGAGAGATGGTACGCATTCTGACGCAGGAGGAAGCTGCTAAGGATGGTTTAGAAGAAGCAGGGGAACGAACGGAGACGGGAGTGGATGGCGAAACAGCCCAAGATTCAGATGGCAGAATAGATCTTAATCTGGCAACTGCAGCGGAGCTTATGACGCTTTCCGGAATCGGTCAGACCAAGGCGGACAGTATTATCCGTTACCGTGAGAAAAATGGTTCTTTTTCTTCTGTGGAGGAAATCAAGCAGGTAGAGGGGATCAAAGAGGGCGTTTATAATCGAATAAAAGATCATATAAAGGTGAAGTAAAATGGCAAAAAAGGTTCTTGTTGTAGATGATGAAAAGTTAATTGTAAAGGGAATCCGGTTCAGTCTTGAGCAGGACGGAATGGAAGTGGACTGCGCATATGACGGGGAGGAAGCATTAAAGATGGCAACGGAAAATGCCTATGACATGGTGCTTCTTGATATCATGCTTCCGAAGATGGATGGATTTGAGGTATGCCAGCATATCAGGGAGTTTTCGAATATGCCGATCGTCATGCTCACCGCAAAGGGAGATGACATGGATAAGATCTTAGGGTTAGAGTACGGTGCAGATGATTACATCACAAAACCGTTTAATATCCTTGAGGTAAAGGCAAGAATTAAAGCGATCATGCGGCGTACTGCGGCGAGCCAGCCGAAAAAAGAGGACAGCAAAGTCATAGAAGCAGGTGATCTGAAATTAGACTGTGAGAGCAGAAGACTCTTTATTTTAGGGAAAGAAGTGAATCTTACCGCGAAAGAGTTTGATCTGTTAGAGCTTCTTGTCAACAACCCGAACAAAGTCTACGGCAGGGAGAATCTTTTGAATCTTGTGTGGGGATACGAATATCCGGGAGATGTGCGTACGGTAGATGTTCATGTGCGGCGTCTGAGAGAAAAGATCGAGAGCAATCCGAGCGAGCCGAAGTATGTGCATACCAAATGGGGCGTTGGGTATTATTATTCTCAGAATTAGTAAGGTGCAGCCATGACAAAATTAAAAAAATTTACAGATTTTATGAACAGCCTGAGATTCAGGCTGGTTCTTTTACTTATTCTTATAGGCGTGATCCCATGTGTTCTTTTGCGGATCGGGATGCTCAATTCTTATGAAAACAGGGCTGTTTCACTTCGAACCAGCGAAATCTTAAGCCAGGCAAAGATTTTAGCGAATCAGATCGTGTCAAATGATTATCTGGAAAATTCCGGTTCTCCTACCATTAACGCACAGCTCGAGCAGCTTTCCACTATTTTGGCATTTTCTATATTTACCCAATTGGTAATCACGCCCTCGGACACGTCCGCCTGACGGGCTTGGGCCACTTGGTCTTGGATATACCCGCGTTGCTTTTGGGCGGCCTGTTCCAGCTGCGTCTGCGCTTGGCGGACCTGCTGTAAGACTTCCTGATTATAAGCCTTTAAAAATTGTTGATGAAATTGCTCTTCGTCATTTTTCTCTGTTTTGGTCTGTTCCGGCAGCACAGGAACAAAAATTTGGCGGATTTTCATTAAGCGGCGCACAACGGGGTCATTGAAATAGTTTTCTTGCTGCTTGAAATATTGGGCCTTGGCCGGGGTCATGGTATTGGTGCTTTCGCTAACGAAAGTTTTGGCCAAGGAATCCTCATAGGCTTTTTCCAAATACTTTTGCATTTCTTCAGAGGACAAACGGCGCATAGAAACGGGCTTTTTACCGGGGCGGGCCTGCGCGGCCACAGGTAGGGCTAGGTTGACCAATAGACATATACATAGTATGCTGCTGACGAACTGATTAAACATTTCTCTCCATTGTTTTACGGGAAATTTCATAAAACACCTCTATATAATGGCATAAAAATAGTGCAAAAAAAACGACTTGTTTCTCTTATTAATACCAACTTTGCGTTGCCTTCACAAGGGCCTAAAGGCCCAAAAAAGGTCTGGGCCTTTAGACCTGCCTAAAGAAAAAGATAAAATAAAAGTATGAGTACTTTGCAAAAACGTATCAGTCAAGCGCAGAAAGTAACGCTGCAGGGGTTGGTAATTAATTTGGTATTAACGCTGGTCAAGTTTTTAGCCGGCGTCTGGGGACACAGTGCGGCCATGGTGGCCGATGCGGTGCACTCTCTTTCCGACACGGCCACGGATTTGGTGGTGCTGGCCAGTGTGAAACTTTCCGCTAAACCCGCCGACAGCGGGCATACCTACGGCCACGGCCGCTTTGAGACCTTGGCCGCCGAGGTCCACGCAGACCAGATAGCCCAGCCGCACACCGGCGCTGATCAGGGGCGCGAAGCGGCGGCGACGGGTGCTGTCCGCCACCTCCACATAGTCCGGCGCTCCGGCAGACAGCGCCGGGCTTCTGCTGATGATGGCGCCCGCCACATAGGTGATGGCT
>OQVL01000911.1_pt1 | contig 16871 bp, 19 predicted proteins | sample 1691501 | NCBI WGS metagenome assembly OQVL01 (sample SAMN03418253, study PRJEB22391) | human gut metagenome | biome: human-gut; feature: organic feature; material: feces | host: Homo sapiens | place: Tanzania | collected 2013-01 | reverse complement strand
AATTGTTCTTGAACCTACTATTGTATTAATCTTTTCATTTTTTGTTCTCCTTTTATTAATTGTTTCTAACAAATATTCCCGCTTTTGCAGTTTGACTTTAACTCTTGGCTCGTCTCCTATATTAAATATTGTTTCGTACCTTTCACCGCCGCCCCTCTCATTTGCGGTCTGGCGTTTACATATCGAGTATCTGCTGTTAGTTTTACTTGGCTCTGCCCTCAGTGGACTTCCCAAACCCTTTACCTTTGTGCTTATTTGTGCTGATTTTTTCATTTGCCACTCTACCTGCCATAAAAAAATCCGTCCCTCATAGAGAGACGGATTTTTTTTATGCCTTAGGCTTTGCAGGTGCTTCCTCAACAGCCTTTACTGCCTCGGAAAGCCACTTGTCTTCAACTGCCTCAATATTTCCGCTGTCGCAGCTCTGCGCTATGGCAGGGTCAACAGGCAGACTGCCCAGTACCTTCAGACCATATTCCGCAGCAGCTTCCGCAGTGTGGCTCTCGCCGTACAGATTGATCTTCTTGCCGCAGTCGGGACATTCAACATAGCTCATATTCTCAACAATGCCCAGAATGGGAATGTTCATAAGATGTGCCATGCCCACAGCCTTGCCCACGATCATCTTTACCAGATCCTGAGGAGATGTTACTATGATAACGCCGTCAACAGGAATGGACTGGAATACTGTAAGAGGAACATCGCCTGTTCCCGGAGGCATATCAACGAACATATAGTCAACATCGTTCCAGATTACCTCGTTCCAGAACTGCTTTACAACGCCTGCAATAACAGGACCTCTCCAGATAACAGGGTCGGAGGGATTTTCCAGCAGCAGGTTGATGCTCATTACATCAACGCCGCCCTTGCTGCGTACAGGGATAAGACCCTTTTCGGTGCCTGTAGCCCTCTCGGTGATGCCGAACATCTTGGGGATAGAGGGACCTGTGATATCAGCGTCCAGCACAGCGGTGTGCAGACCCTTCTTTGCAAAAGCGGAAGCCATAAGACCTGTTACCAACGACTTTCCAACGCCGCCTTTTCCGCTTACGATGCCTATTACCTTTTTAACGCTGCTGCCCTCGCCCAGCTTTTCGATAAAGCTCTGGGGAGCTTTTCTCTCGCCGCATTCCGAGCCGCAGGAGGAGCAGTTATGCGTACATTCGCTCATTTGAAACATCCTTTCCCATACACATAAATCAAGACCGTTTTAGTCTTGTTTGTACTTATATATTATATGCCTTTTTTTTGCAAAAGTCAAATGGTATGTATTAAATTACTGCGCACTGTCAAGCGAAGCGGTGCGGGCTGGGGCGGGTGATTTTGTCCTCATTCCGTCAATATGCTCAAACAGGTCATCTTTTATCGGCGCACGCATCGGGTCAAGGATAAAGTCAATGCCTTCTCTTCTTGCCAGCTTTGCGGCCGGGACAAAGTCGCTGTCACCTGATATAAGGATTATCTGGTCAACCTGCTGTTTGTAGGCAAGTGAAGCGATATCAATTCCTATTTTCATATCCACACCCTTTTGTGACAATGACAAGGCAAAATCATTTTCCGTAAGCTCATCAAGCTGTTTGCTTCCGCTTAAAAGCTTTTTGGTTATTTCGGGTCTGAGATTATATTGAGCCTGTTCCTCGGCAAGAGTACCCAAACGGAGACAAAACTTTCGTTTGTGCTTCAGTTCACTTAAAAATTCATTCATCCAATCATACAACGGCGTTTTGCTGAAATCAACCTGCTTTTTCAGCAGCGGGTGATACAATTTCTTGCTTATAGGCGGACAGTCATAATAGAATATCCTATACAGCTCACGATTTTCACGTTTATCATTCAGATGCTTGCGGCAGTATTCTTCAAGTTCATCTGCACGCTGCTTTCCGCTCACTTCACCAAACAGCTTATAGGCACGCTGACGATAAAATCCTCCGTCGATCATGATCGCAACTTTCATTTTGACACATCTCCATTATGTAATAAAAAAGCTCTTAGGTTCGGTGCTTCCCTTATCGTGGGAGACTTACTGCTAAGAGCATATTAACGTGTAACTTGTTACACTCTTAGTATATAACATATTGACTAATAAATCAACTGTCTATTTTGCTGAATTTTGCGCCCATAATATTGTAAATATGCACAAATTCTGTATCAGTATTTCAGCTCGCTTCCCCCGATAAACTCACGTATCATTGAAGCAGACGGCACATATTTGGGGTCGATGGCGTTCAGCTCGCCCAGAAACTGCAATATCTGAGTGCAGCAGGGGAAATCAGCCAGCTCATCATGCGCCTGAGCAAGAATATTGTCATACAGAAAATTTTTATATACCGAGGCTTCATATGCCATAAATGTGTCAATGTCATAGTCCGCACGCTTTTTGTAGGGCGTGATGTACAGCTTTTCGCCACGGGAAACGCTGCCGAACATACGGAATACCTCCGCATAGCTGCGCTTTCTGAAAAGGCTGTCACGGCAGAGCCGCCTCATAAGACGGATCTGGGCAGGGTGCATAAGGCTGCCGTCAGCCGCTTTAAGATAGGTGCGGACAGATACATACATATGCAGCGCAAAGCCCTCGTCATTGCCCGTAACATCGGGATTAAGGGCGTGAATGCCCTCGATTATGATTATCTCCCCATGCTTTCTCAAAAACGGAACAGGCTCTCTTCTTGACTGAGCCGCAAAATTAAAGCGGGGCATTTCAAATTCCTCGCAGGCGGCTATTTTTTTCAGATGCTCCGTAAAAAGCGGGATATCCAGCCTCATCGGCGATTCAAGGTCAATGTTCCCCTCCTCGTCACGGGGAAGCTCATGCCTGTTTTCATCTGATATGGGCAGAAAATAGTTATCCATGGAAAGGGTGTGGGCAGTCCTGCCAAGCTCCCTGAGACGGGCTTCTATGCGCAGAGCCGCCGTGGTCTTGCCCGAGCCTGAGGGGCCGGAGAGCAGAACAACGGGCTTTCCCGATGAGATTATCATCTCAGCCGCCTCATCTATATATGCGCTGTAATTGTCCTCAGCCAGCTCGATTATCTTTTCGGGGACGTTAGCCTCCCTGTTGACAGACGAGACCCGTGCAAATTTTTCCATGACATATTTCCTTTCTGACGGATTATCAAGGTTTTATGATGTCCCCGTTGCTCAGCACCGCCTCGGATCTGCTTACAGATTCGTTGAAAAGCGCCGCACCCAGCTTTCGTGAAAGCTTCTTGCGAGCTTCCGAGTATCTTGGAGGATCATCAAGACTGCATCTTCCGCTGCCAAGACCGCATATGCTTCTGCCCTTGATAAGGCGTGCCGCATATCTTATGCCTGCGGTGCTGAAAACAGAGTCGCAGTTTATCTGCCCCGAAGCGGAGGAGAAAAGCTCCGCCAGGGCTTCTTCATCGGCATAAGCCGCATATTTTTCAATGTGTGCAAGCAGCGGACGAACTCTTCCGCCCCCCGCAAGCCTTTTGAAGCTGCCGATAAGCTCCTCTGTGGCAGGCACGGAGGGCAGCTCCACCAGCATATAATTCGTGTTGCTTATGCAAAGGCTTTCCAGCTCAGGCTCATCAGCCATATTGTCGGTAAAGCTTACCAGCGCCCCCATAATAAGCTGGGGAACATGGCTCATTCTGTTCTGAGAAAGATAAGCGCTGAACTTTGCCATAGCTTCCCCACGCCTTGTTATAAAGTGAGGAACAGATTCATCATATCTGTTAAAGCGAGGTGCGGCGACAACGTGAGTTACGCCCTGCTCGCCGAGTTTTACAAGTATCTGAGCCGCTTCAGAGCAGCTTTCGGGGCCGCAGCCCATATCGGGCAGGATCTGCGCATTCAGATCAACGATCATTTTCGGTGGGTTATACATTCCGAAAAGCTCCTTTCAGTTCTGCTTTTTCTGCTGAACTTTTATATTAAGCAGCGATATCCGCTGACTACTTTCCATAATGATTATAACCCAATTTTTTGACACTTTTTTGCTTTGTCGCCTAATGTTCTGTAAATTTATTGATTTGTTATGACAATAAATTTTAAAATATTTTTATATCGTTCATTTATTGTCTTTGTGATAACTCTTCAAAGTTACCTTGCTTTTCCCAGAATAAGATAGCCGTTTGAGGAGGTGTGCTTGTTGCCGAAGCGCACAGTGCAGCCGCTTTCATCGGAAAGCCCCGCCGCCAGATACGCTCCCTCGGGGATCTTGTCGGCATCGGTTGTAAAGGTATAGACCTTTGTTTTTCCTGCCTCAAAGCTGCCGCTTTTGATCAAAAAGCTTTTGCCGCATATCTCACGGGCATTCCTGCCCTTTTTATCCGTTGCCGCAATTTTCAGCCGCATATCGAAATGCTGGGTATCAAGCCCCTCGTTCTTTATTTTCAGCGTGATAACAGCCTTACCGTTATCATATGCCACAGAAGCGCTTTTTACAACAAAATTGTAGCCCAGTTCGTTCTGGAGCTTGGTTACAGCGGTTGTCCTGTCCTTGTACATTTCGTATCCGTCATATACTCCGCCCGCAAGAGCCATGTATGTAAGATGACCGCCCCTTACCGCCTTTGTGAGCTTATTGTCAGTCCATTTGCCGTTGTCACGCAAATTTGTGTAGCCGTAGCTGGTCTCGCCTATGGTGGGAAGCTTTGCTTCATATGCCGGAGCAAGATATTTTTCGCAGCCCTCTATGCCAACAAGTCCGTCACGTCTCAGTGTCATACCCAGCGAAACGGCGTATTTTGCGGTCTCGCTGTAACGTTCATCGTTGACATTCAGCGCAAGCAAAGTGTGGTCAAATGCGTCTGCCCATATTTTGATGTACTGCTTCTGTACATTAACCGAGGGCATCTCGCTTCCCTCAAGCCCATAGGTGTGCCATTCGCCCCAGTTGCCAAGGCTGCGTATGTCTATGAACTCAATGCGATGGTCGCCGTCATATTTCTCAGCCACCGCCTGCGCCAGACGCTCCACTGCCGAGATGTATATTTTGTCCGACCACACAGGCACACGCTGAACGCCTTCCTCACTGTAGATGCTTGATGTCTTTGCAATGACATATTTGCAGCCCTCGTCATAAACATATTGTGGCACATATCCGTCTTTGCAGTCAGCGCCAGAGTCGCAGGGGATAATGCCAAAAGCAAAGGTCTTGCCGTTTTCGGCGCAAAATTCAGCCATTTTTTCCACCTTTGACCAGTCATACACACCCTTTGATGTCTCGATATCGCTCCACGGGAATCGGGTATAAACAACGCTTGTAAATTTCCATGTGGGATTGCTTTTTATGCCTATCTCAGGGCTTGTGATGTCCCAGTCGGAATACACATACTGCACCCAGCCCTTGTGGGGATTTGCCACAGGAGCGGTCTCTTTCTCCACAGAGAAGCTTATAAGCTCTTCACCGAAAACGGCAGGTGAAAAGGAAAACAGCATAACAGCCGCAGTGATAACAGCAAATGTTCTTTTCATATTCATTCTTCCCTCTGCTCTGCCAGATACAGTCCCATGCTCCTGAGCCTTTCAGGCAGGTCATATACGCTTATTCCGTCCAGCTCTATGCTTATGCACTCGCCTGCTGTGGTGTCGGAAAATGTATCCCACGCTGTTTTGCAGCTTTCGGCCTCAGGTGCATATTTTCTCATCAGCTTGTGATATTTCTGCGGTTCTGTCGTCCACACGGTTATCTCATTATACTTATTTTTCATTATCTCCGACTTATCGTCATGGCAGCCGAAGCCGCAGCAGCTCAGACCGTCGTTTATGAGCAGGTCGCCGTAGCAGTCCAGCAGCTCGTTTGCTTCCTTTGCTGTAAGGAAATCCATGTAATAAACGTCCTTGTGCATAGGGTCGGAGGAATTTTGGCGGAGCTTTTTTTCATCGGCTTCATTTGCGGGGATCTCCAGTATAAAGAACACCTTTTCCTTCTGCATGGAGATGTATTCACGCATAAGCTTTTCTATTTTGTCCCCGTTAATGTTTGCGGTAAAGCAGCCGTCCTTTTCGCTGTACTGCTCGCAGAGCCGATCTGCAAGAGGCACGTAGCAGCCCTTTGTCATTTGCAGCATAATTACACCCTTTCTATCTCCATAAGCCTGTTGGATACGTCCGCAAACTGCTGAAGCGACAGCTGTTCGGGACGGATATTTTCACTCAGTCCTGCTTCCCTTATGGCGTTTATGACCACAGCTTTTTCCATTCCCATTGCCGAGGAAAGGGAGTTTGCAAGGTTCTTTCTCCTCTGGGAGAAGCTTCCGCGTACTACCTTGAAGAAATATTTCTCGTCCGATACCTCCACAGGGGGAGTGCCCAGTATATCAAGCCTTATAACGCAGGAATCGACGTTAGGCGCAGGCATAAAGCTGCCACGGGAAACGTTGAACAGCAGCGAGGGCTTGGCGTAATAGTTTACCGCCGCCGTCACAGCGCCGCATTCTCTGCTGCCCATTTTGGCGCAAAGCCTTGTGCCTGCTTCCTTCTGAACCATCACGGTGATAGATTTTATAGGCAGTCGGCTTTCCAGCAGATACATTATGATAGGCGAGGTGATGTAGTAGGGGAGATTTGCGCACACAGCCACGTCAAGACCGCTGAAATTTTCTTCTATCACTTTTTTCAGGTCAGTCTGCATAACGTCCGCATTGATGATCTTCACGTTGTTATGCTCTGCCAGAGTTTCGTCCAGTATGGGGATAAGTCGGCTGTCAATCTCAACGGCTACCACCTTGTCCGCACGCTTAGCCAGCTCGTGAGTGAGAACGCCCACGCCCGTGCCTATCTCGATAACTCCGAAGCCTGCCTTTGCGTTGCCCATCTCGGCAATTTTGGGGCACACAGAGGGATTGACGATAAAGTTCTGTCCCAGCGCTTTTGAAAAAGTAAAGCCGTGGCGCTCGAAAATATCCTTTATAACGCTTATATTTGTAAGATTTTCCATAAAAACTCCTGTTATAGTATTACTTTGCAGGGCTTGTCAATGACCATTTCCTCGGGTGAGACCTTGCAGGTGTAAGCAAGTATCTTAACGCCCTTTTCCGAAGCCGTTTTCAGTGCGTCCGCAAATTCTGGGTGAGTTTCCCTGTTGGGCGTGAAATATTCTGCCTTTTCCATCTGGATAACAAAGAAAATATACGCCTCATACCCGCTTTCGCACGCCTTTATCAGCTCATGCAGATGCTTCACTCCACGCTCCGTGGGAGCATCGGGGAATTTGCATACGCCCTCATTTTCCAGCGTGCAGCCCTTGACCTCCATGAAAATTTTCCGACCCTCCGCCTCAACGTAAAAGTCTATCCGAGAGCTGCCGAAAACCGTCTCAGGGCGGATAAGGGTCACGTTTTCAAAAAGCCGTGGGATAAATTCGCCCACTGCCTTGTTGGGACTTTGGCTGTCCATATTTATGAGCATACCGTTCTTGTAAACGGCGATAAGGTCATACTTTGTCTTGCGTGCAGGATTGTCGGAGCATTCGAGAATTACCTCCGCACCGTCCGTAAGCAGCTCCTTGCACCGCCCCGTGTTCTTCACATGAACGGTCTGAATCTCTCCGTCAATATCGACCCTTGCAATAAAGCGGTTGGGGCGGGAGATGAATTTTCCCCTGTATATTTTACCGTATCTGATGGCACATCACTCCATATCACATCTGATGCTTTACAACGCCGTATTCATCGTCCGGACGATAATAGGGACAGGCATAATTTGTGCCGTTGACAAAGCGGTACATCTCGTCCTCGTCCAGATTTACAAGGCAGGTGTAGCACTCGTAATCCTCGTCATAAACATAATTGACACAGCTTTCGCAGTTGGTCGCTTGCATATTATCACCTTTTTTCAATGTGTTCTGAAAATACCTGAACATATCTTGACTTATATGTTATCAGCCTGATATCCGAAATTTTTATCCGCACAGGCTCGTACCATTCGCCACGGGCGTCAAACCACTCAAATAAAATGTGCTTTCCCGAGACCTGCGTCACCTTGCCGATGTAATAATCATCGTCAGTCTCAACGGAAATGCACTCGCCGCTTTTTTCAAAATGCCTGCACACTTTTTTCATTGATGAAATGTCGATATCTGGAATGGCAAGATCATTGCATACCCCCTCAGCACGCATTATTTCATTGTATTTTCTGCCCTTGCTTCTTATATCCTCCACAGCGGAGAGGGGGAAGATAAGGAAGCCGTCAAGCTGAAAATCATTGTCTCTTGCTGCAACGGCTGCTTTTTCACTGCGCTTTAGGGGGATAAGATTATAGTAATAGCTGTCGTGGCTGAAAAATACATTTATGGAAGTCGGCTTCCGGGCAGCAGTTTTGTCCGCTGCTTTGTCAAACACTTTTAAAAGCTTTTCTTTCATTGCAGTTCCTCATCAGATGTAATCGGAAATGTACGGCATACTGTGGAGAAGCGTGTCATCAAGCCTCTTCACCGCCTCGGGAGCGGAGCTTATCCTGTTCATGCCGTACAGCTTTTCGGCAGTTTTGTAGCCCATGAGCATGGTGGTAAGCGTGCCTATGGTCATTTTCATGCTGTACTGCGGCTCTTCATCGGTGATGCGGCACTTTCCGTTCTCAAACATTACCTTAAAGCTGCCGTTGTTCCATGGAAGCAGCTCGTCCGTCACCACAAATTCAAAGCACACCGCAGGCTTGTGGGTGCAGCAGCTGTAATGCCCGAAGAACTGCTCAATGTCGATTATCCTGCCCATGGCATAGGGGCGGATAGTCTCCTTGATGTCGCTGTCCTCCAGCTCAAAGGCGATAGGCTCGCTGTAGTAGTTGTTGCCGTGAACTTCATCTATCATGGAATCGTGAGCATATATGTATTCCCACAGTCCCAGCTGAGCCTCACGGTTAAGATATATCATTTCCTTGATGTGCATGATGTCCGAGTTGATGAGATAAACCATGTAGCCGTAAGGAATATCATCATCGGAGTAATATACCGCAACGGCAGTGTCATCATGATCCCAGCGCCAGTATTCCTCCCAGGCAAGGTCATTGCGGAAAAGGCAGCCGTGGGTCTTCTCGGCAAAACGGGTGTGGAGCGCCATAAATTCGGGGTTGTCCCATTCCACACGGCGTACATAGCCCGGCTCCTTGTTTTTGCGGGGAATCTGTGTGTCCTTTACTACATAGGTCATCTTGTTGGAGATTATCTCCCAACCAAGGCGGCGGTAAAGTGGGATAGAATAAGGGTACAAAAGCGCAAAGGAGCGGTGCTTTTCCCTCATTCGGGTAAGGCTCTGTATCATAAGCCGCTTCATAATGCCGTGACCCGTGTATTCGGGGTAGGTGCATACGCTGGTGACAAATCCCACGGAATACTCCGTGCCGTAGATGTTCATATCCAGCGGATATACCGCAAACTGGGCAACAAGGTCATCCTCATTAAAGCAGCCCAGCACGTCTGCCCTTTGCAGCACGGGGAATTTTGACTGCTTTATCTCATCGTCCTTCCAGCCCGTTTCCTCCAGCTCCTGCTCCGTTACCTGAAAGGCGTATCTCAGCAGAGCGTTGTACTGCTCTGCATCATCGGTGGTCAGGGGGCGTATATTGAAATTTTCTTCTTTATTGTGGCTCATGGTCATGTCCGATCCTTTGGATTTATTTTTGTAAAGGCGTCACGATTTCCCATTTGCCGTTTCGTTTGCCGTTTTCACGGCGGATAATACCCTTGCTTTGCAGCTCGGCAGTTCGGCGTTTAACGGTACTTTCCGACTTTCCTGTTTCCTGTGCCATCTGCTTCTGAGTGGCATAGGGGTCTTTTTTTATAATGGCAAGTATTGCCATTTCTTCAAATGAACAGTTCAAAGTATCATTCAAAGTGTCATTTTGACACTTTGAAATATTGCTATTGACACTTTGAAATTCTTCTGTACTTTTGTCAGGTTTATAATCAACGTGAAGATACCTGTTTTTCAGTTCATTATGATATCCGAGCAGAAGATTTTCAAAGAAAAGCTCCAGATATTTCACTGTTGCACTTATATTGCTTTTGAAGTCATTGTAATTTGCCCTTACAAGTGCATTCCTGAAATACCATGAATTTTCGGCAAAAACGTCATTGCTGACAGAGAAGCCGAAGGTGCGCAGATATTTAAGGATAAAAACAGCCGTGGTGCGGGTGTTGCCCTCACAGAACGGGTGTATCTGCCAGATGCCTGCGGTGAATTTTGCAATATGCGTTATAGCCTGAGCAGGAGCCAGCCCCTCATATGAAAAGGCTTTTTCCTGACCGAAATCATAGTCAAGAGTGTCCTTTATGCTGTCATATGAAGCGTAAAAAACGGTATTGCCGTTCAGAACCCATTCTTTTTTTGTTATATTGTAAGTCCTGAACTGACCTGCGTGCTTAAAAACTCCGCTGAAAAGCCGCCTGTGTATGGAAGCAAGCTCAGCAGGGGAGAACTGAAAGGTCTTTTCAGATAAAAGTTCGGCAATTCTGGCGGAAACTATGTCGGCTTCCTTGGTGTCAGCTTCGATGTTCCTGCGGTCCGAGCGCTCCTCATAGTAGCTTTCTATACGCTTCTGAGCCGATTTTATATCTATTTTTCCCTCAATATGCTCCTTGGCGGTTTCCAGCAAATAATCGGAGGTTTTCAGCCCGTCAACGTCCTGCAAACCGATAGCCGTTTTCCATGCGGCAGATCTGTCCGCCTGTCCGGGTTCACCCTGACGGATATATTCCTCAAGCTCAAGCATTGGTCTGTCCTGCATTTTTCGGCTCCTTCCTTTTTATATATTGTATCACTCTCTGAACTTATACTATGTCATACCACGCAAAACAAAATATTATCTTGCGTCAGATCCAACGTGTTGACCCAAGCATCGCAGAGCCTTGAATAAAGCTCGCCGAAAACTATCTTTGTTTCAGTGATGTTCTTATTTTTCGTCTTTCACCAGCAGGCAAACCGTTTCAACGTGCGAAGTAAAAGGAAACATATCCACAGGAGAAAGCTTCTTTATCTTATAGCCGTTCTTGATAAGGAAGAACACGTCTCTTGACTGAGTTTCGGGATTGCAGGAAACATATACAATGCGCCTGGGAGCGATCTTCACCAGATTGGAGAGAAATCTCCTGTCCGCACCTGCCCTTGCAGGGTCCATTATAACAACGTCCGCACGGAGCTTTTCCTCGGTAAATTCTTCAAGAAATTCGCCGCTGTCCGCACAGATGAACTTCACGTTCTCTGCCTTGTTGAGCTTTGCGTTTATCACAGCGTCATTTATGGCTGCACGGTTTATCTCACAGCCGTAAACCGTCCTTGCCTTGTCAGCCGCAATAAGGCTCAGCGTGCCTATGCCGCAGTATGCGTCTATCACAGTCTCTTTTCCCGTGAGAGCGGCGTATTTTATGGCAAGAGAGTACAGCTTTTCCGTCTGCACGGGATTTATCTGCGCAAAGGACTTGGGGGATATCCTGAATTTCTTTTCGCAGATGATGTCCTCAATATAGTCCTTGCCGTGAAGCGTCTCGTACTTTGTTCCCGGAGCTATCCTGTCGGGCTTGCATACCGTGAACACAAGAGAGGTTATCTCGGGACATTTTTTCATAAGCTCCGCAGTGAAATGCTTCTTTGAGGGGAAATCATTGTCAGTGCCGCCGATAACGCACATTATCTCCCCCGTGCCCTTGGCGATCCTTATCATGGCATAGCGCAGGAAGCCCTGACCGCCGTAGCTGCTCCATAAGGATATCTTCATGGCGTTTGCGGTTTTAAGTATCTGCCTTGCAATGCTGTCAGCCTTGGGATTATCCGCAGCGCAGCTCTTAACGTCGATAACTCCGCCTGTTGCCGACTGATATACTCCGCACAGGGACTTTCCGCCCTTGAAGTCATATACCGCCGTGACCTTGTATCGGTAGCCCACAGGGTCGTCCATGCCCACAATAAGCTCAGGGCGGCAGAGCTTGCCCATGAGCCTTTCTACCTTTATCTGCTTGAAACGGAGCTGCTCCTCGTAGGTCATGTTCATAAGCTGGCAGCCGCTGCATTTTTTATATACGGGGCAAAGCTCCTTGTCCTTTTTTACATTTGGTTCGTTCATCTTTTTTCCTTTCGGCTTTGTTTCATAAAGCACGCTTATCCGTTGATATCGCCCGCAGCGGGAAGCTCTGTTTCGCCGCCTATGTCGGGAACTTCCATATTTCCTACCGCACCGTCAACATAATCCGCAGCCTTTGACTCTATAGCGTCTCCTGCCGCATTCTGAGCGCTCTCCAGCGCACCGTTTGCCTTTTCCGTTATCTCGCCGCCGCAGCCTGTGAGAGCCATGGCAGCGGCGAGAACGGCAGCTATGATAATTTTTCTCATATATTACCTCTGATATCAAAGTCCCTTGTTAAGATATGCTTCCTGCTCGGCGGTGAGCTTGTCTATCTCAATGCCCCATGCGGAGAGCTTTCTGTGAGCGATCTCCATATCCACCTCACGGGGAACATCGATTACCATGTCATCGAATCTGCCCTTGTTCTTTACCAGATAAAGTGCGCTCATTGCCTGAACCGCAAAGGACATATCCATTATCTCCGCAGGGTGACCGTCGCCTGCCGCAAGGTTAACAAGACGACCCTCGGCGATGATGTAAACACTTCTGCCGTTTTTCAGCTTGTAGCCCATGATGTTGTTGCGGGCAAGCCATGAGGTCTCGCAGTTGTCCCTGAGCCATGCCACATCTACCTCGCAGTCAAAGTGACCTGCGTTGCAGCAGATAGCTCCGTCCTTCATGTTCATAAAGCTCTTTTCGGTGATAACGCCGTCGCAGCCTGTTACGGTAACAAAGAAATCGCCCACCTTTGCGGCTTCTTCCATCTTCATTACCTTGAAGCCGTCCATAACAGCCTCCATTGCCTTTATGGGGTCTATCTCGGTGACGATAACGGAAGCACCCAGACCCTTTGCACGCATAGCAACGCCCTTGCCGCACCAGCCGTAGCCTGCAACAACAACGTTCTTGCCCGCAACGATAAGGTTGGTAGTGCGGTTGATGCCGTCCCATACAGACTGACCTGTGCCGTAGCGGTTATCGAAAAGATGCTTGCAGTCAGCATTGTTTACAAGCACCATGGGGAATTTAAGCTCCTTTGCCCTGTTCATGGCGATAAGACGGATAATGCCTGTGGTGGTCTCCTCGCAGCCGCCGATAACGTTGGGGATAAGCTCCTTGTATTCGGTGTGGATAAGGTGAACAAGGTCGCCGCCGTCGTCGATGATGATGTTGGGGCCTACTTCAATTACCCTTGTGATGTGGCGGTGATATTCCTCCTCGGTGGCATTGTACCATGCAAATACCTTGAGACCGTCATGCACCAGAGCCGCAGCCACATCGTCCTGAGTGGAGAGAGGGTTGGAGCCTGTAACATACATATCCGCACCGCCTGCTGCCAGCACCTTGCAAAGGTATGCTGTCTTTGCCTCCAGATGAACGGAGAGGGCTATTTTAAGACCCGCAAAGGGCTTGGTCTCGGAAAATTCCTTTTCGATTCCTCTCAGCAGGGGCATATTCTGCTTTACCCACTGAATTTTTCTTGCTCCGCTTTCCCAAAGCTGGGAATCTCTTATCTCACTTGTGTTTGACATATTTTTATATTCCTTTCTGATTATTATTTTTAGTAAATGCCGTTAGCATATATGCTGTCGGTTTATTTATTAAGTGTTTATCTTTCTGATAGTTGGCGGCTCGTTGGAGATAACATCAATGATGTGATTTTCACCATAGATGCCGTAATGCTTTCGGCAGACCTTTTCATTGTCAGTATCCTTGTCAAAAATAACGCTTTCGTAATAGTCAAGAAAATGGGAGCGTTCAAAAATGACAAGGTATTTGCCTTTCATCACTTCTGTCGGGTCATATGATGTGTAGCTTTCATTCCTGCATTGGTAAATGACATATGACCCGAAAGCTATTTCATAAAGCTGCTCTGTGTCCTCAATTACCCGAGTGCTGTGCGAAAGGATATCTTTCAGCCGTGGGTCGGAAATATCATCTGCTGCGGGACAGTTCTTTGGCAGGGCTATTACAATGCTCAGCCTGTTGTCAGGGTCATCTTTTATTGAAAGCACAAAAGGAGCAAGCCGACTGTGCTTGTTTATTTCGCTGTTTTCACTTCCGAATGTAAGCATATTTCACCTCCGGCATTTTATAGCTCAGCACCCCGCTAAATTAGAATTTTTGTTATTCTACGATACCTTCAATATAGCTGTAATCAATATTTCCCTTTGTAACAGAATAGAAAAATGGATCTTTTCTAATTGTATCATCTGAATTGATAATAAAATTATTCCAATCGCCTGCCTCGTTGCCATCAGACAAATAAATAGTAACTTTGAAACTATATCCCATATATCCCAAAGATGGTTTTGACCGCTTTACTTCGACGCCATTCAAATTTTCGACAATATGCTGAATCTGCTCTTTGTCGGTAATATGTGTTGCGTTTCCGCTATTGCCATTGAAAACAACTATTTCCATGACCTCATTAGGGTCTAAGTCCATCAAGTCGAGTGGAATATTAAACCATACAACAATGCCCATCAAAAGAATTATCACAACAGACAGCAGTATTCTGAACGAGTGGTATAGTCACTATCTGTACGGCCAGAACACCAACGACGGCAACAACGCAGAGGCAATGGCAGCTGTAACGGTACAGAACAACACCGATGGCAGCTGGTCTACGCTAGACAGCTGGCCGACCTCGGATTCTCTGGCTGACGTTAACAACAAACTGATGCTCACGAATACCGCAACCGGTACAACCACTATCAACAGCAACATGAACGGTATCAGCAACTGGCGCGATGCCTTCACCAGTAGTTCTACCAGCGCAAGTGCAATGTATGCCACTGAGCCGGTAGCGAACGATACGGTGATTAAGGGCACTGTTCAGGTAAAGATCAGCGCGGCACCGATTCAGCATCCGGATCAGCAGGCATCTGCAATCGCAGTACAGAGCGAGAGCACCGGCAGCCGTGATGCACTGATGATGAGCGCAATGCTCGTTGATGTAGCAGACGATGAATTTACGACCTACCCCATGAGCCGTACTGAGGTTAAGACCGGTAAGATGAACTGGGTCGGCAGTGGTGCGCAGGATTATGAGATCATCAACTTCAAGACTGTCCAGTCTAAGTACAAGATTATTGCACGCGGCTGGATCGACCTTGCAAACCCGAGCGCAGGATTCAGTTCTGCATCTGCAACGGCTGCGAATAAAATTGAGTTGAAAGATGGCGAATACCATAACTACACCGTATATCTCCAGCCGAACTACTACACCGTAAAGGCAGGCCACAAGCTGGCTCTGGTTGTTTACACCTACGAGCCGGGCAAGGCAAGCTACTCTGAGAACTACGGTATCACGATTGATAATCATAGCCTGTCGACTGTTATTCCGGTACCGGAAGGCACCTCTGCCGCAACAATGTCCGCGATTGGCAAGAAGTACAACTGGTATGCTGACGCGGTCAAGTACGTCACCGACAAGGGTCTGATGAACGGTACCGACGATAACCAGTTCTCGCCGAGCGCAACCACGACCCGTGCAATGCTGATGACGGTTCTCGCGCGCTACGCAGGCGAGGATACCACCGGCGGCGCGACCTGGTACGAGAAGGGCATGAACTGGGCGAAGGCTAAGGGCGTGTCCGATGGTACGAACCCGAATGCCAACATCACCCGCGAGCAGCTCGTTACCATGATGTACCGCTACGCCGGCTCTCCGAAGGCAGACGGCAAGCTCGACAGCTTCTCTGACTCTGCAAGCGTCAGCAGCTACGCAGCAGATGCAATGCAGTGGGCAGTAGCCAACGGCATTGTCAACGGCTCGAACGGCAAGCTGAACCCGCAGAATAACGCAACCCGCGCACAGGTTGCCGCAATCCTCATGCGCTTCTGCGAGATGAGCAAGTAAAAACTGAAAAAGTAAATCAGTAACATGCAGCCGCCGGGTTCCCCGTATTTGGGAGACCCGGCGGTATTTTATCCTGAGATTCGAGATAACAGCTATTGCATCATAGCATTATTAGAGTATAATATAATTATGATATTACTATATGGAGGTGCTTTTATGAATATCAAGCCGAGTGCAAGTATTCGTCAGAATTACAATGATATTGCCGAGCTGTGCAGATCCACCGGAGAGCCGGTTTATCTGACCAAGAACGGCGAAGGTGATCTCGTTGTAATGGATATCAATTCATTTACAAAACGCGAAAAAATGCTAAAGCTACGCGAGGAACTGCTTGCTGTTGAGGAAGACCGCTTACACGGTGCACCGGACTACTCGGTGGATGAAGTCGCTTCCATGATGGATCAGGCAATTCGGGAGACCTGCCATGCCGGAGCTTGAAAACAAATTCCAGGTTATCGTATCCAAGCGAGCAGCGCAGCAGCTGGTTGAGCATGCGGTATTCATGGCACGGTTAGAAGAACGATTGGCACGCCAATTGGCAGCTGACTTCTGGAAAGCGGCAGATTCTCTGCAAAGCTTCCCATATCGAAACCCAATCTTGCGTTCGAGTGTTTTCGTAACAGAAAAGTATCGCAAAATTGTGTTTGGTAAATGGTATCTACTCATTTATCAAATTAAAGGCGAACGAGTTTTTGTTGAATACGTGATTGATGGACGGCAGGATTATCAATGGCTGATTCAGTAAAATTCCAATACAACATCTGACGAGCGCAGGCAGAAATGTCTGCGCTCGTTCTATAGCGCTTACTCGTACTCGCATTATATGGATTTGATGCGTTTAAGCGCAAGAGAAGTCTGGGAGCACCTGAGGTAAAATGTGTTTGCCTTCAGTCCTGTCTGTCGCATGGCCTCGGCTGCCGTAATCTCTCCTGCCCGCCAGCGAGCAACCACCCGCTCAAAATTGTCCGGCAGAGGCATC